>Ga0210059_1012992_pt1 | contig 12499 bp, 6 predicted proteins | sample Ectturendosymbi2_FD_188042 | JGI IMG/M metagenome (GOLD analysis project Ga0210059, IMG submission 188042) | Ecteinascidia turbinata endosymbiont from Florida, USA - Sample 2 (SPAdes) (version 2) | ecosystem: Host-associated > Tunicates > Ascidians > Unclassified | place: Key West, Florida...
ATTCATGCATTAAGTTCAGTGTTTCTGCTGATCCATTGATCACAGTATCACTGTCAGACATAACACCATCAATTTCATTGTCACTTAGTGATTCTGTAAAGTCTTTGCTTGTGTTGCAGTCATTTTTGACTGTAACAATTTGCGTTTTCCTTGTTACTGCGATGCATGCTTAAATTCAAGCGACTTGCGTGTGGGATTGAAGACATTACTCAGTACAATACAATCTTGCCCATTTTATGCTCCTTTCAGTCCCGCGAATACCACGTTTCATGTAGAGCTTTGCAATCCTACAACCCGCCAGGCGATTGAGCTAGAGAGCTGTTCAAACCTCTACGGATTCAACAAGTCTTGCAGTCGAAATCGAAAAAAAATTTCTTCTTTTTCGGTGGGGGGTTTTAAGGAGGGAACGCCACAAGAGGGGGTGTTTTTGGCTACATTTACCTTGCCCTGGGCCCCAACCTATTGGGCAATTATTAAGACTCAAGATTTTTTCAGGAACTAGGCCAGGCCAAAATCCGCGTCTTTAGAGCCCTTGAATGACTTTCTAGCATATCTGTAGCCGAAATTATGGTCAAAACACCAAAAATTGGTGAAAATTTCAGCACCCACAAATCCCAGTCTGGGCTGGAAAGAAAACCCTTTTCTAAATGGCCATCACTCGCCAGCGGATCGAGCTAGAGAGCTGTTCAAATCCGGTCTGAATGGGGAAAGACTTGTAGTTTAGGCTGAAAAAAAAACTTTTCGCCGTGCGATTTCGGCCTTTCTGGCTATGTTTACAAAACCTTCTGGCTATGTTCTCTGTCTATGTTTATATGTTGTTTTGACATGTTTTGACGGGTTTCTCTAAACAATCTGTGACGTCAACGGCCCGTGGGAGTGCGTGAATCGAGCAGAATCAGCGGCGCGAAACCGCGCGAGATTTAAATGCATTCTAGGCTATAGTACTAGGTTTTAGAGGGTTTGATGGACTCTTTAGCATTTCTGGTTGATGAATTATGGACAAAATGGTAGAATATTAATATGGGAAATCCCTGAAGGCCCTTGGGAATTCCTGACATATTTGGAATATTTTTGACATAACTTTTGAACCAGAAACGCTAAAAACTTTATCAAGGTCCCTAAAAACGCGTATTTTAGCCTAGAATCCAAAAATACTGCGAGCCACAATATTGGCGCGTGGGCTCGGATAATGACGTCGTACAATTAACCAAAAAAAAGACCCCCATCATGAGCCCATTGGCCCAAAAACCCCATCCAAATTTAAAAAATTTTATTTTTGCTAAACTACACGAAGCCACTAGTCATTACAGGGTTTGAACAGCTCTCTAGCTCTATCTGTTGCCGAGGTATGGCTGGCCAAAGTTTGGCCTGAAAGGGCAAATTATGCTTTTTCTGAAAACTTAGGAATTAGGCCAAAAGCTGTTTTTTGGCCCATAATTTTGGCCACAGATGTGCTAGCAAGTCAATCAAAAGCTCTATAGACGCGGATTTTCACCTAGTTTTCAACAAATCTTTTAAACAAAAGAATGGGTAAATGGATTGGGGCCCAGCGCCGGCCAAAGGTGGTCTACTTTTCCAAAACATGTCCTCTTTGTGACGTCACCTTCAGAAACACCCCCACCGAAACCAAAAATTGTTTTTTTCGATTTAGACTACAAGACTTACTGGATCCGTAGAGGGTTTGAACAGCTCTCTAGCTCAATCGCCTGGCGAGTTATAGCATTGCAAAATTCTACAAGAAAAGTGGCGCAGGCGGGACTTAAAGGGTTAACTGGCCACGTCACGTGCTAATGGATAACCAATCGTAGCGTTTGTGCAGCAGCTTATGCAAGAAGCAATGGGAATCACGAGAGGACGCAGCTAGAATCACTTTTGTGTAGAGAGGCCTTGCAGAACTTTTACGTTGTTAACAAACAGACATGCAGCAAATCATTTCACGATATTAGAATGTTTTTAGCGTCAGGAGCACTGCATTTTCCCGGGAAAACTAATTTAGCGGTCGGGGGTTTGATGAAATAAAGTTGGCGGACTTTTGGGGGTTCTTCAACAGGAAATGAATGAGAATCACTGCTGCATATTACACAAGTACACATTATACGCATTCATTGAATATAGGCCTGTGACTAAAGTAGTGAACCACAACTCCCAACATGGATGATCGCTGTTCTTGTCTTCATGCATAAAGTACAACAGATGAAAATTTGATGATACGAAATGTTACTAAATTTTGAGAAAACTAATGTGCCTAATTTTTTGCAGTTAAAAATCTTTTCTTTTTAGCGGCGCATGTCCAGAAGTTGCGAAAACCTAAGCTTGGTCCGAAAACACAAATAACAAATATGAATTTATTCCAAAAAAATCTTTAACAGAATTTTCTGCATTAATTGCATCTAGTTAATCAGAAAGGTAGTCAAAATATTCAACAAATCTGTATAAACTAAAAATGTTTATTTTAATTGTTGTCACTGGGAGAAATTACAGTTTTCAAGCATTATATTTTCGAAATAAATTTATGTCTCTGGAGGCAACAGAAATGTCAGAAATTGCTGATGACCGTATTGTATTTCGAGTTTCTCAGGCTGCTGTCCCTGCAACCCTCACCAAAGGAAAATCAGACATGAAAATGAATGAACGAAAATGCTGATTTATGCGATTCCTCACGTTTGCGGAGAGCCATCTGTTGATTTTTAGAAAGACACTTTTACCTTTTTTTCGGAGTTGGGAGTCTTAGCAATAATACACATGTCAGGGAGACAACACAACACTTGTTTGCTATACTTTATTTACAAAATGCGGCTTTCATCTTAGTTAAACAAATTAAGGTACAAAATAAACACTGTAGTCTCTCATTGAAATGCAGGTCTGAAAAACATGTTCGTTGTTCCATTCAGAAATGATCAAGCGAAATAATGGCAGTACCATGTTGATAAATGCTCACTAGGGTTCTTAGATTTCGTAAGTGGCACTGCTAGTCTAGCTGAAAGGCTTGGGATATCAACCACACTCAGATACCAAACTGCACAGCCTGTTTACAAACATTAACCAACCAGAATGACCATTGCGCATGCGCGTCATTACATCTCAACGTGTGACATTAGCATATCATAAACCAATACACACAACGGTCGGCGTTGCACACGATCAGTCCTCAACAATTAACATATTAATATTCACGACGCTAGGGGATAGCAAAATTTGCTAGGCCTTTGCGAAACGAAATGAAATGTTTAAAACAAACTTATAGAAACCTAAAGCACACCTTTTCATAAGACGTTCCAAAGAGTTAGCGCAGCAAGAAGTGAACATCCGGGCATATAATTACAACGTTACTATCTTCACCAAGTGGAAAAATTGCATTGAAATCAAGTTTAAAATACAATTGCATCAACCAACTAAATCCATAATAGAACTTTACAAGTACTTGTTGGATTGGTGTAGTCAAAGGTTTTTCACTCCCAGACGTGTCGTTTTAGCCCTACGGACACAAAACCATGCTTATGGTAACATCAGGGCTTGCACGAGAAACACACAATGGACCTCTATTGAGTAGCTACCGACATATCATTTAAAAGACATGTTCCAATACGCAGTTGATCTTTGTAACGGAGTATAGGCTAAGTAATACGTTTCCATAAGTTTAGAACAATGGTTCCCAAACCTATTCGAGCTGTTACCCTAATCATGGTAGCGATTATAGCTTATTACCCTCAATATTTCACAGTAATCGCTCATAATACGGAACAACATTGTGGTTTTGGTTTCGCGTTACCCCCAGAAGAATCGCCTATTACCCCCGGAGGGTAATTTACCCCTACTGTGGGAACCACTGGTTTAGAACATTTTGATGCTGGAGCAATCCGGCTGCAATTGAAATTTTGACAAAGGAACTTGTTTGTCGCATTTCCATTTCAGAAACGGTTATCGTTAACACAGTGTTATTTGCTTTTCAAAAACGCATGAACGTATTAATTTCGACCTTCATTGTTTAGCTTTCATGTGATGGATGGATTGTTTCATGCAGGTTGCGGAGTCGGAGTCGTAAGGAGTCGGAGGTTTTTGGGTGGAGTCGGAATCGGATTCCTAGCAACACTGGGAGTCGGAGTCAGATTTTTTTGTCCGATTCCGACTGCGGATGTCCAATTGGATCATTTTACCATCAAATTCCTAAATTGGGAATTTCTGTTGAAGTGGTACAATTTATTTTTAAATTTTTGTTGAAACAGAGGTTTCTTGCTGTGCACCACGACTTCCATTGATTTTAACAGCAGATTTCATTCCCTTTATGTTAAGGAGTCGGAGTCGGAAATTCTGGAAAGGTCGGAATTGGAGTCGGAGTCGGATATTTTACCTCCGACTCCGCAACCCTGATGTCATGAACACAATACTCAATTAATTTTTTTCGAAAAACAAATAACAGATGCTTGAGTATCCTGCACGTTTTGAAAAGACTGCGTAAACATCTACTAAGGCCGATAAATACCGTGGTGTGGAACAAGCTTCTTGCCCACTGCTGTTTCAAAGATGTAACTTTTTCAGAAAAAAACGATATTGCATTGCATGGATGAAACAATTGATGTTGGATTGATCTTAGCTGTGCATACCAGAGTCAACAATAGGTAAACGGGTCTCATTTTAAAACCCAAGCCCGGCCCGAGCCTGAAATCACAAGCTCGAACCCGGCCCGAGCCTGTAAATTATATTGGAAGCCCGATTTTGGCTCGAAAGCCAGAATTGCCAAGTGAGTCAAGACATGCGCAACTGCGGGGAATTGATGGCGTAGTAAAGTAAACATGACTAAACAATTCACAATTAATCATTTTTGCTGGGGATTTAATCATAACGATTGCTTCAACAGTAACTGGCGACAAAAGTGTCCATCGTTGCGAAAAATTTTTGTATTTTATCAAACGTAAGCCCGAACCCGACCGGAAAAGCCCGGGCCGGCCCAACTTACAACTCTGGCGCGTGCTAGAGTCAACAACAGAATGACTCGAATTCTTCAAACATTTAAGATGACATATATTTCTTGACGAAAACTATCAAACAATTATTATCATAAAATGAAAACACGTATTCAGTGTCATGAACCGGTTTTGCCTAAAACAGAAAAAAATCAATGTGAGTGATATAAAATTTTTTAAGCATTACATTGCAAATCCAAAATATACACAACATTTAGTGGAACATGTGTTCTAAATAATGCTTGAAAACAACAAATTTATTTAACGGGAAGGTCAGTTTTCCATCGATTATATTTACACCATTTGAGCACAGAGTCATCAACAGCCATCAAATAATCACATAGTGCATCGCACCATCATCATGCTTGATTTCAAATTAGTAATTCCTTTCCACTGGTACCAGAGCATCCCTTGCCAAGACTGACGTTCTCCCCATTGGCCATTCAGTTGAGCGAAAGAACAGCTGTTGTACCACCAAGCCCCACCTTGAGAGACAGCGCAGTTGGACGAATGTCTAAAATTTTTTAAAGAGTTGAACAACAAGGTTGAAGAATTAATACGTCACGTTCAAAGGGAGCCACAATTCACTGCGAAAAGCTTGACAGAATCGTCTGTAATCTGTTTTTCAGAAGCAAAGCTTCATGTTGAGAAGTACTTTGACTTCTAATTCACCTTGATCTAAATAGGCTTATCCTTGTATTTATGACAAAAATAACCTTGCTTTCATTGCTTCGAAGTCAATTTGCTTACAAGTTGTTAACGACTTTTGAAAAATACAACGCAGATACCCAGGGACGAATTTAGGGAGCATGGGGCCCTAGGCCATCTTAGTTTTTGGGGCCCCATGTGGATGTAACCTATTTGGCTGTTTCTCTGAAAAACGTGAAAGTATTCCCTTATGTGTAGTGCCCCGTCAAAAATCTATCTTTTTTGTTCCGACTTTGGTTCTGCGATCTTCAACAGAGATTTAAAGCCTTTTCTACATTCTTCTCAGGAACAAATGGCAATGCGATCTTTTCTAAGAATTGATAGCTCTTTTGTGTAGTTCAGAAGTTCCTTTCGTTAAATGTCCGTGATTTCCAGCGTTTTTTGTAGGTTCATTTTTCGAAAATATACATTTTCATGCGGGGCCGTGCTGCCGCTCTCGAAAATATCGTCTACTTGTCGATCTGAATACGTGTACGTAAACTCCCTTTATCATAGTAACCACATATTTTATGGCTCCAACAAGCACAATCCATTCAGTGGACACAGGGTTTATTTATGCCGTTTTCAAGTTATCATTTTCCAAGTAATACATAATATATTGCTTAATCCCATATGTTATAGCCTGATGGCAAACAGCAGGAAGACACGTTTTGCGCAGCAGCAAAGTATTGTCGCAACACCTCAGCGTCCCATTTGAAGTAAGCCAAATGCAGACACGTTTTCCCATGTAAAACTCACGAGAAACTATTCTAGCTTGTTTAACGAACATATAGAACTTCAACAAGCAATCTCTGTTTGCGGGCAATATAGTTGGAAACAACCAAAAGTAGCATCCAATACTGACAATATTGCTTTTATCGGAGTTCTTCTATGTCTGGTGGTCTTGCGTTGTTGCGAGCTATTGGTCAGTGGAAGATTGAACATCACGTAAGTAGGCTACTGTTGTTTCTTTTTCATTCTTTTCTTGTAACCATAGGCGTAGTCAAGGTGCCATGCCCCCCTCAAATTTCCAGCATATCTTGTCATGTTGTGCTGTTACGGGCAGTGTCACGGACGAAATACTGTTGCTGAAGGTCAAAGTATTTGGCCTCAAACATTTTTGGGCTGGCTATGCTACGCTTGTAACAACATTCGTACAGACGGCCTGCATCTCTCTCGCGCCCAACCATGTTCCTCAATACCAAGCCTTTCACACAGCACTTTATTTATTGATGTTCAATCTTCCACTGAGAAAAAGCAATGCAAACCGCCAGACACTGCAGCATTTCGATGAAAAGCAGTATTGTAATCCTTATATTGCGTAGCAAACAATATTATTGTGTTGTTACAGTACTGATAAGAGTCTAGACTCTAGACGTTTGCATTTTCACTCGTTTTAAATAAATTGCGAAGTTAAAGCCTCTGCGCAGTTTCACAAATTTTAAGTTAATAACGAGTCGTCATAGGAAGCAGTTGCGTGGGGCCCCAAACGCTGTGACCTAGCCCATGGCCTATTTGGCATATGCGTAAATCCGTCACTGCAGATCCCTCCTTTTCGTCACACTTGGAAGATCATGCAGACAAACAGTATTCTATGAATTTGAAAGAAGGGTAATGATTGTGCAGAATCGGTTATCTTTAAAAATATGTTTTTTTAATGAAAGAACTTCACAACGTCGTGTGTAACATCGTATTGTTGTGGTCAAAGAGAGCAACAGTGCAAAAAGTCACCAGGAAGCAAAAAACGTTAAAACCAGTTATGGAAACGCAATAGCATTTAACAAAAATAACTATGTTTAACAGCTTAGCAACATTGTTTTGATTCAAGATGTTTAGGTAATGTCAAAAGAATATTTTGCATTCGCACATTGAAAACATCACTGAAATGTTTTTGTTACTTCATTTTTCGTCGATTAAAAGTCAGGAACACCACTGAATTCAAACAAATTTATCGTTGATCTAAAAATACCTAAACTAACAAATTGCACTAATATAAAGAAGTGAACATTTTTCTGTAAAAACGATTGAGTCATTGGAGTCACGAAAACGACTTTTTCTGCAAATTACTTTCCCCTTCAAAGCGTCACCACTTCAAAGTGTGTTAAATCAATGGAAAATAAACATTAAGTGCTGTGGAAAGTACAAAGTAAGGTTTGCTCTGTTTGTGGCAAATGGATTATTTTTTTCTCAATAGTTTTCAACTTCCATTTTTCAGATATGAATGTTCTTACAAAAACATTATATATATCATTCTGCTTTCAAAAAGCACTTGGTGTCTGATCGTGGTCAACAAAAAATGAAACAACTTTTTTCTACCTTCTTAACACCTTTGCAAGCAACTGCTTCTCAAAAGATACCTTTGCAAGTAACCGCTTATCAGAAAATGCTTATGTGTTGTTTTGTGAACCGGCGTCCATCTGCTTTAAACAGATTTTTGATTACGTATTGGCTTGCATTTGCAAATCTTAACAATTTAGCAAATTTAATGACGGCAAATTGGAAGTGAAATATACTGGAAAAGAGGTATTTTGGGATTTTGTAAAAAAAATTCAATTAGTCTGTTTTACTTCGATTAAAAAAAATCATGCTTTTCCCAAAATTATGTGTTACATTTTTTATCATACATCAATGTTTCTTTAGTAGGACCAACGAGCTTTGCAAAGTTAATCTACTTTCCTCCCTGTTATCCGAAAATGCTATTTTAAAACACGAAGTATGAACCTTCATAGAACTTTACCTGTCATTGTCCCGATCTACAGTTGTGAAAGGTTGATTGTTGAGGTTGGAATTGCTCATCGCGTCTCCCGCCGTTCCACTGTATTGAGAAAACTTGATCCGGAACAAGTCGAACTCGCTCGCAACACTAAAGGTTCTGTTTGACAAATCATTTCGATATTATCTTTGCTGACGCATTTCTAATCCCACAACAAATGTCAGCAAAATATGTAGTTTGTTTTAACCACACATTATGGAATTGTACACCTTTTGTATTCTAGTACCTTCCTTGTTCACTAGAAAACGTTTACGTAGGTCAGATTTATGTCACAAGGGAAATTCATTTCTATACATCTAACTGGTTTGCAACAATGATTGTCCTCAAAAAGTGCATAATGTAAAAAATCGAGCACACAAACCAACAAAATATGATTTCCACCGCTAAATTCAAAATATTTGAAAATTCCAATTGGTTCTGCACAAAATAAATTTTTGTTTGATGAACAACGTTTTCACATTGATATTTAAATCTGATAGCGGTCTCATCTCGTTCAAAGAACATTTATATGCTCATAAATAGGGTTTCCAGATGAAACGTTCAATGAAAATCCAAAAAAATGTGCTAACAAACAGGCAGAAAAAGGCCATACCGCTTATTTAAAGGCTAGAAACAACCCCGTTTGTGCAGGGTCGGATTCATGGGGTCACGATTTGGGCGATCGCCCCGCCAAAAACCTACAAAAGTAACTTTTTTCATCATGACTTTGTACAATTCGGAAACAGTATTTACGATGTAAGGCCATTTTGCCGTCCATTGTTTTGTCACAGCAGTGCTGTGAAGTATTCATTTCTCTTACACCAGTGAACCCATAATGAGACTTTACTCCCAAATATTACTGAAATCGCCCCTCCCCCCAAATTCACTGGCTGGATCTGCCCCTGCGTTTACGTATTGTTGTTCTTTTGTCACAAAAAACACCTGAATTACAAAAATATTATTGAGCTTGTTTTCGAAATCGAGATTATGTCTTGCTTCTCCTTGCACTGAAGCTCATTCCCGATACTTCTCTGACTTTTCATGGTCTGTGAGATTGCACACTTTGGATAAAATGGTGCCGCACTTTGCACACTGATCCATCGGCGGCTTTCTGCACCCATACGAAAGTCATATCCCATTCCCCTCTGCATTTACGACTAGAGTCATAGGAAATCTTCCACTTCGCCGCATTTCCATCGCAGAGACGCAGACCTGTCTGCAAGTTTCAGCGTGCTTAGCACATACAACACCCTGCACCAGCGGTTCTGAACCTTTTTTCTTCTACCGCACCTACCTTAAGTAATTGTCCTTTGTTTCAAGCCCCCTTGATTTAAATAAGCTGTAAAAACAAATGTGTTTATTGATAAAGTTATTGATCAAAATTCCATGTTGTAGGACGCGGAAGGGCTTGATCCCTCTAGAAATTTATTGACTCCCCCGGTTAAGAACCATTGCCCTACACAATACACACCATGGGCGTCTTCAGAAATTTATCCGAGTGTGGGAAAGGCCAACAATTTGCTTATTCTTTTCAGGTTGCTGACGATGCAATGCTAACGGACGTTCACAAACCGTTTTGGCATTTCTGCACTATAAATAAAACGCCCTATGTTACGACAACAGTCACAAAAATGCGCTTTGTTGGAAGCAATAGCCATGTATTTTATGATAATTTATGCAATGATCTTTCTGCAGATAACATGTTTTCAAAGCAGGACACTTCTTTTAATAAAAAAGCATTGTCAGGGTCTTAACGAAACCGCAAATTATGACTTTATTTTACTCATAGCACGACTTGTCAGCGTCACTTCAAAACAAGAGCAGCGAACGTCCGGAAACTCACTCAGAAACCAGAATTAAACCTTAGCAATTAAGACGAAATCCCACAGACCTGCGCAGACGTATTCGAAAAAGTCACGTAGTTTTAGACTGTGTGAAGAGAAGCTTGCATAAGCGTAGGTTTGAGCTATTCACTCAGGCACATTGGTCACATTCACAGTTCCACACTAACAATGGATTTTTTAAACTTGTGGAAGCATTGCTGCAGATTCATCCAAACTTCTTTTCAGACAAAACTACGTGCCTTACCGCTATCAGCAGTCACTGTCTCGCTGCATTACCTTGCAAGATGTCTGCGTTCAACAGTGACATGTGGCAAAACGCTTACTACCGTATGAACCGTACTTTAAAGTGAACCTTTTAATATTTGAAGCTGTGTTTAATGGTATTGGTACGCAGTAAAGACAATCAATATAACAACCCGCTAGCAAGTTTCGCAACCTGCCTCTGCAGGCAAAGGAGGAGACATGAGTGAACTGCAAGCTCATCACAACATGACACCAAAACAGCAAACCTGGCTCTTGCGAAGTGTGAGGGTTATACCGGCAAAAAAATCTTCATTGTAAGAATTAAATCAATTAATCGGAATTAACCTGCTGATCTTAGACCCAATTTCCAGATGGAAATGCCCGTTTTGCCCCCCTTGCGGACGCCCATGGTGTGCACACGTTTCCAGTGATTACGCAAATAATTTATTTCGAATCTCGCATCTCTCAACTCTTAACAACATCAGAAGGTGGGCGTCGGTCTAATCAATGACATATAACACATGATTTGAAACGACGTGGCTAGTAGCTGTGATTGGCCTTACAACTAGTCCACGTCACGTGTCGATAAATTGCAATAAAGCCGCAAATGAGGACTTTGTTGTGAAGGCCAACGCAGCACGCACGTGCAGCAGAGTCAGCATAGTATGTGATTTGCGTGACTTTCGAAGCGAAAAACAGGCGTGCGATGTAGCAAATGGTTTATTTGGACAATTGCATCAGTGGTGAAGCCTATATGATTTAGCACAATAAGTTGAAGCATCATATTCAGCAACTAAGGTGCAATCCAACAGAGTGCGTTTTCACTTTTTGTAGGTGCATCAAAACTGTTAACCACTGCTTCTCATATGTAACTTAGGTGGTTGCGCGTTATAGGCTATATCTGGGGTGGCAACACGTCGATCGACCGGTCGATCGCCGAGTCTCAGTTGGTCGATCTCGCCTTATTTGCATTGAATTGACAATATACCTAAAAAGAACATTTTTCCATCAATATTCCTTTTTATTGCATTTTATGACATATTCTGCTTGTGTCTTTATTACCGACCGGTCGATCGCGAGTTATCAAGAAATTTTCTAGTCGACCCCAGTTGAAGACAAGTTGGCCACCCCTGGGCTATATTAATGTATCGTAAGTTAGAGTTACAGTATATGCAGTGGTGGCATTCAAAAGTGTTAAAAACAGGTTGTTCTGTCAGGAAAAATTTTTAAATCTGGAATATGGAACACACAAGCTGCAAGCTATCATTTTCTGGAGATGTATTCAGGGCATGAATCAGCAAAATGTTGTGACGATCCACTTAAGCATATCAATTCGAGTGCTTAATAAACCAGTTTTACGATAGTGCATTATGAAACTGATTTGTTCATGAGAGAGTAAAAAATAGAAGTCGTTTATTTTGATTCAGACTCATGGGCCATATCACAAGCAATGGTAATTGAACAACAAAAGAGCACTGAAATTGTTTTATCGAAAGAAAGCCTATGCGATCGAAATATTATTATAGACATGAAAACGTTGTTACAATAATGCCCATTAGTTTCACCAAGCATTTTCAAAAACACTATTGTAATCCTAAATATAATTTAATGTTGTTGTTGCATGTGACCATTTGGGCAAAAATTATTTGTGTCGTTTTCAATTAACTTGGCATCTTTATTTGCATCATAAACAACGCTTTGTTTGATTTTTTTCGAAGGTTACATTACTTCCTAGCATTTGAAATACTTTGATAAACGTTTTTATTACATTTTAGGCTATTAGCAAACTTGAACTCTTGACATACATGGCAGTACAAAATAAAAAAGTTTCATGCAACATGCCTATCAGCAGTGCTAAAAAATCCAACAAAATTTTGTTGAAAATATAACATTCCTGGCTGGAACTCAGTGGTCAAATCAAAACACCAAATTGCAAAGGCAGCCTTCAGGCTATGGGTAAACTGCAATAGACCCAAGACTGGTGACATATACAGAAACATGACTGAAACAAA
>Ga0210059_1012996_pt1 | contig 12497 bp, 8 predicted proteins | sample Ectturendosymbi2_FD_188042 | JGI IMG/M metagenome (GOLD analysis project Ga0210059, IMG submission 188042) | Ecteinascidia turbinata endosymbiont from Florida, USA - Sample 2 (SPAdes) (version 2) | ecosystem: Host-associated > Tunicates > Ascidians > Unclassified | place: Key West, Florida...
GGCTTGAAGCCAAACTGGTTGTCTGTTGTGGCCAAAAGTGGGGAAATGCATGACAAGATGTAGTGTTCAAACAACTTGGAGATGATAGTTGCAAGGGAAACAGGCCTATAGTTCCCAGCATCACTTATGTTCCCATTCTTGTTTTTGCAAATAGGTACAATGACTGTTTGCATGGATTCCTTTAAATCCTGCGAATTTTCAGGCAGAATAGCTCCAGCAGTGTTTTTATTTGATCAGGTAAAATAGCCCACTAAATAGACATTGCCAACGTATTTTGTCTTGAATGTCATGGCTACAACCACTCATTAAAATAAGTTCATGATAGAGCTTGACAAGAAGCGCTCGATCTTTTTCTACGTGGTAGCAGATGTTATAGTTTGGCAGTTGCACACAATTCTCATATGGTCTAATCGAGACGTTGAAATCAAAAGATAGGCTACAACTCGCCTAAATTTGTGTACCTGCTGGATTTCAAGCAATGCTAACAGCCATTGTATGTTACTAAGCGTGCACAATTAGGTCACGTCCAATGAAATCATTTCTGAAAACAGTGCAATGTATGTGCACGTAAATTCATTTTTCTTTCTAAGCCATTTCATTGCGATGTGCAATGCATGTGCACAAATTCATTAAATGCAATAAATGCGAATATATTATTACATTTTATTTATTTTTTATTTAAATTCATTTCCCCTCCTAAGCCACTTTTTCAAAACTGAACGTATACTAGCACTGCTAAATTAAAACAAACAACCTTATTGCCACATTTTATTATATCCAACACTTCACAAGTTTTCATTCTCAGTTTAGGTGTATTTAAACCTAAACAACATGGTCAAAGTCTCAATACGTTTTCATCATGCTAGTTCTCTGGTTGTTGCTACTTCCTCTACCATAACAGGTAGAAAGAAAGCTGGTAAATTTAACATTCCTGGCTGGAACTCGGTGGTCAAATCAACATCAAATTGCCAAGGCAGCCTTCTGGCTATGAGTAGCCTAAACTGCAATAGAGGAACATGGACAAAAAAGGATTTCAAATATTCACTGGGGAAATCCCGCAAAGATGTTGAAATACATAAAACCAATGACCCAGCAGCTGCACTGCAGACTGATAAAACCAACCAGAATGTTTGGCAGTCCCGTCGCCACGGGGGGGCTTTGGTGGGCTAAGCCCCCCCAAACAAAGCTTCAAGCCCCCCAAAATTGAAATATGAAACACTATAAATTAGTGGATTTTTTGTCAAATTTGAATGTCAATCCCCCCTTCACCAACGCAGACACCCCCACACAATCGTAAAGCCCCCCATTGACGACTTTCTGGCGACGGTTCTGATGTTTGGTAGAAGGTTAAGAACAAAAACAGATCTCCATAACTACCAGCAATGGTGGGTGGGATAAATGGTGGTTCAGAAATTGTTAAAATGTGGAAAGACTATTTCAAGGGAATATTAAACTCTGCAAACTCTGCCAGTGAGTCCGCAGAATTTGTGGAACATAGCATAAACTGCAAGGAAAGCTGTCTTGGTCCTGAAATGGCCGTGTGTTCTGTTGTTTCACTGACATTATTTCTTCAAAACCAGCCCTTGAACAAGGCACTAGGGCCTGATTTTATTTCTGCAGAACACTTGCTGTATGCAGATGAATCTCTGTTTTTTCTTAGTGTACTCTTTAATATCTGCATTGTTCACGGTTTTTTACCCAATTCCTGTTTAAACACAACAATAATTCGCATATGCAAAAACAAGAACAGGAATATGTCTCACACATCAAATTACAGACCTGTGGCGTTTGCCACAGTGGTGTCGAAGCCACTTGAACAATTCATATTATCTAGCATCTCTCCTTTCCTTGGAACCACAATCAATTTGGCTTTCAGACTGGGCATGGTCCTGACCAATGCACATTTTTGTTGAAGCAAACTGCTTCATGGCCTTCTTTGTAACCCATGTGCACGTTGTTTTTTTTATGCCTCGAAAGCATTTGACCGCGTAGTAGCCTACACATGAAATTATTTGAGAAATTAATTCAGGGGAATATGCCAATGTCTTTTGTGCGGTGTGGCATTGCGATTTGCTTTTTAGGACAATTCCACGAGAGCACTGGTTAATTTGGTAAGAATATGTCCAAGGCACGCCCAAGTTAACAATTAAGAAACTTAGACCCGCCTGGTATCGCTCGACTTTACGCTCAGTTTGAAGTCAAACGTATTTGTATTCACTCATGGTTTTATTAATATAACTTTAGGCACTGCGCCATTAATCTCAATTGCATCGGAAAGGTAATCGAAAACATCAAGGATTTATACCAGTAACATACGTTAAAGCAGGTAACAAACGTTACTGCCAATAACAGGGGTTCATTTAAACAACAGGGGTTAATACCAGTTAAATTCTTTCATGGAGGAAGAGAGACCCATTTCTATTAAAAGCGTATCTCAGATCACAAGTTCACTGAGCCCCGCTTTTCTACTGAGATTATTTTTTCGTTAAGAGTGTATCCTAGATCACAAGTTCACTAGGCCCCACTCCTTCACAGGAATGCCTGAACTTGGCTAAGACACCTGTATATGACAATTTTGTCGCGTATTTTCATTGGTTGGTTCTATCACGTGACAAAGCGTTGTGCTCGACGGGGTCCGCTCGCGGCGCTAGTGGTCACGCATTCGACGCATGATTACGTCGAATCCAAAAATCGAGGTAATGCATCAACGCGTTTCATTTTTATCCGTTCTAGATCAGCGATATTATTAATATTTTCGTATGGGATATTACTGCAAATATTTTCTATAATATTATGGGTTACTCTCCTCCTAGGTGTGGCTTATAATACATGTGGAGTATAAGTATACAATAAATACGCAATACAATGTCCTTGTAAACCAAATGTCTTTAATTGTTACTTTGTTCCAACTTCATTCTTCTGGAATTCAGTCCATCCAGTGATGCGACTTTTAACATTAACATTCTAATGCTTTTCTTTGTCTTTGTGGTTCACCAAGATTAAATGGCAATCCTCCAAATTACTTTCTGAACTTGCTTTTGAGGTCTTTCTTTATTTATATTTCAGAGTCGCAAGACGTTTCATGTTGAGGATGCAACGCGAACTCAACAGCGGCTACTGAAACATTGGTAAGAGGAACAAACGATGCAAATAAAATGGGGCAAGCATTCTTCTGAACTGTTTCATGTGTCTATTGGAGTTAGACAAGGGAGTATTGAGTCCATACTTGTTTGCTGTTTTTTATATGATTATCCAATGAACTAAACAACATTAAAGCTGGGTGTTATATTGGTGAAGTCCTACTGAACCACTTGATGTTTGCTGATGATATTTGTGTTTTGTTCAAGTGTACGTGGGTTGCAAATGCACAGTATATTATATATGTGTGACTTCAGTTATCATTCTCAAGGTTCCATACCCTTTTAAGGACCGTAAAGCCACAATAGTGGCTCTAACTTTGTCCAGTCACAACTTGCCGACCGATAGAGCTAGAGAGCTGTTCAAACCCTCTACGGATTCGGAAAGTCTTGTAGTTTAGATTTTTAAAAATATTAGGAAGTTTTGGATGCTGTGTTTTTGTGGGTGACGTCACAATGGGCATAGGTTTACACATTTTTGACCGAGGTCACCGAGTCCTGGGGGCCAATTTTTTGGCTCAAAATTTTTTTGGAAACTAGTGAAAAGGCTTGTCCGAGCCCGAGAGCACTCAGTCAGAGTTCCCAATGGCTTTCGTGCCACAGGGGATGTTATAATTAGCGTGCCGCATGCAGCAGTCACCGCGCTGCTACACTGGGCTATAATCCGAGTCTTCAGAGCCCTTGATCGGCTTTCTAATGTTTCTAGTGCCAAACTTATGGCTCAAAAAACAAAGTTTCGGTTTTTCAATAAAATTCGACAAAAGGTATGCTTGGCCAATTTGGCCAAATGACGTAACTCGCTAGCCGATTGAGCTTGAGAGCTGTTCAAACCCTCAAAAGACTCGGAAAGTCTTCTAGATTCGACTAAAAAAACTTAGGAAGATTTGAATTTGAGGTTCCTCGTGGGTGACGTCATATTAGAGGTAGTTTGAGGCTTTTTTGGCTTACGTCATTGGACCCTGGGCCCCAACCCCCAGGGGGAATTTTTGTTTCTTTTTTTAAAAACAAAATAGGCGAAAATCGGCATCTTTAGTGCCCTTGATTGGTCTTCTAGCGTTTGTGGTTAAGAAGTTATGACGTGGAAACCACAAAATAAACGAACAAAATATGATAACTAAACAAACAATTTATTATATAATTTGTTGTTTCTAGACCATAACTTCTCAACCACAAACGCTAGAAAGCCAAACAAGGGCTCTAAAAAACGGATTTTTACCTAATTTGTATTTCAAAAAGAAACAAAAAATTGCCTCTTGGGGTTCGATGAATGTGGGCCAAATAAAATCATAAACCTACTCCTTTTGTGACGTCACCCACAAAAAACTCAAATCCAAAACCTCCCTTTTTTTGATCGAAGCTGGAAGACCTACCAATTCTGTAGAGGATTTGAACAGCTCTCTAGCTCTATCGGTCGGCAAGTTATGACTGGCCAAAGTTAGAGCCACTATTGTGCCTTTGCGGTGTTTAAAGCGTTTTTTTTATATGAACCAACGACATTTCTGGTTGAAAATAAACGCTAGCTTTTTGGAACCGTGGGGTGTTTCGCTCAAAAGATGCATAACTGTTGACGCTTAAACTTCCAAAAACTGTTGCATTCAACTTCTATAGATTGGAACTGACGGTTGCAAACTGTACCGATCAATAATGCCTGTACAGAAATGTCTATTGAAATTGCCAAAGAAATCATTTTGCGATAATTAACTGGCGAGTAACTTTATATCCATGGGATAAGTCATCATGGTTTTCCTAGTTCACGACTAGCATCCTGCACCTCTGCAACGTTTGCGAAATTAACCACTACAACAAATTAAAAAATTGGTGAGAACTGTTTTTTAACCAAGAGATAACACGCGAACGTTAGAACGAAACTAGTGATGGATAACACAAGTTCGTTTCAGCAATTATCAACTTCTTCGCCATAACATTGGATTTGCGTAAACACATCACAAAATGTCCTCCAACTTTCCATGCGCTGTTTTTTGTCGCGACAACGTTTAAAGCTAAGACCTTCAAACCAATTGGGCTCCAACACATCTATTTTAACCCTGGCTCGCCAGTAACATGCTTGCTGTTTCTCAAACTAAAGATTGGCAGTAGGCCTATTTAGTATGTAGCCTTGCACATCGCAATGTTGTTGATAAGTAAAGCTACCGTAAATCCAAGCGAGCGGACACAACAATCTGTCTGGACACCAGAAGTTGAGTGCTGTTTGGTTGATTTTGGCCCTATTAAGAATCTCTGTACTTCTGCAGGAGTCAGCCCCACTTAAAATTATTTTGAAAAAGAATCTACAGTTAACTATATTTCACCCGCCCTAAAATTACCTCTACACGAAAAAGCAGATCTGGCTACTGCATTAATTTAATATTTCCACTCCAGCGCACTTTCAAGAATAGATCCAAAATATTTTGTTGCTTTCCAAACCACAACCGATCTCCTGCAGTATGTTTTGCGCTGAAGCAAAAATGGGTCATTTTCCGGAGCAAAAACGCTTTCCATCCCAGTAACATGCCCCTTGCTCTCACACGTAACTGATTTTTAGACTTTCGTATAGTTAGCAGATCATTCAGAGAAGGAATCTTGTCTTCCTGCTCTCTCCAGGGGAAACCCAGTTGCCTTGTTATCTTACATCGGTGGCACCAAATTATGGCGTTTTTTATGAAATTTATTTTGACAGAAACATTTATCTTGACCACCATATTACAAACCATTTTCAAGAGTACCCCCAATCGTTTTGATGCCGCACCACAAAGGACAAGTGGTGGTTCGTTGCCATGCACGAATGAGTAGAAGAGGGGACTACCCTGATGGGACTTTGCTTGGATCGTTAAGAGTTACCTGAGCAGGATATTTTTTTCAGAAACCCGATAAAAACTGTTTAAAATTGAACAAGAAAGTCTGAAGCAAGTAAACCTTACGTAGTTTATGAAGTCATAGAGCGCCCTTGCAATGCTAGAAATTCGCAACCAAAATACAGTAGAATTCGCCTAAGTCGTCGTTTTTGCGTCGGTCCCGGCAGAATTCCGATCTTTTGTGTACATTTCTGTTCGTCTAATTCGTCACCTCTTTCCATCCCTGATAAGTGTGCTGTGCGGCTAATACGTCGATTACAGTTTCGGTTGTGATGTCCAAGCAGCTAGTACGTGTGGGGGTTCAAACAAATTAAGGATCTTTACCTGAGAATTGTTGTACCTCGCAATTTGTTTATTGAATTTATACACGAGGTGCGAAGCTGACCTGACTCCCCATTGAGAGAACGCGAGAGGTCTTTGCAGTTCGTGAAATATTTTAAAAGGTGCTTGATTAAATGGAGGAGTACAGATAGAGCAGAGGAATTAGTTGCTGTATTCAACCATAACGTCATTAATTTGTATTTTACTGCAAATAAAAGCACTATGTATACGAGTTACTATGATAAAGTATACGGGCTTCTATGATAGAGTTTTCACCTGTTTGCCTAATTCGTTACTTTTTTCTAATCCCCTTTGAAGTGACCAATTGGGCAAATTCTACTGTACCGAGTTTTTGCTCAAACCAGGTTCTATCGACAGTTCCAACACACTGAGCTTATAAATGTTTAACTGTCTAACCAAGACAGTAGATTTCAACCAAACGCGGGTGAACACAAAGTCGCTTCGAAGAATCGCATCTTGCTGAATACAACAACGTTAAATTTCGCATACAGAAAATGATAATGCAAGAAAATACAACACCTCGATCGATGCATTGTTTCTTGGCCGGTAGAGGGCGACCTTCTCAGTGACGCAAACGCATTTATAAAACCTTTTATCAGCGCCAGGGATGCACCAAACAACGAACAAAACGAATGCACGCAAACACGTAATCACGCGCGAGAACTTGATTAAGAGCAGCGGCGAGCAGTGGAGCGAAACAGAGCCGGTCCGAAGCAGAAGTGGCACGCGACAAGACTATGGCACGCGGTGTGTCGCAGGCAAGCTTCAAGTGCATCGCAGACAACCCGCCAGCAAGTGTGGCGCTTCTTCCAAGTCCGAAACTTCTTCAGGTACGCCAGCCAATCAAACATCGTTCCTGTAGTCATGGTCCAGTGAAGATGACCTGGAATGCAGTGATCGGTGAAAAGGGACTTTCCCTCGATTGGGCCGGGCCAGCCACATGAAACGTGGCCAGGACATTCTCGGCCGATGCGCAACTCAGAGATAACTACGAGAGTTTCTGCTGCAGCGCCAAAGCATGTTCAGTGGCTGGGAAGCGTTGTTCAGGTTCACGCAGGGTTGCCAGATGGTGCCAGACATTGCCAGAAATCACTGTTTTCAACAAAAATTTGCCAACTGTTATTGGCAATATTTTCGGCGCCAACATTTTGCCATTTTTTGAAATACCAATTGTCATTTATGAAATGAACACCGAAACTTCAGATAGAAAATACAGCTCAACATTGATCGTTGTGCATCTTCTACGAATGCACCAGATTCCTTCACCACCATCATTCACCTTCACCATTACCATTACCTTCACCATCATTCACAACCAGGGCCGCCCCAGGCAGGCTTCAATATTTACGCCCCCGTTACACGTCACAATAAAACTTGGACCAGAAGTTGTAGTAACATTTCTTGTGGAAACTATAACTTAACGCTTTGTGCCGATACAAGCAGTAGTGCTGAAGACCAATATAACTGCACATGGAAACCAGAAAAAGCGGGTTCTGCTCCCCCCTGAAGGCCGCGCTCTAGGCGGCCGCCTAATTGGTCTAGTGGGAGGGCCGGCCCTGTTCACAACCGACCAACTTGCTGTTACTGTGTTTCAAGTCTTGTTACGTTTAGGCTTGTGTGCATTTAAACCAGGCCTGCACAACATACGGCCTACGTCGCCCTTTGGAGCTTTTCTTCCGACCCGCGAGAGCTTTCTCGATCGCAGAAAATGTTGCAAAAGCCTGTTCTTCAGATATATAATTAATTGTCGGTGCAGAATTTCTTCCAAACTATAATGAAATAAAATAGAGTCGACTTTTGCGGCCCGCGGCAAATATATGTTGATCAATTTGTTACTCCGAGCTTTCACAGTTGCACAGACCTTATGTGAAGCAATGATTCTGTAAATGATTAAATCGAAATATTACTTCCAGTGTTTAACTATGAATCAAAAGGAATCATTTCGCAGCCAAGAACCCGAGATTATTATCTAAACGTAGGATATACTTCGCCAACTGAGTAGGCATCTTGATTTCTATTGCAACATGTCTTTTTGTAATTGTCAAACTTAAAAAATTGAAAGTATGGATACAACATGAATTACAAAAATTTTGAACATCGAAAAATCAAGATTGCCAATAACATTGTCATTTTCAAAAATGTTTTGCCAAAAATTTGCCATACACTGAACAACACGTGTCATATTATTTGTCAAGCACCTGGCAACCCTGGGTTCACGAGCGAACACACAAATGTAGGGGGGTGTACCTCCGGGCAAGTCGCGAACAGCGGCAGAGATTCCTTCCTATGTTGCAACTGAGTTGTGCAGCTCAGCGCTTGAAAATAATGCCCGCCAAAAAACAAGCAAATAATATTCGACTATTTATTACTTCGTGTCGACTAACTGCTTTGTGAAGCAATAATGGTTGATATTGTTACATTAGAAAGGTTATATTCGATGGTAGCCATAAACGCCAGATTGTGAAAGGGAGTCAGTGGAATAAAGTGAAAGAAGAACAAAGTAAAAGTACATAAAGAATCCACCTGCATGCAACTCTTCTTTGCATGGACGTCACTTCCTGAACAAGTACTTGTTAATGAGCGCGTCCAAGCTCACTTCCGGTTCCTTGTCGTCATCCGGTCGAAGGTCGTAGTTGCTCCGTGTCACGTGATCACTTGATCGGCTCAGTGACCTCGGGCGGCTGGCACCCCCATCCTGCCCCAGGGCGTCCCTGCAGTAACTCTGGGACCTTAACACCCTGCAGTCCCCAGTTGCGGGGCCACCTGCTCGCCCTCGTTTGGCCTGGGACTCTGGCCTGGACCGGAGGGGCCTGGGAGGGAATCTAGGACGAATAGGGAGACGTTTATCAGGAAAGCCCCAATCATCTTCACTAAGGTTGCCATCTTCCACGCTGCCCCCCTGCATGTCATTAGATATACCCCCCGGCTCGTATCTGGGGAAATCCCTTTGCAAGTTTGTACCCGCGTAATAATCACTGCTCGATGACGTTGACTGACGTTCATACAACGATGACCTTTCACCTATGACCCCGTCCAGGTCACCACTGTTGTAAAATTCAAGTTCTCCGTCGCTCCAACTCAAATCTGGCGTTTCATGCATGCGAGGCTTTATTGCGTCATAATGACGTCGCTCACTGATAACAGATGACGCACGTGGTGCGCGGCTGCGAGCGCAGTCGCGTTTGTTGCGTATGTTTTGTAGAAACCTAGACTGAAACTGCCGCCTAGGTGGGGAGGACTTGAGGGGTATCTTTCCTGGCGGTCCTCCCTTCGCGGAGGAGGATGACGTCACCTGAAATGGCAGTTGGTGGAAAGCATCATCCCGCACCAGTCTTCGGGTGGAGCTTGAATGGATGCTGCTTGAAGATGAAGATTGGGGGGGTGAATCGAGTGACATCACCGAGCGACGGCCATCGAAGTCAGACATCGAGCGCTCGTATGCTGCGTCATAATCGCCATCGCTTTCCCAAGCGCCATCGCCGTAATCGTCGCCGATCTCGGCGGCACTGGCACTTCTACCAAAGCGGTGCCTCATCTTGTTGATCTCCTCCTCAACTTTCCTGTCCACCCTCCTCCGCAGACGTTGAGATCGCGGCATGTTCTGGTGACCTTTGACCGCGCGCAAGCTCTCGTTCAAGCTCTGCATCGACCTGACCCTGCTTAACCCCAGGTTCGACGCTATCCTGCCCGCCTGGCCATACAGAAGAAGCGAAGGGTCTTCGTCCGCCAATGACTTGCTCACGTGATCGAGGTCGTTGACCTTTCCGTTGTTTTCACACGTACTAATGCTGCTGACTGTTGAGGGCGATGCAGCAGACAATGGACGTGCTGCGCTTTCCAAACTGTTTCTGCCGATTTCTGACAAAGAATCGTAGATCGACACGTCATTTTTGGCCAAACTTTGGTTTTTCGTCTTCTTCTTAACTTTATCTTTTGCCCAGCCCGCCTCACTTGGTGACGGGGGGTGGAGGCTGTGCACAGTCGACGCGCTACTGATGTCTGAAAACTTGCTTCCGCTAAGTCTGAACAGAAAGAAGAGGAAAAACGAGAAGATAATGACAGTTTTCAGGAAATATATGAAAGATAGAAAAGAAAAGGGCAGAAAAGCAAAGCCACAATCACTCATTTTATCAAACAAGGAAACGAAACGCACGTTGAGGAGAAGCTCAATGAGCTTCGAGCTCTTCCGCTGTATCCGGATGTTGTGCTGAGGTGCGTTCTACGGGGTCGGGGGGACAGTATGTCGTCATCATCGGATGACGTCTCATCAGCATCAAAATCGGACTCTTCCATGTCTTCCAACGACGTCTGCAAAGACGGTAAGCGGCAGTTACCAACAAGATACCTCCCTGCAACGTCACAAAGCAGCTGGAGCGCTATGTGGAGTGCACTACAGGTCAGGGGTCGTCAAAGACACGTGACAACCACCCGCACAACGCTGACAAACGATGGTATGGAGTCAATAAATACTTCCTGGTATTTTGTATGAAAAAGGAACAGCCCAAAATGATCCTACAGTAGTCCCCGCTTATTAAGTCCACCTCGGAATCGGACGATTTTGGACTTATTAAGTGGGCGTCAAATATTCGCCACTCTCATGTGCATAAATAGTAGCGTGACTCCATTATCGTTGAAAGTTGCTAAATCTATTAACACTGTACACAACAGTTACAGGTAACGAGCAGTTTTCTTTGATCACCGGCAAAACAGTATTCATTTCGTCTGCACGTCTCTTCGCCATTTTGAAAATAAATTGTACAGAGTACCAGAGGTCTTGCTTATCGGTTATGTCACAGATAAACGATCTGTGACGAAACAGTTGAATTATGAACTAGGTCAGCAGCGTAACGAAGTATCAAGCCGTCGAAAGCAAGACCAAATTGAAGCAAACGTGTTCGAAAATTGGTCTTATTAAGCGGGGTTTGGGTTTATAAAGCGGGCCTATTACAGGAATAAATGGAGTAATTCCAGACTAGAAAATTTTGGGGTTTTTAAGCGGGTGGTCTTATTAACCATGGGCTTAATAAGTGAGGACTACTGTATTTATCTTCCGTAGCTCAAAACTTACCACGTGACGAACGCAGTTTTGACGAAAATTGGTCGTTTGTTTTCAACAAAAGCTTTAAAAGCAAATCAAGCAATTAAGTACCTGCAAGTCGCTGATCCGTTTGAAGGCCAACTTGAGATCAGCTTGCAGACAAGCCACCTGACTCTGGTAATCGTCCACTTCCGATGCCTGTCAAGCGAATAATCGTTAATGCCCACTCGTCATCAGTAGGGCAACCAATTTTTTGACCTAAAAACTTAAAATTTTGACTTTATAATTTATAAATTTTGACTTTATTTTGACCTACAAATTTTCTACGTTTGCAACTTCAAAATAATTCAGCCTTAGATGTTGAAGTTAACCTAGAAGCATATTCATGCACTCTATGCTTCGAAATGAAAAAAAATTTGGTTGTTTAACTTTGGGGATGATATATTGATAAGTACATTAATAACTACAGTAGAGTCAAACCTGATAACATCATAAAGCTCAAACACTATATGCATAATGGATTGAGCATTTAGCAAATCAAGTACTGTAAGACCACATTTCTCACCTACCATGACTATTCAATCGTCCAGTAGTGGGCAAAACAACATTATTACGTCAGAAATCGCAACAAGCCCATTATTATTACAGAATTGCAACTAAACTTGCAAAAGCATATCAATATCTGTTGTAGTTTCAATAAAATATCGATAAAGAGAAAAAAACTGTTCTGCAAGAAAAATTTGACCTAATGATAGACTGACTTTTTTTTGACCCGATAACTTGGGATTCCCTCATGGTATGAGCGTGAAATATGGTTTGTGGACGTTTCGTAAACTTTAGAAACGGCAGAAAAAATTTTACTTTATTGACTTTTGGTTGCCCTAGTCATCAGCAATGACGTAATACGTTTGGACACCAGGAACAAGTTGTCTCACCAACTCATGCTTCTGCTTCAACGCCTCCTGCTCCCTCTTCAGGAGCTCACTCTGCTCGTCTTTACTTTCTCTTAATTGTCGCTGGACACGCCTCAGTGCTTCCTTCTCGCGGTTCTCAGCAGCGATGCGTGAATCGCGCTCTGACGTCACCTTTTCGTTTGCCTCCTTCAAGCGAGTCAGTTGAACCTGGGGG
>Ga0210059_1012997_pt1 | contig 12497 bp, 10 predicted proteins | sample Ectturendosymbi2_FD_188042 | JGI IMG/M metagenome (GOLD analysis project Ga0210059, IMG submission 188042) | Ecteinascidia turbinata endosymbiont from Florida, USA - Sample 2 (SPAdes) (version 2) | ecosystem: Host-associated > Tunicates > Ascidians > Unclassified | place: Key West, Florida...
GTGGCGGGCCAGTGGAAGTACCGCACGTGAACCGTTCCCTTGCACCAACCCGTTAACGCCGAGCACGAGTCTGGTTAGGCTTCAAGTACCGTTTTTCAAATCTTCGGTATGATCCGGCTGATATTTGAACCCAGCCTGCCATAGCTCAGTGGTAGAGTGTCCGCATCTCAATTGGAAGGTTGTTAAGGTAAAAATATCAAACTAGGTTCATCGCCGAAGAAAATCATGGCGAGCCAATAAACCCATCACTCGTCGCTTTAAACAAATTTGACATTTTTCAATGAAACTGGGTAGGTTTCTTATTTTGTTAGCTGCTTCAGCGATTACGCTTCATATTTGTGTAAAGTAAACCAACGTCAAACATCCTAGTTGCTTAAGTTTTCAAACTACGGGGACAATTATTATCAGGAGATGCAAAAATGCAGTGAATTTTAGTGAGCACTGTTCGTTTGCACACTAACTTTCTGTAGAACGCGCGATTGGTTATGCTGCACACGCACTACCGTTCCTTTTGAAAAGCAGTGCACTAATTTACAATATCTTTTGCTTGGGTGCCTGTAATTAGCAGGAGGCCGAAGCGTAAGTTGTACTTCTTGCCAGGACGGTTGCAGTTCACCTTGTTGTCTATAAATCGCGATGATTCACTCTGTGACGCCTGATCGATCACCCAAACTTTCGATTGAGGAGTGAACGCTGTGCCACTGCTTTATCAATGACTTGCATGTTTACCCAAACAATCGCTTTTCTAGAATAAAGCTATAATGGAAACAATGTTTTGTACACAACCAGGAAACGACATCTGTTGGAAACTATGTTATTCCAAACAGTTCTGTTCGTTGTCCGGTGATGGAGAAAAGAGAAGAGCCCAAAGGCACATTTCTTTCAACTGGTGTTGCAGTTGAAAAGGTTCCCGCAATTAGCCGGGGAAAAGCGGAAAAGTTACCTTTGCCTACAGTGAGTCTTCAATGCATTCCTATACAATTTAACAAAAAAACGTCTTATGCCACGCAACAGGGACGATCCAGCCAGTAAGGTTAGGGGGGATTTCAGTAGTATTTGGTAGCCAAGTCTCATTTCGGGTTCACTACCGTATGAGGATGAAGTATACTTCACAACACTGCTGTGACAAAGCAATGGACGGCAAAATGGCCTTATATCGCGAATCCTTTTTCCGAATTGTACAAAATTATGGTGAATAAACTTACTTTGGTGGGTTTTAGGGGGGCGATCGCCCCCTGGATCCGACCCTGCCACGCAATGCATTGTTACGGTTTTAATATCGCTGCTCTTCCGCAGATGGTACGTCTTTACCACTTCAAATAAAAAATTCGTAGAAGACAGCATTTGTTCATTTTATATCAACTCAAACACTGTTTCTGTTTATACTAAAAAAATGTTTACAAATCGCAAAGTAATCCCGCTCTTCGACCAGTGAAAGGGGTACCGCAAAGACAATACTGCACACTACTTGGTTTGCGCAAACAAAATACAGTATTTTCCGAAAATGTAGTGCGGATTGTTCCTTTTCGGAAAAGTTCTGTAAATCAGTAAAACTAGAAATCATTTTTTTCGGGTGTTCAGTTACCGGCAGCTTTTGAAGGTAGAAACGTTTTTCTGCAAAACCGTCATAAATTCATAAGAAACTTTGAATATACATAAGCTCACCCTGCCTGAAACCCTTAGTAGCCTGATAAAGTGGTGAGGATTCAAGGAAACGAAATAGACGCAAAGCATGATCTAGCACACGTCAATTTTCTGTCGAAAGAGCGTTTACCTGGTCTTCTGAAAGTCCTTTCAAGCTGATAGTGCAATGACGTAAAAGCATTTTGTCTTGTCTTTTTGAGAACGGAACTGAAATGAAGTGTTATGAATTGTGATGGGAAGTGGAACAACTTTGTTGGGGTGAAACACGTGTGGGACGTGCTTCAGTGCGATTTTAACTCCAGCACCATTTACTTTAAACACAAGTTTTAGTTTCGTAGCAAGCAATGTTTTTTGAACATCATGACACGATTTTTTAAATTAACTGGTGAGTTATATTAACATGCTTTGTCGTCATCACCGAAAAGGTCAAGGGTTGTTAGATTATTTGTATTTTATGATTTTGATGGTGATTAACAACCGCTAAAAGCCTTTCAGGTGCTAAAAGTTGCAGCGACTAATAAAAACTTTGTTGAAAGTCTGTCATCTAACCCAAGTCTATTGTGACATTAAACTGTTGTCCCGGATCGCAACACGGAGTGTTCCCCTACGCGAGACGGCGTTTAAAGTGCAGTTTTGATTTCTAAGTTCCAGGAAAATAAATCCAACAACATTTCCTTCGTTCAAATCAAAGCTGCGCTGCCTGCAGAGTCTCAATTTGTAAATGTTTAGGGATTACAAATGAATAACGTGTGTGAAGTCTCCCAGTGTAAGTAAACGGTTGTGAAGTCGTTATTTTCCAGACTTTAAGCGTCGTCATGCGAAGCATCATTTTCAAGTAACACTGTTGCTGTTATTTGATGTTTGAAAATTTCTTTTTTGAGCACAGTTTCTCTTTAGTTCAATACAACAGAATGACAAGTGCTATGCTGACTTCAAAACTTTTGACAAGCTTAATCAAATGAACAACATGGTTGCGAAAAGCATGCATTTTGTAAATAAACGTGCTTTCATTTCACAGGTTATGACGCAAGCGGTACCCGAGGAGGACTCAAACAAAGAAGGGATCGAAGCAGTAGAACCAGGTTGTCAAGAAGATGCCGAGGACTCTTCGATCATGCTGACGAAAGTGAGTTAAAGCAAATCGCAAAACAGCTACTATAGCTTGAGGCTTCTGTTCGTTTTTACATATTAATATTTTTAATTGTCTTGGTGTGCCTCAAGTTGAATGTAAAATGAATTGTATCAAGTACACAAAGCTAAGAGAATATACCAAACTTTTTTGAGTAATTTAATCTGGCAGCTTTTGCAAGCAGCGCTCTTACCAAGAGGAAATCAACGAAAAAACAACAATCACAGGTTCAGACGATTCAGAGAACAGTTACCAACAGAAACGTAACTCAAGATAATGGTAATATAAACAAATTCTGGAAAGGCAGTCACTGGTTTTGCCGTCAATTTCTGGGGAGGTTTTGTTATTTCTTACGACCAGAATCAAGAAAATGGCTGTTTGGAAAACTACATTTGTGCCCGAGCATTTAAACACAGACCATGCAGTCCCAACTGACCAAGTGTTTTGCACTACTTGCATGCTTTGCCTGTTGCAGTCTTGGCGATTCCAGCTAACAGCTCTTCCCGGGCAAACCATGCAAAGAGCGCAAAAGATAGAGTCGATTACCTCTCTCATGTGCTCTTTCTAACATGCATACATTTGCATTAGCCCATATGTGAAGATGTGTTTGAAAGCCCTTTGTTCAAACAAATAGTATGACGTCCAGCAAGAAATTCAACTATGACTTTTAAAAATAGCTGAAACGTTTTGATTTCTTATCTTTTGCACTCCCAATATTAAGCAGTGATGAATCACAAAGAAAAGCACAATTTAACCTGCAAAACTTAGGAAAACATAAGACTGGTTACCGTGCTAACAACATAAAATGTGTTCCACCAGATGAGAATTTAAATTTGTTTCCACAGATGAAAACATGAAATTTGTGTCCACAGATGAAAACAAGAAAAGTCCACATTTGTTTTTGCATTGCTTTTTTAATACCCTCCTGACAATGTAATTAGTTATAATTTTCATGTTATGCTGCTTCTTGTAAACGTAATGTTTCCTAGTGAACTGTGCCAGAAATCTAGTGAACCTTGCTAGTAAGCCTCATGGTTTCTGATAAACATTCCTACTTTACAATGGCGTGCCGTGCATTTCACGCTTAAATCTGCAATGGTATCATATCTTAATCATATTCCCTGCTAGCAACATGATTAACAGCTACAAAAGCTATGGATATTTTCTTATATACTTACTCATTATAGCTCAGTTCTTTTCAGATCGCTACACTAATACAGACGCAGTTTGATCATTCTGACTAGGAAGTAAGATGTTGTGGTAGCTAACGTTTTTCTTAATTCTACAACAGTGATTCTCAACCATTTCGCTGAAGGGAGCCAAATACAGACCTATGATTTTGTTACAGAGCCGCAGTAAAAAATTTTAACACAAGTCAATTGACACGTCTTGTTTTATTGCAGTAACGAAGTGTGTTCCACAAAATATTAGAGGTGTTACTGAAAGACTGCTAAGAGCCCCAAAAAGGGTGCTTGGGAGCCGCATGCGGCTCTTAGAGCAGTGTTTAAGAACCACTGTTCAACAAGTAGCACCACTCCTGCCAGCAGCGATGCCACACCTTCAGCCATGATTTAAACCTTCTTCTCCTTCATCATCTTTTGAGCGAGTTCTTCAAACCGCTGCTTGGCCGCACTAGATCTCGGGCAGGTATTGAGCAGCCATTCGATTGTCTCATCGTCCAGAACAGTCAGCCCGTGCAGTCCATGAGGAGGTCGATGGATTAGACATTGGAGGACAACATGGCCGACTGTTTGTTCTTCTGCGCCACACTCACAGGCCGTAGAGGAGGCCATACCCCATTTGTATAAGCAGGAGCGGAAATGTCCGACACCATTGCAGAGGCGGTTAAGCCGGACCCAGATTGTTCTTGGCAGGGTCGTTTTCGGGGGGTTGGGTGCCGGTATTGCGGATGAAAATGCGGAGTCTTGTAGGGTTTTCCGCCCACCCCACATTCCATTGGTGATCCCCCCACTGCGCTGCACGTATGTTGTTGTTGTCAGATGAACTGATGAGTTGTTGCGGGGCAGGTATAAATGGGTGTCTCGATTTGAGGCGCCGTGCATTTGCACTCGATGGACAGGTGAACGCCGAGTGGAGCAGATGTCCAGGCTCCATGGCACGGCGTGCTAGAGACAGTGTGGCTCCATTGCGATGAAGCTCAGCAGGTTGGATGCCTGCGAGGGTTGGAAGATTGTCCGCTGGTGTAGGACGCAGGCATCCCGTCACAATTCGCAAGGCGTCGTTGATGGTGAGGTTGATAAGGCGGGTATGAGCACTGCGGCACCAGATAGGAGCGCAGCACTCTGCGGTTGAATGTACCAGGGCTAAGGTGGCTGTTCGCAGTGTTGTTTCTCCAGCACCCCAACCGGAGCCAGCAAGTCGCCTCAAGGAACGCGACGCATGATGTCAGCTTCTTGCGAAGTGGCTAACGGTGTTGACGATACGTGAGCGACCTGTCCAACGTTACTCCGAGGTATTTGGTCTCGGAGTAGAAGGGCAGGGTTTCGTTGTTGAAGTTGACTTTCAGCTCACGTTTAGCTTTCTTGTTGTTAAGATGGAAGAATGCCGACACCGTTTTTGTAGTACTGAGCTTTAGCTTCCAGGTCTGGAGGTATATTCACCTACAGTTGCCATGTTCTTGCTCAGCACCCCTTCTACTACCTGTCAATCTCCATCAGCATGCATGATTGCTAGATCGTCAGCATACGCATACTTTCTGGAGACAATGGTTGGCAGGTCAGAGCAGGGTTGCCAGATAGAAATAAAAATCTGTCGCCAAACTCACTTCAAAAAATTGACAAACTCAGCAAAAATTCGCCAAACTTCTGGAAATGGTTGCATCTTTACCAAACGTTAATGTTTTCACTGGAAATCAGTCATTTAGAGCTATTTTATCTTACGCCTACATTTTACCAGAAAGCCTATAGGTTTAACATTTTGCAAATATTTCTAAATAATCAGTTTCCACATTTTACAAGCACTTTTGATAAGAAGTGTTCAATACAATGCTTGTACTTTCAAAACTTTTACACTTTCATTTGATGTCATGAATTTTCAAACCATCAACGAGCTTAAAAAATCGCCAGAAACTCGCCAAATCGCCAAACCAAAATATCTGTAGCCAAACGCTTTCAAAATTTGCCAGATTTCCGGAATCTGGCGATAAATTCGCCAATATGGCAACCCTGGGTCTGAGATGCAGATTTTGAAGAGAAGGGCTGCCAGGACAGATCCCTGTGGGACGCCGTTCTTGAGTCGTCGTAACCTGCTCCTTTTTGCCATTTCCCGGGGTGAGGTTGAACTGCGATTACCAACCATCTCTATGATCATGTGGACCTTATGTCTATCAGGTAGCAATCGAAGCAGATTGCAGGTGATGCCGCGATGCATACCTTGCAGTAGGCTGCTGTGAGGTAGAACCGTCGTCAGAAAGTTTTCAATAGGGGGGCTTGACATTTTAAAATTTGATAAAAACTCCACCGATTTATAGTGCTTCATAATTCAATTTGGGGGGCTTGGGTCTTTCATTGGGGGGCTAAGTCCCAAAAGCCCCCCGTGGGCGAAGGGACTGCTGTGAAATCGACAAACACAGCTCCGGCCTTCTTCTTAGTTGAAAAGCTATCCTCGACAGCAGGGTGACTTGGTCTACGGCTGACCCCGCATGTCAGAAGCTCGCCTGGCCTGGGGGAGCAATGGGTCGATGATTGGTTCGACTCGAGCGTGGATGAGTCTCTCGAGGATTTCAAAGGGGACACACAGCAGAGATATGGGACAGTAGTTCTTTGGGTCCCTCAGTGGCTTTTCTGGCTTTGGGATTGCAACTATTGATGCTCTTCTCCATATAATAAATACTACGGCCAAAGCAAACGATACAACTGACATCTTGCAAACGTTTCGATAACAACTGTTATCATCTTCTGTGCATAACTCTTCTCCATATCTTTGGAATTTTCAGTTGGCGCGTGCAGGTAGTGAGAAAATCGCAAAACCAAGACTTGGGGGCCGAACAGGCGTGGAATATAAACTCCTGGAAGATAGAATCCAATCCTGGAGACTTTCCTGGATTCAGGCGTCTGAGTGCAGCAGCCAGCTCCTCTGGCCTGAAAGGGTCAGAGATACTGTGACCCTCAGGTATTGGAATCTTCCATAGGTCGGACAGCTTCCTGTTGATAATCTTGGACGACTATCGGCCCCCAGTCCTGTGTGCCCCGTTCTTCACAAGTTGTGAGGTAATGGAGTTTGTCGAGACGAGGCGCAAGCGAGAGGAGCGTCCAGACCTGCCAGTGAGGTTGTTCATGGTGCATCATGCCTTGCGGCTAGAGTGCGACAAGTCGATGGAATTGACAGCTTCCTCCCATCACTCCTGCTGCTTCTCCTCTAGTTGAGAAAGTAGGGACGAAGCGGCTCTATCAGAGTCAGTCCCAACTGGAGCTCGGGTGAAGGAGCGATAGAGGGTTTCGCAATCTTTGTCCCAGCATGGAACATAGTTTTTGCGACGGCCACGTGGGATACAGTGTTTGGCCGTGCGTATCTCGCTCTTGCAAAAATCCTGGTATGCCTTCTCGATGTTTGATGTGTTCGGAGGTGGCCATCTCTCAATGGATTCGCCTGTAAGAAGGCAAAAGCGCTTCCAATCAGCCATGCGAAACTTCCAACGTTTCACCGGATCGCTGTGGGCAGTAACCTTGAGCCTCGGTGGCGTTATGAGGGAGGGTCGATGTTGTGACCGCGGGAACTTTGCTAGAACACGTCTGTCCGGCAGTCGGCTGTCCTGGCCGAAACTCGCGAAGGCCAGATCCGGGTTGGTGCCGACGTTCCATCTGTGAGGGGAGAAAATGTCTGCTTTCCTTGGGTCATACAACAGTCCAAGGTTGGTGGATGTTGCCCAGGAATCCATGCTCTTATCGTCAGAAGATGTTTTGTTGTAACGCCAGTTGACATGTTGGCAGTTGAAGTCGCCAACAGACTGGGGTGTGGGAACGTTGGGATGGCCGTTGGTGTGAATCGCGAGCGCGGAGGTTTGTACCATTAATGATCTTATATCCTGCAATGTCTATACACAACCACTCAGTCTCTGATTGTTCTGGAGACTGATCATTGATCATTCCAACCGCTCGTGGACAAATGTGGCAAGGCCGTGGTTCCTGCTCAGGACTGACACACCTAGTGAGAAGTTAGGAATCACTAGCTTGTCTGCAGTTGTGCAGTGTGTCTCCTGTATGACGATGATGAAAGCCTTGTTCTTATAGCTAGCTTCTCAATAACGGTGATCTTGCTTCCACTGAGCCCCTCGGTGTTCAACTGCAGTATGCTGGGTCTTGGGTCATCTTGAGAAGGGCGTATTCCTACTCAGCCCATGCTGAACACATCCAGTGCTGGTAGCAGTGGTTGCTCTCGAAACGACAGATTTAGTGAGCATTTCAATGAATGCAACAACAGGCAGGGCCACGATAAGGCATCTGTCATCCTCCCTATGATTAAACCAAGGAAACATCAAAGGCTTGCAGATCCATTGTTGCAGTCCGGTGTCGTAACTCGCAACAGTTGCGTTTATTGTGCGAAAAGGAGCACTGCTGGCAAAACCGTTAGTATCTAGGAATGAACTCGGAGCCAGAGCTACCTCTCAAATGGCCATAACTCCGGCTCCGGTCCCAAATTTTAAACTGACCTTCGGCTCCTTCTGGTTTTTATGTTGAGCTCTGACACCATTCAAAATGCCCAACTCCGGCACTGGGCTCCGCAGCCCTGCTTGTAAGCCCTCAGCTGGAAAGTTGTGTTGAGGAATAGATCCTCTAGAAGGGTGTGCATGTTGAGGTTGAAGTTGTTTAGCCGCTCCCTGTGTTTGATACTGGTGTACGGCCCAAACTCAAGTGCACTGTACCCGGAATTCGTGGAAGGGATTGTCGATGCCCTGAGAAGAGTTAAAACTGATAAGACTTCAATGCATGTGTTGAGAACAATGCCGGAGTTGGACAAAGTCTGATGGAGCGACATGGCGATGCTGACGTAAATGTGAAGTGAAGACTTCTGCTGCAACCAACGATATGGAGCCAGAAGTTAAATTTCAGGCTCCGGCTCTGACTCCAACTCCATGCATCTGAAGATTTGGCTACTGATACGGCTCCGGCTTCAACATCAAAAAGTTTTTGGCTCCGGCTCCAAAATGATTTGGTTGATTAAAAAATTAACGCTATTGTATTATTTGTGCAACTAACTTGCCCCACAAACTATGGTTGTGGAAATGGAACCCAAATTTTCGACTTCGGCTCCACCATCTAAAAGTTTTTGTCTCCGGTTCCAGCCATCCAAAATTGCTTTGGGTCCCGATCCTGGCTCCAACTCCACAGCCCTGGCTGCAACTGTTTTGTAACAACGTACTGTGTATCATGAACACTTTCTTCCAACATAGAGATTTGCACAAGTGCACTTGGTGCAGGAATTCGTTGGCTCAAGGGTAAATCATTGATTTCTACAGAGTTTCAGCTGACATGTTCCAATCAGCATAGGACGTTCATGTCAAAAGGGGTGCAAAACTGTTGACCGGTTATCACTTGGTGGTTTGCAACGTACATCTTGAAAACCAATACGGTCTATACACGAACGTGCAGGCCGAGGAGGTCGTACCCACTGAAGTGGAAGCCCCTGGCGGAAAAGGTGTACTAAGACCTTTGCAGACAGCGTATCATCCTTGTTCCGTGAGCTCTCCAAATGCACAGTGGACGCAGAGGTGGGATTAGTGTATGCTGCAATACACTGCAGCAAGTGGAGTTCAAATTCTTTTGGGTGGTATACACGAGTGACGGAAAATGGAACAAGAACAATGATACACGGATTGCTAAAGCAAGCGCAATTCTGCATAAACTTTATCGCTCTGTGGTCATAAAATGGGTAGCTTTCAAACACCGCAAAGCTGTTAGTTTTTTAATCAGTTTTTGTTCCGATCCTCATCTATCACCAATCTTGGGTAACGACTGAAAGAGTGCTATCTCAAGTAGGCCTATAAGCGGAAGAGATGAGATTTTTGTGAAGAGTTCACTGGGTGATACTTCGCGACAGTGGGCAGCTGTGAAATTCGTGAAGCCCTGAATGTCAAGCCACTTTTCCTCTAAATCGAGACATCTGAGGTGTCGTGGTTACATCTCCAACCTTGCTTGGTCCCGTTTTGGTGTGGAGCCAGCAGAGCTGTCTGAGTTTGCTGAAAAAGTATTTCCAGTCCGCGTAGGGCCGCTGCTACCGCGACGTTCTCCAGAGGAAAAGCGGGTGTGAAAATGAATAAGTTTACATATGACAGCCTATCTCTCGTGTCCAGATGAAGTTTTTTAGTTTTGACGAAAACCTCTCGATTACAGTATGTAGTACTGTAATAAAACTACCACGTAATGGAAACAATAAGATGAAAAAAATAACAAAGAAAAATTCACTTTATAGGCGTCATCAAGCACGACTAATGGGATGGATGCACTTGCTGATTTTTTCGCAGATCATCCGTTCGTAGACTGATACAACACAACACATGATGTAGGGCATTCTCAACATTTAAAAAAACATCGGCTTTTGGACTTGATGATTACCAATTTTGAGAATGCCGCTTCACACAGATACAGTGGTGTAAGAGACGGGGTTGCAGGGGGTGCAAGCACACCCCAAAAGTTTTGATTTGTCGAAAATCTGGGCAAAATCCCTGGAAATCCTGGCAAAAATGGCGCCCAACGTTGTTTGATTTGAAAAAATGGTGCCCAACTTTTGCAGAAATACACAAACTAGGAAGACCTTTTTATGTTCTGGAGGTCATACTAAAAAACGGTCTTCATGATCTTTGTGGGAGAAAATTTGTAGGCAAAAATCGCACGTTTGGAGTAATTCGGGCAAAAGTCGTTCGCACCCCCAAGAATTTGCCTGCTCCTACACCTATGCACAAATATGTTGTGCAAAAGGCTAAGTGGATATACTGCAGCAGAGCTAATACTGATGAATTTTTAGCATACTTGGGCGAAATGAAGCAATTATGTGAGGAGCTGCAATGTCCAAATATTTGTTTTGTGGGGGACTTCAATGCTGGGGCCACAAACACATTTGGTGGTTTGTTAGAAGATTTTTGTATAGAAAATGATTTGATCATTTTTGATTATGCACTACTACCCCAGGATACATTCACGTACATTAATGATGCACACAACACAACTTCTTGGATAGACCATTTTGTCTCATCCTTTTCAGTGCATCAAGCAATGTTCAATATGGATGTGCTAACCGAGTGCATACTTTCTGATCATCGGGCTGTCGCAGTGAGCATTCAGTGCTCCCACCTTCCTGAACTTGATGATGGGGTGATGGAGCCCCAGCCAAGACGAATTGACTGGCTTAAGGTTAGGGCCCAGGAAAGAGAGGACTATTACCATGAAAGCAAAAACCTTTTTGATCAACTGCAATTGCCCACAGAGGTTAGGCACTGTCAAAACTTTAATTGTACAGATGAGAAACATCTGGAAGAAATAGAAAACTTGTATGCAGAGCTAACCAGTGCTCTGCTGGCTGCTGCATCCTCTGCAATTCAAACAACAGGTGAGAAGAATGAAGGTAAATTTAACATTCCTGGCTGGAACTCGGTGTTCAAATCAAAACACCAAATTACTAAAGCAGCCTTCTGGTTATGGGTAAACTGCAGTAGACCCAAGACTGGTGGCATATACAGGAACATGGCTAACACAAAAAAGATTTCAAATATTCATTGCGGCAATGACGTAAAGATGTTGAAATACATAAAGCCAATGGCCTAGCAGCTGCACTACAGGCTGATAAAACCAAGAAGTCATTTTGGCAAAAGGACAATAACAAAAACAGATCCTCATCACTACCAACATTGGTAGGAGGGGCAAATGGTGGTTCAGATATTGTTAAAATGTGGAAAGACTATTTCAAGGTAATATTAAACTCTGAAAACTCTGCCAATGGGTCTGCAGTGTCTGTGGAACACAGCACAGACTGCAAGGAGAACTACTGTATATGGGTCTTGAAATGCCCATGTGTTCTTTTGTCTCCTTGGCATCACTTCTTCAAAAGTTGCCCTTGAACAAAGCTCCAGGGCCTGATTGTATTTCTGCAGAGCACTTGCTGTATGCAGATGAATCACTGCGTTTTTTTCTCAGTGAACTGTTTAATATGTGTATTGTTCACGGGTATGTACCCAATTCTTGTTTAAACACAACATTAATTCTCATATGCAAAAACAAGAATGGGAATATGTCTGACACATCAAATTACAGACCAGTGCCAGTAGCCACAGTGGTGTGAAATGTACTTGAGCACTTCATATTATTTAGCATTTCCCCCTTCCTTGGTACCACAGACAATCAGTTTGGTTTTAAGGCTGGTCATAGTACTGATCAATGTACATTTTTGTTGAAGCAAACTGCCTCATACTTTGTAACCCATGGTTCATCTGTGCATGCTGTGTGCTTGGATGCCTTGAAAGCATTCGATCGACTACTACACGTGAAATTATTTGAGAAACTAATTCAAAGAAAGGTCCCAATGTGTTTTGTGCGCCTACGGAAACATTGGTACAAGGAGCAAACGATGCAAATAAAGTGGGGCAAGTATTTTTCTGAACCGTTTCATGTGTCTAATGGGGTTAGACAAGGGGGAGTACTGAGTCCATACTTGTTTGCTGTTTATTTAGATGATTTGTCCAATGAACTAAACAACATTAAAGCAGGGTGTTATA
>Ga0210059_1012998_pt1 | contig 12496 bp, 10 predicted proteins | sample Ectturendosymbi2_FD_188042 | JGI IMG/M metagenome (GOLD analysis project Ga0210059, IMG submission 188042) | Ecteinascidia turbinata endosymbiont from Florida, USA - Sample 2 (SPAdes) (version 2) | ecosystem: Host-associated > Tunicates > Ascidians > Unclassified | place: Key West, Florida...
ATTTCTTTATTTTTTATTTCATTGCAAAGTGTAGAAATATTTGAAATGGTGCTGTGGTAGCTAACGTGCTGCACAGTATTACTTTTACACGTTTTTCAAAACGAATTATGATGTCACAGAAGCGTAGATTGCAAATAAATCGTGTATTTAAATTTTTATGTTGCGGCTCTGTGTAACTTAGGTTTTACGATGTGCGGCTCATACATAGAGCAGGTTTGGCCACCCCTGGCATAATAGGTATAACAAGTTATTATTGTGTAATTCTGAAAATAATGATATTGCATCATGTGATATAAACAATTAAAAATAAGGTTTTTCCATTTTCCTTAAAAAATAACAAAATCTTGTTTCTTTTCAAAAAAAACAAAAAAACAGGTTTTTCTCAACCCTGAGTCGAGTTGAGAGATGTGGTGTTGCTATGCCTATTTTGCTGTATTATATATTTTAGTGTGCATTAATATCAGTTAGTGCCTATTTACTTACCGGTTAGGGCTTAATCATCAGCTATTGTTAGTGGATGTAGCAAGTCTAGCAAGCTTAAGTTGTTTTATGATTAGAAGTTTAATTGGTAATATTGCTTTCAGCTTCATGTTTTATTGCATGAACTTGGTTGACTGCATTTTCTGGATCTACCTTTTAGTGCCATATTTGGTTGTTTGGTTTTATTTTTCCCCATCTGTGTTTAGTAAAGCTTTGCTTTTCAGAAAGGAAGTGGCTTTAGGTCCTGCGAGAGTGATGTGGTTAGAATAAAATGCTGAGTTTGTGATTTTGACAGCACCGTTGTGGTAGTGTCGCGAATGCGACTACAGGCCTATAACTTTTCAAATACGAAGGTCCACTGACGGACCTGCAGCCACTACCTTTTAATAACAAAAATGTTTGATAGTTGCACATTGATTTAGTCAAATCTATTAACAGGATTTTTTCAGGATTTGGATTTCATATTTGTGTTGCAAACAAGATTTGGATCAGGATTCCTACCTCTTGCATCAGAACTGGAGTCGGACTCGAAAAAACTTGAGTCCGAACACCTCTGCCGCTTTCCCAAAAGCTCTTATGACTCAAACACCTCTGCCGCTTTCCCAAACACCTCTGCCGCTTTCCCAAAAGCTCTTATGACTCACCTCTGCCGCTTTCCCAAAAGCTCTTATGACTCACCCCCCCCCTTTATGGGGGTCTTTGAGCAGCTCAAGTACCATGGTTGTAAAGTGGCGTCACTAAAGATTTGAGCCTCGGGGGAAACGTAGTTGAAAGGGGCCCACCCACTATGGTAGGGGCGCACTAGTGTGGTAGTCCACTTCTAAAAGAAGAGAACCACTACACATTTAGGACAATTCCGCGAGAGCACTGATTAGTGGAAGTGTCCATGGCACGCCCAAGTTAACAGTTAAGAAACTTAGAACCGCCGGTTTCGCTCGACACCGCTCAGTTTATCACAACAAAATTGTATTCACTCATGGTTTTATTCTGGTAACTTTAAGCATTGCGATATTTACTGCAACAGGGGTTTATAATATACTTTAACATACACATGCATTATTACAAGTGACAGGGGTTAATTCGCATTCTATTCTTTCATAGGAGAGAGCACAAATTGTCAGTAGCATCATAGCCACTGAATCGTAAATCTCGTTTTGGTAATCTAATCCATTGATAGGTGTCTTTGCACTAAGCCAATGCAGTAATGCCCGTGATTGGTTTAGGTGTTAAGCCTGGAATGCCCCAGATCTCAACTGATGATGAATCTAGTGATTCTGCTCCTTATATACACGTGAGGTGCGACACCACGGTCACGTGACAAATTTCGAGTAGTACACAGTGCAATAATGACACAAGTGGTCAATCGCAATTTGCGAAAATTTCGAATCGATATTTGAATACAATATTTGTATGCTTTTCGTTATCAATTCTATTTTCAATTTGAAATTATTTTTCAATGTAATGGTTTCCATATCGTTTTAAGTTATTCTCTTCAAAAGGTAACTCATAATAATGTGCGAAATACAAATGCATCAGATAGGCACACATAACAATATTTTCGAGGGTTAAAGTCTTTATTCGTTGTTTTAATGTTCGACTTCGTTTGGCTTGGCGTGAATTCGTCAGTAAACTTCAGAGTCGCTTTCTTCAGTTATCGAAGTCTTCTTTTCGTAGTTATTTGCGGATCATTAGACGTTCTATGCTGAAGAGCCAAGACGAACTCAACACTAGCCAACAATCAGAAAAAATTGAGAATGATTGTGAATCCTGATATGGATGGCTATGCTGAAGCTCTAGTCCAAATCATTGGAAAATACTCTGAAAAACGCAAAAAAGCAACAACCTACTGAAAAGCCAAAGAATATTGAAACAGTTTGTAAGTTGTATAAGGGACTAAATTAGGCTCCCTAGAATTGAAAATCAGGTCCCTAGAATCAGAGAAAATCAACATCAGCTCCCTAGAATAAGAGAAAATCAAATCCCTAGACTCAGAGAAATCGGGTCCCGGTAGGACCATACCAAGTACCTAATATTTTCCTCAATAAAAAAACTGATTAAAACCAAAATATAAACTAAGTGGGATTCCGGTTTTTACATTTACCTTGCCAGTTGGAGCAATTCGCCTCTCCGTCCCCCGTGAGTTACACCACTGCATGCACTACTTTGAAAGGCAAGAATCTGTATGATATTTGTCATTCCGAACAATATCAAAAACAAATTTGATTCCACGAAAGTTCACAGAAGAGAGGAAAAACTCAGAAATTCATCTCACAAGCACGTGGATGACAGATCGGATCAGAAAGTTTCCAGGTGATAAGAAACTGTATTACACCAACAATTTGCACTATCCGGTTTAATTAACCAAGTTAAAGTGTAAAAGATGCCGTCCATCAGCCACCTTTGAAATAACAACTTCCCACACGCTAAATTGTTTATTGGTCGCTATAGCGGCCGGTACGTTTTTAGTAATATCTCACCAGCCGCTATAGCTCGAGAGCTGTTCAAACCCTCTACAGATGCGGCAAGTCTTCTAGTTTCGATTAAAAAAATTTTTGATTTGGGTTAGCGGTTCTCCTTGGAGGAGCTCCCAAATTAGGACTGTTTTTGAATTTTTGACCAATTTTGACTGGCCCTGGACGCCAATTCAATGAGCCAAAATTTTGGCTCAAACTCTTTTTGGAAACTCCATAATCTCCCGCGTCGATAGAGCCCTTGATTGACCTTCTAGCATGTCTGGAACAAACGTTATGGCCCAAAAAACACATTTTACCCCCAAATCAGAAAATTGCAGAAAATGCATTGAGTCTTCCACTGGCGCCATTTCGATTTTCAATACCTCGCCCCTAGTGCATGGTAGTGAGCTATTCCAACCCTCGAAAGACTCATAAAGCCTTGTAGTTTGCACTGAAAAAAATCTTTTGAGATTAGGGTTCGGGGTTTTCAGTGGGTGTCGTTAGAAAAAGGGTAGGTTTGGCTTTTTTGGTTGTTCTATTATGACGTCATCACCCGGACAATGAGCCGAAATTGTGGCTCAAACTTTGGTTGTATTCTAGGCTGGAATATGAAGCTGTAGAGGCCTAGATCGACTTCCTAGCTTTTCTGGTGCCCAGGTTAGGGACAGAAGACCCCAAATCATTGAGGACATGGCTGAGTAATTTTAGGGGATTTCCCTAATTAATTTCTGCCTATTTTGCCACAATTTTCGAACCAGAAATGCTAGAAATGTCCATCAAACCCTCTAAAGACTCGCATTGTAGCCTAGCATCCAAGAAAACTTTGAGTCACAAAACCCGATGGATTGTTCAACTCCCAGAATATGACGTCATCATCCAAATGTAAACAAATATGCATAAACATCCTCTCAATATGTAAACATCAACAAAAAACCTGTGATCACAAGCTGAAAATGTTTCTTTTTCAAGTCTAAACTACTAGTCTTCACGAGTCTTTAGAGCAGGGTTTATTAACCTGGGGTGCTGAAATCAATTTCAGGAGGTGCTGGGGAAGGTCACATATGTGGCGGTGAAAGGTAAAAGGAATGCGTTTGCCTTTACTCTATTCTTATAGTAACCTGGTGCTAGCCAATGGCAGTAGGTGCTGAACTGCTTAAGTGTGATCAAATGGGGTGTTGTGGTAGAAAAAGGTTAAAAAACGCTGCTTTAGAGGGTTTGAACGGCTCTCTAGCTCATTCTGACTGCGAGTTAGATTAGCGTTTGTGGGAGCAAAATTGCGAGTTAGATTATCCCCCCAGATTAGCGTTTGTGGGAGAAAATTTTGACCATTTTTTGTTTTTTGAGCCATAATTTTCGATCCAGATATGCTAGCAAGTCAATCAAGGGCTCTAAAGACTCGTTTTCGAATCAAGAATCCAAAAAACATTGAGCGAATAAAATTTCGCATTGGCCTGGGGCCCAGGGCCAGGAAAAGTTGGCCTAAAATTGCCCAAAAATGCTCTCACTGTGACGTAACACACAAAGAACCCAAAATCCAAGCCGAAAAACTTTTTTTTTTATCTCACGTCGAAGACTTGCCGAGTCCATAGAGGATTCGATCAACTCCTTAGTTCTATTGGTCGGCAAGTTATGACTGGCCAAAGTTTGGGCCACTATAGTGGCTTTGCGGTACTTAAAGGGTACATCATTAAGATTCGTAATTGCTCTCTTTGCGAACCTTGGTGATCTTGATGAGATTTGGTAATTGGGTATCAGTGACTGGCTTTCGATATTTTATAAATCTTAATTATTAGCATCCGCTGACATTTCACATTTCGTAATTGTTGCGTGACATTCCACCCTGAATTTACGCCCTCAAAATGCTGCGCCCGGGGGAAGATGTCTCCCCTTCCCCCTGGCAGCGCCACTGTCTTCAAGACAGATTTACAAGTTTGCTTCAAATTATGCGTACAGCCAAACATGCTGAAGTCGAAACTAGCTACAAAAACTGTCATACTGACATATACTTGAAAACAAAAACCGTAGTTACACATGCAGCAAAATGTTGAACCCAGTGCAATATTTTTCTATGAATTCAGCTCAGTCATAAGCAGCTTTCCGGTAGCAGTAGCCAATGCTTCGAAGCACCAACTGCTTCAAGTTTGTCGCTGATTCCGAGTTTTTACCGAACTAACGTGGAACATATCGATCAGGTCAAAAGCATCCTGAGCTAAATTTTTCCTAATGCTGCTAGCTTACCGCAAACAAATCATCCAAAATCAGTGCAAAATAGTGAGAAGAGCAATTACTATCAACGTGTGCTGGCCAAAGAGCTCTTGCGAACTTTCTCCTTTGGCCAACACTAATGCTAAGGTAGCGAATAGCGGTGAAAAGGTGGTAGCTCGATCAATGCTGTATCAGCCCAATCCTGAGACCACCCAAATGCTTACAAGGGACCTCCTCATGGTTATTTATAAAAAAAGTTATGCTACATCTCGGGGCCGAATGGCCTTCAAAACAAAATGTCCTAATTGCAGACACAACTTTGGCAGAACTAGGCCCGTATCCAGGTTTTAAGGTGTGGGGGGCAAAGTGCATTTTTAGGGGGAAAGATTTTCATTTTTATCATATGTTTAAAAAAAATTTTCTGAACACAACAAAATTTGAGGGGACATAAAAAAGATTTGGGAGTAACTGCCTCCGAATGCCCCACCGTGTCTGCAGGCCTGGGCAGAACCATCACCAGCAAGTCTTCCACTGGGGGCCTTCATGTTTGTTCAGGGGTCTAAACATTCTGAAAATTCATATTTAATTCACAACATGAATAGCATTTGCAGATTGTGCAAATTAATTATAAGTATTTTCCCCCCAAATACCCACAATAGGCTCGTAGTTTCCAGCGAATATCTTTTGAACGAGCTTAGCAAAAGGAATTGGGTCGTAAATCATTGTCATTTAATTGACGGAGATTTTTAGACATGTCGTAAAAACATACAAATGCAAAAAAAATTGAAGGAAAGCAGAATCAATCCTATTCTTCAGTTATCAAAACATTATTACCGAAGGAGCAAACATGAGACCGGTCCAAGTATGTGCGCCCCGATAAACGTTTTCTTTCATTTGCGCCAATTGATAAACTTTGCCATTAGCTTAAGTGAAATATGCTTATAAAGCGTGCTCATTGTTTTTTACTGGCCGAAATACACATGCATAAACCTTGCTGATGTCTATAGACTGTCAATCTCCTGGTGGATGGCACACGTTTAGATTAACATTTTGTATCTCAAATCGCCTATAAATGTTAGCAAATATAGACTAAGGCCTACGTGGACGCAACGGTTAACATTCATAATCCACCCACTGCACTACTCTGTTTTGAACAACCCCCAAAATAGACACTTCTTAACTGCTCAATTAACTCCATCTGGCTGTCTGAGCAGCAGGCTACGCAAATGTGTAACTTTGGTCGTAAGCAGCAAAGGTATGTTGCTGCTATGCAGTACAAAATAAGAGAAGACCACCTGGTCTGGACATAGTAGCCTATATTTTTTTTGCAACAATCACTACACAAAATACCTTGATCAAGTGGAAGTGTGACTTCTGGACGTACAGAACTGGGCATGTAGGCAGGGTCGGATAAATGAACGCGAGGCCCATCAGGGGAAAGTAGGCTTGTAACCAGCTTGGGATACCAGGTGGGGCAAAGAGTTTTCTGAGAGAGGCCCAAATTTTTTAAACTATGTCCAACACATTTTTCCAGAGGGGGCAAAAAAATTTTAGAGGGGCTTCGCCTCTCCTAGTTACAGGCCTGGTGCAAAGCTGTGACCGCGAGGCCCCCGACACGCTTAGCCCAAGTGCGCAGTTCGCTCCTTTGCCTGCAGAGGTAGGTTGCGAAACTTGCTAGGAAATCGTATTCTTCGTCTTTATTGCATAACAATAAAACGGCAATAAATCTCCAAATGTTCACTTCAAGTTACGGTAGTAGGCGTTTGGGCGCATGTGACCAGGGCTCCCACTGAGGGGTTTTCTACACAGATCTGTTTTTTTAGTCGACCTGTGCATCTACGTTTAATTATAAAAAATCGCGTTAAATCTGTGTTTTTTGAAGTGAAAAACTCATCAGCAACTTTAATGTGTTCAATAATGTACAGATAACTTTACATTACAGTGCTATTACATGCGCACATCAGGTGAGAAAGTATGCATATCGGATGAAGCACAACGTGTTCAATTGCCTTCATATTCTCATATAAGATCAATGTCAGTGTTATATGCAGTGGTGTGTTTAAAGGGAAGGCAAGCGAGGCATTTGCCTCTGGCCCCCCTTTCCAACTGTAATGTGTAAATACCTTGCTTGCAAAGGGGCCCAAAGTAACTGTAATGCATCTAAGCACTTTTATTTCAAAGGGCCACATAACTTCACTGATTTCGAGTGCTTCATATTTCAATTTGGGGGATTGAAACTTTCTCTGGGGGCTAAGTGGATAGGGGACTGAATTTTGGGCCCCCTGTGACAACGTGGGCTCACCCCAATTGGGGGTATGGAGTGTGGCGGATACGGCTCTGAGCTCGCTACCGCATCCGTTATTTTTATCAAAAAGGAGCGGGGCTCCCGTTATTGCTACTGGCAATTTACCTTGCTCGCTATTTTAGTAGCTCGCTGCTGCCCAGCTCTGTCCTTAGCAACGTAGGCCTACTTCTAACGTCTCGTTGCAAGCGCTTGTTGAGTTCGCGTTGCAACCTCAACATGATACTGGAACATTGTAAAGACTGAGATATTCCGCCTAAAAGGACACCGCAAAATGTATTCATTGTATTACTGTTTATTTGTATTTTGCATTTTAGTTGCAACCCACACTAAGGATGAGAGTGACCTATACTACTGCAAAAATAATTTGCATTAACATTTAATAAGGATTCGAAGGCCATGCTTGCGATTCAAACGGATAAAAACACTACATTGAAAAACGATTTCGGATTTCTCGAAGTATGGAATGTGACCATTAGAGTCGCTATGAGAATATTAGATGGTCTTAAATTGGGAACAACGATTTCGAACTTCGGCTAAACGTTAAGTATGAACACCAGAGTCGCATTTAAGATCATCTTATCTGAGGTCATGTGACTTAAGGTTGTCATGAATGGAAAAGCCCCCTTTTAAGATTATCTTAAGTTTAGATATCCCTTTGCTTTTATCCAATGAAAATGCATGACAAAAATGATAAATACTTGGGCAGTCAATGCAGAAGCTCAGTTGAGCAGTGGGCATTCCAAGCTTAACACCTAGTACAGCAATGGGTATTCCAAGCTAGCAGTGGATATTCCAAGCTGTAATAGTCCAAGTGGGTATTCCAATGCACTAGACTACCGAAAGAGATTTATAGCCTAGTGGCTTGTTTTGCCCCTGATGCTCTATGATAATCCAGGTCACTCTCTCCTCCATTCCAAATGATTGCGGCAACCCTTAACTCGCCTTATAACCCCTATATATGTCATTGCAAAGTATCTATTATGCATGTGAAAGTAACTACGCATCGTTTAAAGTTATATTCATAAAACCATGAGTGAATAGAATTCTTTTGTGATAAACTGAGCGGGTCGAGTGTAACGGGCGGGTCTGATTTTCTTCATTGTAATTTCGGGCGCGCCTTGGCCAATCCGATTATTAACTAGTGCTCTTGGGGGATTGACCTAAAATGCAGACACCCTCACGTGTCTGTAACACGCTGCAGAAACTATGCGCTGCGGCTTCACACGTGCTGCGGTTACAAACACTATTTTTATTGAATTCAGTACAAATTTTGAATGAACTGCTCTGCAGGAACTGTCCTGATAAGATTCACTACTGCAGTCATTGTAATTTGAAAAGTTCTGTGTTAGTTCTCTTTGCAGTTACTGCAAATTATTAATTTCAAAACACCGGCTTCAGGCACTGGTTTTGAAAATACTGGCTTTTTGCCGGCCTCTGCTAAATCAGCAGTTAAGCACGACCAGGCTGGTGAAATACCAGCCATCTGGCAACCCTACATGTACGAGGTCATGCTAAATAATCCATAGTCATCAATAGCTTTTTGTACTTCTGCTAAATTTGCTTTCACTGATTTGCACTTGTCATCAAGTTTCCTTTTTATGGTTGACCTTAATGGTGGAATAGTATTAACTATGACATTTGGCACCAATTTAAATGCAAGTACTAACAAGTGATTGGAAGCCTTTTCCTTCGATTGCATGCAGTGGTCTAATGTCATGCACAACAAAATCACGTGCATCAACACACAACTTTTCTTTTAGTTGAGCAGAGATCTTACATTTAGGTTGAAAAAATCAACCAAGCTTCTGTTGCTGCAAAGAGCTTGATAATGATGATTGCATTGGTATGCTTTTGTTAATTTTAGCCTTGCATCTTTTGCTATGCTGCTGTAAATGAGTCGTTCTACTTTCTTGCCAAATCACATTTTATCAGTGAATTGCATGACACACATTTCACATGTCTTGTATAATATTGACTTTCACTGTCTTTGGAAGGTACAAGATGAAATTGATCCCATACCGCGCTTCTACCATGTTTATTTTTTGAAAAATAACTTTGTCACTTTTAACAAGCGCTTGTATCATTGAAGAATCCATTACACTAATTGGTGTTGGCCAATCTCAACCAACAACTGACTGAACACACACAGACACATTAGACAGCTTTTGGAATGCTGGTTTCTTGCTTGGTGCAAAAATGACACCAACGTTACTTACGTGCCCGACAAGACAATAGATATAGGCGCTAAGTCGGTGCGACTCAAGTCACGACTGCGATGTGAACTGCTAAACAACCATGCGTAGTACATTACAGAACAGCATAAATGACATCATCCAGCATTAGATCTCTCAAGTTATCAAAAACATTTCGCTGGAAAAATCAAAATCTGAAAAAATTGAAGTGTTCAAAACGTTTTGGATCATTCAGATCCGGATCCGGCTCGAGAAAAAATGATATCCAATCCGGTTCCGGATCCAAACAATTCTCATAATCCTTCCGGATCGGACTCGAAAAATCCAGATCCTGAACAACACTGACTGACACGGGATTGCTATGACGAATTGAACTGAAGAGTTTAACCTAAAAACCTCGGATCCGACAAATCATGCGAGCGAAATCGTGACAACCCTTCTCACAGTTCCTGTACTTCGCTGATACGAGTAGCCTGTTAACATTTGCGCTCTCAACACTCAACGATACCTCGCAACAGTGCAGTACGGATTTTTGGACCTTTATATGCCTATGGCAGTGGTGCCACTGCTAGTGTTTTTCCATTAGATCTAGTGTGTTTTCATTTCATCTAGTGTTCTGGTGTTTTTTTATGGCTATCTACTAGAGTAGATAATCTAGTAGTAGTGTTTTTTTATGAGTGAGCTGAATGTAATTAATCGCACAGTTTTGTGTAATTGCGACTGTAATTGAGACCTTTTGATTGAAAGCAATTGTAATTTGCTAAAAATTCTTCCTAATTAAATCTTATATTAAGACAATAAATTAATTTGAATAAAATGTTATTGTTTGAATTAAAAACAGCTGCAAAGTCACTTGGTCATCTGTTAAAAGTTTCAGTGACCTGTACAAACAAACAAATACCAGCGTTGCTGCTATCTCCTGTTTTCTTTGTCTGGTTTCTAATAAGTTTGCACAGCGTCTATGGTTGGCATTGCAACGCATTTTCTAGGCATTTTCAATATGTGTGTTAGTTTGTTTTTGTAATCTAGTGTTTTTTGTGAATCTTCTAGTGTTTTTTTATCATGAAATTTAGTACTTTTCTGTAACAGAATTTCTTATAGAATTTTTCATCAATCGTAGATGATGCTTGTGAGGAATAATGTTCGTGGTTTGTAAAGAAAATTTGGTATGGTTAGATGTCACAAATGGTGCCCTGTGAAAGGCAGAGCTCCGTAAGTAAATAGTGGAGCTTGGTTGCGGAGGTTTGGTGTGTAACAAGAGTCGCTAAAACCGATATTTTGCATTGAGCAATGAGAGCTAAGCGGTAGTAAAAATAATTGTACTGCAGAAGGTGATATTACACTACGGTAAAAAATGTCTATTTTGAAGTTTGATAATTTTTGGTTATCTGAGTTTCACAACAACAGTTGGGGGACAAAAAAATATGTTTCAACGGTTGTGAATGTATTAAATTTTTAAACATTGCAAACTTCCACGCATTCCATGTTTGGGGGAAACGCATATTAAGTTGCAAAGATACAACATTTTTCCTTCACTTTTTTTTCTTTTTTTGCTTTTGCAACAACTTTTTTCCACTCCAGTTACGTCATCAAACCTCCGCAACCAAGCTCCGTTATTTACAGAGCTCTGCCTTTTACAGGGCACCGTCTATAATATAATCTTTTCAAATGAATTGTAATGATGCCTTTGGTCTCTCAGTGTTAGTGTTACTTTATAATATATCCAATATGATGAGCGTGAGTAACTGTGATGATGATAAAATATTTTGGCATGTTTTTACAATCATACCATGAAGGTCGTTTTATGCATTCTAATTCTTACCTGATGCAAGAAAAATTGTCCTGCTTGGACGCAGCTAGTGATCGCTACCCTACCTAGGGCCATTTTTTATGGAAGTGGCTATAGTTAAATCTGCTGCATGTGATATGGTTCAAATAAAATGCTGAGTTTGTCAGTTTGACGGCACTGTCATGCCGTGCAAATAGTTTTCGGATCAGCTCTCACCATGGCGCATTTCGGTTTGGTAGTAGTTTTTGTTCAGATTCATGGTTTAGGTGTAGGGGATAGGTTTTGATTTAGGGTTGAGGTTAAAGATTAGGGTTACGTAATTTTAGGTATATAGGGGATAGGTGTAGCTTTAGGATTTGGTTTAGCTGTTAGGCTTAGTATGTTTTTAACAAGTGTACTGCAGTCTATTGCAAACTTGTCATGCGTTACTATTTACTGTGACATTACAGGTGGCGGATCAATAAAAATAATCGTTCTCTGAAGACTGATGGATCTATGCCACTGCCTTTTTTATGACCTAAAAAACTTGACAATACAACTTTAATTTTCAGAAAATATAACTTTATATGACCAAACAAAAATTTCTGAGCTCTGGGTTTTTTTTCGTCATTTTTTGGTAATAGACCAAAATGTTTTTGAAATGACTGAAAAAAATTAAGTCATTTTGGTCAGAATGTCTAAAAATATAGGCTGAATGAATTATTGCTACTGAGTTTTAATACAACTGAGACAAATGACCAAACTATCTCAGTAACCAAAATCTCTCAGTGAAGAAAAACCCAAACTGAGCTAGAACATACAACTACTGTACAGGTCATTCTACGTCAATTGTCCCAGCCAGTCAACCCACCATCTCAGATTTTCCTCAAATTTAATAAGCAGATAAAACTTCTCATGCTGCTTCCAAAAAACTAAATTTTTTTGAAATAGGTTAAGGTTTCGCGAAGTTATGGACCATACGAATCGACTACTTTTTGTGGTCAATGAAGGATAACGACTAGCAAGAAAATCAACTAACTTTAAATCATTCTCACTGTGATCATTTATCTGTTGCAAAAACTTGACAAAAAGT
>Ga0210059_1012999_pt1 | contig 12496 bp, 5 predicted proteins | sample Ectturendosymbi2_FD_188042 | JGI IMG/M metagenome (GOLD analysis project Ga0210059, IMG submission 188042) | Ecteinascidia turbinata endosymbiont from Florida, USA - Sample 2 (SPAdes) (version 2) | ecosystem: Host-associated > Tunicates > Ascidians > Unclassified | place: Key West, Florida...
TTGAACCCGAAACCCCAGCAGGTCATCCAAAGTATCAAAAGACTCGGATTGTAGCCTAGTTTCCAGTAAAAACTTCAGCGAAATACTACCACCTAACGGTTGGCGTCCAGGGCCAGGCAAAGTGGGCGAAGGTGGCCTGAAAGTCCTCCACTTATGACGTCACTCACAAAAAACCCACATCCCCCAAGCAAAAAATTTTTTTTCGAGTGCAGACTAGAAGACTTGCCGTGTCTTTTGAGACTTTTACCGGGTCTGCAGAGCATACCGAACCGGAGAAATTCCTGCGCAAAGCCACATGCATTTAGGCGTTTTTTTCCAAAAATCCCCGAAAGCAGCCGGACGCCAAAGAGTTAATTCCCTTATTAGTTCTAAAGCAGGGGTTCCCAACCTTTTTTGCTGCTCGTACCCCTTTGTCAGGTCAGAGCATTCTTACTACCCCCAAAAAAATTTTAAGATATATATTGCTCTATAAGAGATATATAAGCTGCTCTGTGACCCAAGGATCTTCGTACCCCTTGATGTTCAATCTCGGACCCCTTGGGGATACGAGTACCCCCAGTTGGGAACCCCTGTTCTAAAGAAAAAGGTTTGTGCCCCCCAGAGAAACTATTTGACCCTATCAAATCAACCTACACAAGCAATCCAGAAGTCATGTCCAATATATTCAACACCTACTTTGTCTCGATTGGACAACAAGTAGCAAGCACTGAATGCTACAATGATTGCAAGTCAATAGCAGCACCATGCGTGAACATTTCCTTTCACCCACCTATCAATGCCAAGCATGAGGCTGAACTTGTTGCAAGTACTGTTTTCCAAGTCTTTGGCATGACCTAACTGGGAATCCAAGCAAGCTTGCCAGCTTTGGGACACATGCTAAACCAACCGTGCCAAGTCAAAAATACTTCTTGCATGCCCATTTTTACAAAACTTTCATTTTACAATTAAGTTTGACTCACTGCTGAGCATGTATGCTCATTCTGGCTCATTACAAAATCAAAACAGTTTTCTTTGTTTTGTGCATGTCAAGATTGTTAAAAAAACAGATAAATTCATGCTAAGTGCATAGGATTTTTAAGAAAAAACATCAAAACTTAGGTTGTTTTGCAATACTACAAAAATGTTTTCTTTGCAAAGACTCATTTATTGCATTCCACTGCATGCAAATGCAAATATTAATCAAAAATGGAGTCTTAAAAACTTTGAGCACAGTTAATTTGAAACTATATTTTCAACTTGCTTTAGCTTGCTGAATATGCTAAATATTTTCAGCTGTTTGATGCCTTAGTGTTTGTTCAGATCATTTCATACTTTAAAATCCCCATAAGGGATTAATCATTCAATTGTCGATTTTTTGGCTATATATCTTTCCAAAGACAAATGCTAGAAGGCTAATCAAGGGCTTAAAAATAGTTTTTGTTTAGTATTTTTAGAAGAAAACACAAAGAAACTGCTTTTTGAATTTTTTACTCAGGCCCTGATGACATCATCCAAAAAAAACTTGGACCTGTCTCAGTTCAGTTGTCATCCTTAGAAAAGTTCAAATCCAAAACTTTCCAGTATTTTAAATCAAAGCTAAAAGACATTCTAGATGATTTGAACAGATCTCTAGCTCTATCATATGGCAAGTTATAACTGATCATGTTCAAACTAATACTTTGGTTCTGCGGGATTTAAAATATTTAACATGTAGCCTACATGGCCCATTACAGCATTTTGTGCACCCCATGATGCATTTTAGATTTTTAAGAAGCTACTTTGGTTATTCACCACTGTTTGGCATTCACTTTTTTCAGTTGACTATTATATTAGAGTTTAAAGAAATGCATAAAAGAATATGTGTAAAGCATAATGTTTTTATTATGCTATACTTACTGTATTATTGTCATCCCTATCATTGTAAATAAGTTCTTACAACATGGTCCTCAAGCCACTTTAAACATTCTCATTTCACAATTGGAAAAATTTGGGTTTAAGATCTGTAAGCCTAGGCTCATCTATCTCAGAAACCAACATAAAAGGTGAAGATGGTCACTTTGTCACAGGGTGGTATCAAACAGGGTTAATGCAATGTCACCTAATATAAAAACCCACCCATGTTTTTTGAGAAATCAATGAAAACCCACAGTGATTTTCTATCATTAAATTATTTTCCAAAGATACTTGCATGAAACAAAGTTTCAGCAGCTACTTAACATTTATAGTAGTACTTAGACATTAGTCATTTCAAGTAGTGAGACATGGCAAAAGTTAATCATCTCAACATTGAATGCATTTGATTCTAAATTCTATGAGGATCAGTTTATCATGTAAACTCTTGGCCATAATGTTTAAAGTATAACACAAATCATTTTATAAAACTATTTTTAGTAACCACTCAGCATCTGAAGTTAACTTATTCAAGTAGAAAGTTGTTCACATAGAAACACTATACCTACATTTCAAATCTGTTTACTTTGTTCTTTTTCAATCCTATGAAACTTCCTTAACAACTAACTAGACAAGAGCCAACAAAACTACTCTTCAATTAGATCAAGAATAAAGCTCAAAGTATGACAAAACCAAAACAACTATCGTCTTTTCTGATAACAATGTTTTAAGTATTCCCAACTTATTTAAATTCTCAATGACCAGACTCATACACTCCTTTGATAATGGGGTCATTCCATGTTAAATCACCCAATGGACTAAACCCTACCCTTTCAGAATTTAATGAAATTTGGCATACATGTTGGTTTCAGTCCCAAAACCTCAAATCTAAAATTTTTTAGTGATCGGATGATCGGTTTCCGAGATACAGGGGGTTAATTTTTTGAAAATTTAGAGAAAATAAGGGGGGGCGCCCAACTTCAAAACACCATATCTTTTGAACTAGTGGTCCAGTCTGGAAAAGTAAAGTATCTTTGAAAAGGGGAAAAGCCAGGAATTCTAATCTGACATCATTTTTGTGATTTGGGTAAATTTTGGGGTGATGACCTTTTGACCTATATTTTGACCTTGAGATTGACCCCGTGGATCAAATTATAAAATTCTGACCACCATCTGATATCGTAGCCCTATTTGTTACCTACAACGTGTCAAAAGATGGAATACGTGAAATTTTTCGTTTTTGAGTAATAACAATTTAAAATTAGCATATGTAGACAGTTTTGGTTAATACCATGCAAATAAAATGCAAAGCATGTCTTCTTAATGGCATCATTTTACCATGCACAACCTCAATGTCAGGGTTAGGGTTACAGTTTGTTTTTAGGACATCACAGAAGGTCAAATTAACATGGCAAAACTATATTCCCATGGTGAAATGACAATGTTCAAAAGTTATGTATCCAATTCAATGTATGCTACCTACACCATATCACAATGAGATGTGTATTTTAAGGTATGTAAGGTTGTTAACATGTCAGTATCAATGAGTAAGTAAGTTTTTACACTGATGTCAACCCCTGTAACCAGAAAAAAAACATCCCACCAGGCAGATCATTTCACTGGTAAGAAAGGAAGATATCAAAATGTTGGCATTGCAAAGTAAAATTTAAGTACACCGTAGCAATATTGCATGAAACAGCAGTCAAGCATGGGCACTTGGCTCTATCGCTCTATCAACAAAGAAGTCAACGATGAAATGGAGGTCTGAAAAGGCGGCACAGAAATTGAAATATTGTATTGAGAAGACCTATGAAGTTGAAGTCATCTGCCTCAGCATTAGAAGAGAACGACAAAGATTTATGTTTGTTTTGTGCCATGTTGGAAGAACTGCAAGTAATATACAAAGATCCACTTCTTGTATAGAACATGTTCAAATTTTAACCCAATCCCCTTTCACCACCATAGAAAGAACAATGAAAGAATTTGGTGTCTCAAACCACCTTGTGAAAAAGCCGAGCATTGAACAAAGAAAAGAGTGTTCTAAGAGAGTACTCCAGAATTTTTTCACCATGCTTTTCACGCACACCCCCTTTTTCCTTTACTCCCAGGAATTATTCGACTGTTTTCATCTTTTTCATAGAATTAAACAAGTTTTTGCTTCAGCTCAGGTGACACTGCTTTGCCCTTGTTCTTGGTGCCCTCTTCTAGAATGCCCTTTTCCTTATGCTCTGCTCTTCTTTCCTAAGTAGTTCAAGGCACCGAATTCTTTTATTTTTCTTTCTGTGGTGAAGGAGGATTGGGGCTAAAATTAGAGCACGTTCTGTATAAAAAGTGGATATTTTGATTATTTCTTGCAGTTCTTCCAACATGGCACAAAACAGACATATATCTTCTTTGTGGTTCTCATCTAAACCTGAGTCAGATGACTGCAATTCAACTTCACAGGTCTTCTCAATACAATATTTTAATTTCTGCACTGGTTTTAGAAGCTTCCATTCCCCCATCGACTTCTTCCATTTAATTCTACAAGGGAAATGTACTTTCAAAAACCAATAGTGACACTATCAACATCATTGATATCCTGTTGGGGTGAACTTGTATACATTAGTTCTTCCTTTTCATGCTTTAGTACACTACCATTTGGATCAGTAGACCCTCCAGTTTGTGCAGAACTTGGCATATCTTTCATTTCTTTATTCAGTCTAACTGCACATGCTGCAGTGTTTTTCACTTGGAATTACATTTGAAGGTGGATTTTTCAGTTTCTCATAGCTACAAAGGACCCACAATTATTTTGTCCTTTCCTTGTTTGGATGAATATTAAATGGATCACTACAATTTCTTTGTTGCAATGAAAACGTCTAAAGCAATTCTTTCTCATGAGGGAAACACATGGTTTAGATATGGTGTACTTACATTTTACTTTGCAATGCCAACATTTTGATATCTTCCTGTCTCACCAGTGAAATATTTCTGCTTAATGCCATCCTAATTTAATGTATAAAAGCACAATTTGCAAGGAAAAAATTAAGTTTTGTGTGTAAAGTACATACAGTATTTAGAAAACATTTTATATTGCTTTCTTGTTATATTCCTGTGTATAACGAACTTGCCTTCGCATGTATTGGCGAAGGACTGCTTATTGGCAAGACACTTAGCTGACAAAATTTAATCAAATAAAAGAGAAACAATTGCATTATGCTGGCTTAACATCTAGCCAGCGTTTTTCAAGCTTTTTGCTGCTCAGGGGAGCCTTCTGCAAATGTTTGCATTGCTCATGGAACCCTGTGCCATGATCCAAGTGGATATCCTACTTTCTGTCATAAACCTCTGAAACAGTAGTATTTATACAACCACATAGAACTGTGGGTTGCAAATTTTGCCCCAGGCAATTTCAGCTAGTTTTGGAATAGTTGGCATGCTGTTAGTGGCTTCTTGTCTGCCTTGTGGAAGCTGTAGGCTAACCTTTAACTGTAAACCCTAACCCCTTGTCTCTTCTCATGTTGTACTTGTCCTGTGACCACTTTCACCAACTGTGTTCATCTAAACGCAAAATAATACATACTTTGCCTCATGAGGTAAAATAGACACTATCACAAACATATGTATTCAGCAGTCAAGTGTTTTCTAGAATAAAAAGTGGGCATTGTTATTTTACAAAGTCTTCTTGTAAGATCTTGTAAGAACAAAAGCAATAGTTGGCACCACAATAAATTACAGTACTTCACTTATTCCACTTGACTAAACTTTACCGTGGAACAATTTTCAGCGTATAAATTGCTCACGCTAAATATAGACTATCCTTCTTTCTACCTAAAGGTCCACCTGTCATTTTCTAATAAGAACTACAGTAAATCACTTGAATTATTTCTAGTATTTATGTGCACATGCGATGGTGTTGAAAGAATAACTACTCTGGTGTGATTAAGGCATGAAATTTTATTTGTAGGGAAGTTCCAAGTTACCAATGTCTGGAAAGGTGTATGAAGAGGTTAATTTCCCTGGCAACAGGTTTAAAATGACAGTAAGCAAACTTTAGCCTTGTGGCAAGCTACTGAGGAATCTGCCTGCTTTCTGCTTTCATTCTTCTGCGACGATTAAAACTTGCAAGCGAATCTATTTTTCATAGTTAAAGGCCACAAAGACGGCGGAGAGTAAATCAGTCACTTTTTGTTGACGGGGAAACTAGTTTCACGTTTTCCAACGCATCATCAGTCCTGTAAATGTAAGACAGGTTTAAAATGAATCAGAAGTTGCATGATTGGACCTTTGACCAATCTTTACTACTACTATGCAATGATGAAACTGACAAAAATGGACTCCGTCACACACGTCACTTACATGTTTCAATTACTGTCTTAGCTGTGCAATAGTTACAATTTCTAGATTTAACATGAAACTAGTGTAACCCATATGATAATAGTCTATGATATGTTTTTGCGGTGAAGTAGCCCCACTCTACACAATTCTTGTGATATGTCACTGCAGGAAAAAGTTACTTCCAAAAAATGTCACACACATCACGTTTTTCTTTAATAAGAAAATGTCACAAGTAATTATGAAGTAGTTTGCCACTGACACCAAAACAAATTTCAGAAATGCACCAAAGAAAAATGATAATGAATTATCTGCAAAAAAACTGTCAAAATGTCACACACGTCACAAATATGCTATCGCCCAACATATCCTGAAACAATCACTACATAAGATGTCCAGTCCTCTATACCTTATTTGGTCCTCTGACAAAAAAGTTTGGAGACCCCTGGAATAAGTCCGTAATTATCAAGCAAGGCTTGCTTTTTTGCAAATTTTTCATTACACAGAGCATAAATGTCTCTGAATCATCTGCCTTAAAAGATATTGGTCAAAATTTTGATCTGATATTTCTAAAACATTGAAATCTTCATAATGTTACTAATTTGGAAAACAATACAATAATGTCCCTATTTTTGATTCCTCTTTATATCAAAGGTGAGCTATAAAATTCCAATATCTCAAACCTATAGAGGAGAAAAGCTTATTTGGTGTAGTTCAGTCTCCTGATCATTTTCATTAAAATTGGTCAAGAAATGATTTGGTGCAGGCTAAAAAAACAGTAGAAATATGGGTGGGACAAGAAGCATTGTGTGATTAGTGGATTTGTATGTTTTTAGGCCAGAGAATTCAATCACAGTGCTTATTTTACAATCAGATGGAATAAAATTCAAGTTCTTTTTGAGGAGCACCCTTGCTGCACTACAAGGTTTTCAAGACAAATGGAGCTAATGCTCACTTTCAGGATCTCACAGACATTGACTTCAGTTTAATTCCTAGGCCCACAATTCTGCAAAGCTGAATTATGGTGTAAATGTCATGACACCAATCTCAAGATTAGTGGCTGTGCAATAGGCAGATGTATGTCATAAGTCATGACATTATGAATAAAACATCATATTTTCTAGAAACAAATACTCCACTTATCAACTAACCTTATTTTGTTTTTCATGTACCCAACACTTTATGTATTACTAGTTACTGTTAAACTTTTTGTAATTTGTTTCTACCTTTGTCTCTTCAACTTCATTTGGTGATGCTATATGCCTGGTGGGACCTACCTGCAAGTGCGGTACTCCAATATGTTCCATAGGTAATTGTATTACTTCTTTACGATTTGTGTGGATAAACATTGTTTTTGCCCTTGCTACATGCTTTATTCTGAAATGACATGTTTACTGCACTGCTCTCTGCCTCATAACTCTTATTGTTGCTTACTTCTCTCACCTGTGCATAATTCACCTACTCATCTGTACATACCTCAACTCCTCATCCATTGCTTGCCCACCATCATCTGTGCTATGTTAATTACTGTTGTGTATATAATATAACAATGTTGATATGTCTGGTGACCCCAACGAGGGACAGTGGTTCCACCAGTGCCTGCCCTGGCTGTGGTCAGAGGAAACACCACGAACATTTTGGTCTGTGTGTAGGTTTGATTTGATTTTAGTTGTCCCCAGCATGCTGACCAGTATTACTGCCCCACTTGCCTTTATTTCAATGCATAGCTATTGACTTCCGAATGTTTGCGCTTCCACTTCCGTAAGTTTTGTTGTCCTTATGTATAGACATTGCCTTCTGAAAAAAAAGCAAATGTATATAGATATAACAACTGTTTTTATAATATGTTGTTCAATTGACATGTCTAAGGATTATTTCATTCAAGTTTGACATGGTCCCCTTTGATTTGCTATTTCTGATTTTGGGGTATATTGCTTGTTTCTATAATTTCTACAATTCAATGTTTGCATATGATGGTACACGCGCCACATTTTTATGTGTATTGTATGCTGTACTTATTAATGATGTTTATTTTCTTTGTGTACCTTTGCCTCCGAATGCTTTTGTTTTTATATATTGTTCATGTGGCAACTCCTTTTCTCACACAATGCTCTGTAAACTGACTGTTGTGTTATCATAATGTTGGGTACCATGAACTTCCCATACTAATGTTCAACTTAACTATTCACTATCTCATGAAGTTTCATTTTTGTTGATCGCTGTCATAGTGCTTGCAACCCATTTGATCATTGTGGAGCTTATCAAAATGATGAATCTAAAATGTAACAAACATTCATTTATGGAATAAAACATAGTTTCATGCACTGCAAAAAAAATCAAGTTCCTAAAATTTATTTGTATTTTACGCAAGATTCTTTCTGAAAAGATTATTCCCTTGAAGTCCTGTAGAAGCCATAAGTGGCTTTGAAAGTTATAATCGGCCATAATTCGTGAACAGACTGTGTTAGAAAGTCAGTGAAGACATCCTCAGATGCAAAAACAGCAAATCTTTCAATGAGTTAAAAAAGGTACCTTACCACTAAAAAATTTTCACACAACTCATTTGAGCTACCCATCTTATTTATCATGGATAACTATGCCACCATGCTAAACAATGGCAGTGTGTTTATTTTGACGTCAACAGCAAAAGACTACTGGATACATTTTGGCGTTCAAACCTCTTTGAACCCTTTTCACTTTTTTCCATATATAATCATTTAATGCTGAGTTCGGCACATTATAAGCATGGTGAATATAGTCCAAGGAAACTGCCTATGGCTGCTGTGTGAGTGGTTGTCAGTTCAGCATTGCTGCTTTCACTTTCTAGTACAGGTTACACTTTTCATGGGACCAGTTTTTATTTAATTTTTTAAAACTTGAAAACTTTTGAGTTTACATTCATGGTTTTGGGTTTCGCTTTAGGATTTAGCCGTAGGGTTTAAGTTTAGTGATTAGGTTTATTAGGCTTAATTTAAGGTTTTCGGTTTAGGTTTTCAGTTTTACATCATGTGACAAGGATACACTAGGCCTAACCCATTCAAGTATATATCGTCCTTGTCACATGACCAATTCGGATGGCAAAACATAACCTGCCTATAACAATTATTCTGCTTACCTGCTAATCTGTTGTTGTGTTTGGCAAACCGATAGCCTATGTGTTTTCGTTTAGAATTTTTTTTTGTTCATACAATATTAATATATGTTACCTGACAACTTCTAGGAGAATTGAGATATTGTCACAGGTTTATGATCTTTTCAAGCTAGGGTAATTTGCTGAATGCCTAGGGAAGCAGCCTTAACTTATCAAGCAAGAGAGTTCATGGAGTCCCAGGTTTTGAACAATTCTACCACATCAACATCTACACTTTGATCCGACACCACTCTATGCATCACCAGGCTGGTGGGCAACTGCTAAGCAAAGCAAATAAGAGCTGGCTACTAATAAAAATACGGATAACTTCTGGGCCAAATTATTTTGCTGTGTGTATACAAGAATACAAAACACACAAAAACAGAAAACCATCGAACGAAAAGTAATGGGAAAAAAGCAGATACAAAGTTCATGCAAAAACAGAGTATGCAGGAGAAACTGCGTACTAATTAATTGTAACTCACAAAAGTATTATATACCTGCTGTGGCATTAGCGGTTGAAGGCCTACTTTCCGCCATTAAAACACTCCAACACAACTTTCATTTCCAGCAAGGCTGAAAATCTTGGTCAAACTAATCATACAGAAACATGCACACTTGGCGTTAGCACAGAACAGGTGAAATCATACAACCTCCGTGCGACATGTATCCACTGCTGCCAGAGCAAACCGTTATTCCACTATTGGACAAACAACAGAGTTGGAAAACCAGAGTAAAGCTAGCCGTCACTTCGCCCAGCCGTCACTTTCGGGACTTGGCAAAAAAAACGCCAACACGAAAACGAGCAGATAAGCTAAAAAAATACTCAAAAAAACATATTATGGCAAAATCATAATACAAACAACTCAGACGAATTATTTCAAACAACTTTTAAGCTAACCGTAAACCTTTCGGCACGTTTTTCGAATATCGAACGCGCTTAAACAACAACGGTTTTCTCATAAATTAAAGGCGTCCGCAAAGATTTCTAAACGAAAATCACTTGCCAATATCATCAACTATCCAATAAAACCGTTTTCATCCTCTACACTTTTTATTAAAGTTATCAAAATCATGCATAAACATGACCGACTTTAGCGCTGCGCGACAATTTTCAGCAAGTTTTTTAGAATATCGAACGCGCTTAAACAACAACGGTTTTCTCATAAACTAAAGGCATCAGCAAAGATTTCTAAACGAAAATCACTTGCCAATATAATCAACTATCCAATAAAACCGTTTTCATCCTCTACACTTTTTATTAAAGGGGTTTTTAAGCAGCACCTGTCGCCTGTAGTCATATTGTACTTGTTTTTTCGATGCATGTTCACCTGTGATTGCACGAGCGACATTCGTTCATGAAAACAGTAAAGCGTTTCTTGCACTCGAAGGTATGCTTCCCTGAAATTGTTATTCCAAGAGTCATGAGTAACCTCCGTTTATGCACAAAAGCACGTAGCCTGCTGCAAATTTGTAATAAATCGAACACGTAGTCATGGGTGTCGGAAAGGAGGGGCAGGGCGGCCTTGGCCCCTCATGGATTTGAAGTTTTGAGCTAATAATGGTTGTTTTCTTAGTTTTGAGAGTGGTAAAAATCCAATTTCACCACTTTGGCACCCCCTGGAAAAATTTAGGAAAAATCGCGAAGTGGCCTCCCCCAGAAAAAATCCTTTCGTCGCCCATGCACGTAGTGTAAGCAATGTTTTCTGTCACCTGTACCTAAAATTACTGTATTTTTTCGTTGAACCTATTTGTAAAAATGCGATTTTCAACGATCGAATTAAGGAAATTGTGGAAAACGCAGACCCTCATCTCAAAACAAATAAAATAGTCTTGAAAATACTTTCCTACAAAAGCAGCCCACGAATAAAACAAACGTGAAACTACAAAAATGAACGTTTGCAATGTTGGAATCAACAATATATATCTGCATGCACTTTAGACTTTGAATACAGTAACACCAGAAGCTTATTAACTGGTTATAAGGTTATTAACTGACCAGAGCTGTTTTTCCAACTTGCGGCGTTATCTAAACATGGGACATTTCCAGTCAGACGCTTCCTTAGCGTCGTTCACTTCTTTTTTGCTCATATTAAGACAAGTGTCGTGAAACCATCGGGGACATATATCACATCCAATCTGTTAAAAAGTGAGAAGCACCAAACTAAAATTTTTTTCTGATTCTCTCAATTCTTTTCTAGAACGTGACATGTTGCGTACCCATTGTTGGTCTTGCTTTGATGTTTTTGTCCCGCACTGGCAGCAGCCTTCTCCCATGTCGTCTAAATACACAACGGAGAAGAACATTAGTAGTTGGTTTTGCTTAAAGCATGCAAATTCGAATCTTAATTTTATCATATAAGGTATATCTGTATCTCTATTCCATGAAACAAAAGACTAAGGGCAATGTTTTGCAGCCTCATTGCACATACTTCTTTCACTGATAGTACGGATAAGCTATATGCAATCTGAGTTGAAAAGTTATCTCAAACACACAACAAAACAACAAAAAACACAACAAAAAATCTACTTGAAGTTTAACACTACACCAAATCTTCTTTCTGCAGGGTTTGCGACTAACAGGCCGATTGTTTCTATTTTTACTTACCAGATGTAGTTAAAATCTCATTTGCCAAATCCACTCGAGCCGTTTGTAGTGTACATTGTTTATTGCAAATGTTCAGGTTTGTTGGCGGCTGTGGCAATTGCTTAAAGATTTCTGATGCAAACTGTTGAAAAAAGTATTCGATATTTGTAATGCTTGCTTATAGCCTTGCGGTTGCACACCTCAACAACAACAACAACAACATGGTTTGTGCACTGACTTTTATGACGTAAATCCCACAGTTGTATCCGTCCTACTGAAGACAATGTCGCACATGTTTTGATTGTATTTTCTTTTCTGTACTGTACCTTCGAATTTGGCATACAGTTGGAAATGTTTGTTAATATAGCAATTGAAGGTAACCTTGCACGTGGAAAATGTGCAATAACCTTCACAACGGAAGAGAACCTGTTGCTTACTTTCATTATGTCGAAGTGTGACACAATGCCGTTTGAAAGCAAAGCTACATCCAATATTTGCTTTTTTCAATCCTTCGATCACCTCATTTCTCCAACAATCATCAGAAAAAAGACGGCCTTTTTGCGTTGCTTTGCACTTGTTCCACACATTCTTAT
>Ga0210059_1013000_pt1 | contig 12495 bp, 11 predicted proteins | sample Ectturendosymbi2_FD_188042 | JGI IMG/M metagenome (GOLD analysis project Ga0210059, IMG submission 188042) | Ecteinascidia turbinata endosymbiont from Florida, USA - Sample 2 (SPAdes) (version 2) | ecosystem: Host-associated > Tunicates > Ascidians > Unclassified | place: Key West, Florida...
CTTTTGTGGCTTTACAAATATTGCTGAATGATACGTACAAGCTGAATCATTGCAAGGAGATGGGAGCAGAACCAGGCAGGAGATTCCTCATACAGCCGGCTGCAAAGCTAGAGCCTGTAATTGTTGCTTGATTGAGTTTCTAGCGTTTAATGTTCAGAAGTTAGGCCAAAAAACAGCCAGTTCGAAAGGGGCTTTTCTCAATACTTTTTGCGGATTTCCCAAATTAATGTTAAGGTTTTTTGGCCCTAATATTGGAACCAGGAACGCTAAAAACCCATTCGGGCCCTTCAAAGTCCCCAAATGTGACCAAAAAATAGCTAAACTAAAAAAAAATTAAAAATTAATGTCAATGTCATTTAAATGACTCCTGCGGGTCTTAAAGGGAGGTCGGGCAAAAATGCTGACGTCAGCAAAAAATAACATAAACATCCTATCATCATAAGAGCATTAAAAGAAACACAGACATCCTGAACTGAAAAGTTTTTGTTTATTACAAACTACATACCGTCACGAGTCTTTAGAGGGTTGCAACAGTTCTCTAGCCCAATCTGACGGCGAGATATTGCCTGGGGAGAAATGCCTCTCAGAGTGGCTTTCGAGGGAGGAAATTTTGGTCTAATTTTGGTTCATGAGCCATAATCTTCGTTCCCGATACACTAGCAAGTTAATCAAGGGCTTTATAGACGCGGATTTTGACCTAGTTTTCAACTAACCTTTGAGTCCAAAAATGGCCCATTGGGACAGCGCCCAGGGCCAGGCAAAGACGGCCAAAATAACACAAAAACACCCCTACTTGTAACGTTACCCCCAGAAAACCTTAAACCAAAATGATAAACGTTGAATTTCACGTCAACAAGAAGACTTGCTGAATCCGTAGAGTGTTTCAACAGCTCTCTAGCTCTAGCGGCTGGCAATTTATGGCCAAAAAAGGGCGCGGCAATAAGTTGCCGAGCGTGGTCGTTAAAGGTTCGAGACAGTCGAACGAAGGCAACATATCAAACATCACATCTTTTAATGTTTGTTTCATAAAAATGAATTTCGGAGTCTCACCTTTGGATTTGTTTTGAGATTTCCCCTGATAAAAAATGTTTGTTAGCTATATATTGACGAAAATTCAGGCAGAATTTCAAACGCTTCAAGCATTTAGAAACGACAACGTTGCATCTTGTGTTGCTTGGCAAGTAACATGACAACAGTAGAGTGCAGATGTCTTGTGATTTCCAGGCAACCACTTGATTGTATTCCTCTGTACCAACATATTTAGTCTTTCGTTGAAAATGTTAGAAATACAGGAATTTGAAATACGCAAAAGATAGTGTTGACATTAAACAAGTTTACAAAAATCAAACCAAAGTCCGTAAAATAAAATGTTTTGATTTTGCTTTGATAGATTTTAATTCATTCTATGAAACTGAGGCATACATCTATATAAAAATTCTTCTAGTAATTGCAATGCATTGAGCAAATACTGATTTTTTCATTGTTTTCTTGATTTAGTATGCACTAGAATCCTGCGCAAGTTGAAATTTTTTTTCCGCTCCCGCTCCGCACCCGCAGACATCTAGCCCGTCCCGCACAACCTCCCAACCGGCATTGTTTTCGTCCCAAACTTCCACTGTGTGTCTGAAAACCAATAAAAACTCATGGAATGTGTTTCATCGCTAGTGGCAATATATTCAGTTGTCCATTTGAAAACCCAACGATGGTCTTGAAAAACACTGTGAGATTAAAAAAAATGAAACCTAGCCAAAGTTCAGCGCTTCCTTCTCAGAGCACTGTTGTAAAAAAGTATGTCGTTCACTGAGAAACTATTGTATATTTGCTCTTCTGCTGTTCACGGCATGATCCATCGACTCTAAACACTCGTTCATTAGCAGTGCTGGGTGCCATCACGCAGAACGCATTTCCTGCAAGACCACTGAGATCTGGAAACTGTAATCTGTGGTCTGGCCACCACTGGAGAATGTTTCTATCCACAAGCTACGACAAACCAGCTGACCACATGCGGCTCAGTAAGCATTTTCTTATTGTGTATGTGCAATACATTACTATCGTAATCTCAATTTCGACATTTACGATCCAATCGTCTTTAGTGCCTGTTCATCATGTAATGCGCACTGGTAGATTACCATGTGTCCAATGACACCTCCGTGGAATACAAATTTCTAATTTTCCGATTTCTACTCAAGTATTCCTCAGCAGAAAATTGATTTCTGCAGTTCGTACCCTTGTTCTGTCATTACCACTAAATTTCCCTACGGCATCGCAGTTTTGGAGTAATTAAAATTACCATGCAGTCGTCACCATTGCAGGTAGCATTCATATGTTCTCAGCAGCTTCAACTCAATATTTGGTTTGCTAAGATGAAAGTAAACCATTAAATCTGCGGTCCTCACGAAGTTAGTGACATAATTTTTGGCCCAGTAAGACATATCGGTTGCCATAGCTGCTCTACACCTTTGCACCTCAGCTCTCTGTGGCATTAATTTTTTTGCCCATGTCACTTTCACATACATTGAGTCAAGACTCACTAACCCGCACAAAGGATTTCTTATCCGGCGCACGCCCCGCAAATGCGGGAATCTGCAACCAGCGCGGGTGAACCCGCTCCACGCATGCCTCTACTTTTCACATAGATTTGTTGCAAACAACCTAAATTGACGTTTTTGTTCTCGTGCATGATAGTGAAAAAAATGCGAATGTTATCCAGGCACTGAACTATATTCACCACCCTGTCGGTCTTTCGTCTTTAAATTGGTAAAAATGTTGTTGTTTCGATATCATTTAATTTTTGTCTGTAACATTCAGACTGCTTGTTCTTTAAAGTTCATGTGAAAAATATCGCATTACACAACGTTCGTGTGTTGAAAATAAGTCTTATTCTTTTAATGTACATTTTGTGTGAAAATCTTGAGAAGCTCGCACATCAAACAGATTGGCGTTTAGTTGCTTTTTCTGGAACCTTTCGTTCATCCAACAGCAGCAAGAAATAAATGCGTTCACACTGTTTTGCCTTTCACACATCTTTGTTTCACCAGAACGTTCTTATTTGTTCGTTACTTATCAGGTGCATTTGAGTGCTAGAAATGTCTCGTGACAAACTTGACATTAATAGGAATCTGATACCTTGCGTTTGGGCCTGGTGCAAACTTGTAGACACCTAAATGCGGATTACGTACTTTCAGGGCGTCTGTCTCTGCTCTCAGTTGACTACACAAAGGAACTTCAGAACAGTAGAAAACTAAATTTGTGAGTCCGTTTTTTTAATACAGCTGCACAAAAATGCGATTATCATCAAAGCACGTCCTCACACGTTATAAACAGTTTGAGCAACAATTTTGAGAGCTTAAGCGAGTATTGGAGACAGCATTTTTGATAAGAGTGGATGTCTGTGCAAAATGTGCAACATGAAATATGTGAAGGTGATGTGTGGAGCATCACTCATGAAATCAAATTATACGTAACTTTAGTGAGAGTTACACTCAAACCCGGCATGGACTGTGATGTCCTCCTTGAAGTTTATAGCACGTGCAATATCCAGATAACTTCGATTTTTTAAAATTGTAGCGATGTTAGTTAGGAACTAGTTGATTAGTGGAAGCTTTCTGCACCTGTGGGAGTGTGTTCTTTTCTAGTAACATTCGCAAACAAACCAACATTAACTGCTTCTTCAGCATTCCCGATGATTTGATTGCAAAAATATTTAAAGATATTGTTTCTTCCCGCAAACGTCCTTTTCAGAAACAAATATCAAATCGGTCACATGACATTGTGTGACATGGAAACTGTATGAGATCTTTTCTGAAAATACAGGCTGAATCCTCATGTGGCGCGGAAATGCTATCAATATGTGTTTGCAACAAGGACAGAGACGATAAAGGCGCTAACTCAGAAACGGTCAAAACAAACATTCCATTCCTGTTTCTCGTGCGACTTTTCAGCAACGTGTGATGACATGCACATTGTTCTATACACACTATCAGCAGTTGGTGACGTTCCTATCCAAATTAGTGCAGACGAACTACAGTATACTATTTCATCCAACTACAAATCACATTATATCCATATCCACATTATATCCATATCTCTTTCCGTGTTTCTATCAGAAAACATTTTATCAAGCAATGGATGAATAAAAAACGATTTGATGTAAACCAATTTTTCCCAACTTCTTTCAATTCGCTGCCCATTTTAATACAACAAAATTGTTTGGAGGTCTACTGCATGGCGCAAAATTGAATTGGCAGAAACATTAATGAAATCACAATTTTTGCTGTTGTCATATTGATAACATAAAGCGTTTTATTTCCGCATCGCACAGAGGAAAATGCTACACACTAATACTCAGCACACAACTGGGTATTGTTCTGTAACGTGTTTGATCTTCATTGGAGCCGACGTGAAACAATTTCGAACACCACCAGTGCACGGACCAGGTGCTGAGAAACACTGAAAAAGTTGAATTTGCACTAGAATGGCAGCCGACTAGAAATAACGCGTCGGAAACGTCGCAAAAATCAGAGCAGCTTGTCATCAATTCGATTCATATCTATTGCCTGTAAATGCTTAATGGGCCAGATTCGAAGTCACAAGGAAATCAGAATTGTTGAAGAGCTTATCACACCATTGCAGCTATGTAAGCATTACCCCTGTTATACTGGCTAGATATTTTCAAAATCAAATAAAAGATTTAGAGTAAGTTGTGAATCATTTTGTTACAGGTGCAAACTCCGGTGAAAAACTGTCAAGTAATATGTTTGCTGCACGAAACAGCTGACCGCAATTGATTGCTACCTGCGCTGTGTGAAACTTGCTTTAGATGAGATTCAATGTTCTGCCTCTTTACCTGCTCACAGTCAAGCTGGGTTGCTCAGAAGGCTTTGAGCCTGTATGATTGTTGCAGATACCCTTAGGTAATTCACAGCTGCATAGAATTTTAGACATTTTTGGAAAGGTTATTCCATAGGGGGTATTAGGAAGTAAATTTTGTGAATGTATCATGGCACTGTGACGTCCCACACAAAAAATTACGATTCAGGCCAAATGCAAAGGTGCAGAGATGTTTGAAAAGGTTATGCACGACGTCAGAGTGACTCTGGATTCAAAAACTATGCACGTTCGAAAGATTGTTGTATTTAGGAAATTTCGCTGAAACGCTGACTTTTTCATAAAATCTTCAAAATAATTTGACTTCTCTTGATTCTTTCATAAAGCAGTGCTTTCGTTGTAACAAACAATCTAATAAACTTTCAAGTCGCAAACAACCGATGAACAACTGGCTTCGTGATATACTAACCCTACCCGTGGACGTCTGAAGAGGAAGTCAATACATCAGTAGATTCTGAAAGTTGACATTTATCTGTTGACTTTTCGGTAAAACGTTTTTTCGATTTGATGAAATGAAAATTCACCACTGTTGGCTCTCGAACCCAGAAAAAAATATTTGGCTATCTACTGCAAAAGCATTTGTCTTGTCACAGGAAAAATCCTTCAGACGACCATGCACTAGACAGAAGGTCATGGTTTCATCATTTCACAGTTCAAAATTAAATGGTTGCCGGAATGAAAGGTACGACGATCCGAAGACAGTTTAACTGTTGAAAGTCCGTTATTCGCAGCGAACCTTATCAGAAGAGTGCATAATTTACACAGGAAGTGTTTTAAAGGTTATGCAAACGTGCCATGAACATTTAGTGGCGGCTAAATTTTGCCACAGAAATCATTCGCCAAACGCAATTTCTTCACGTCACAAATGTACCGCTGTGGTTTTTGCGCAAATTCAGAGCTTGATAAACATTATCACAAAGACAAGGCTGCGCAGGTTTCTTTGCAATATTGAATTATTTTCAACATGATGTTTGACTATGTTCCAGTTAATCATCAAAAATTATGAATTTTCTCCAAACTTTGTAAAACCAATTAGAAAAAGTAACATCTTTCCAGGCCACTTGTGTATATGACTGTCGATGTTTTGTGACACCAGTCATATTTACAAATGTCTGTGGCAAAGGCTGTTGCAATTACTCCACAAACTCATCATGAACCAAGACACTAACCTGAGCCTGTACCAAGCCGCCCTACTATTCAAGATAGGCCTCTAAGAGCACTGGTCCAACTTTCATATAAACAAATAACTCAATCAAAACTGATGTCACAATGCATCCTAGAATATTGAAAAGCTTTGCAAAACTTGCAAAATTTACAGTGCTTTCGAACAACGTTATTAACATTGATATTTACAACATCCTCTCATGACTTATTTCAAGTTGTTTCATGTCAGATTTCGATCGACTGTTTACCTTCCAGTGAGAAAGGGATGTGCTAGGAAAAAATCCCGCTGTTCACACAGTTCGTTTGTACCGTTTCTGAATCAAGCAACACTTATCGAACAACAATAAAGAAAACACAATGCAAACTTCACATCTGTTCTCGCACCTCTTTGTTTCAGTCAAGTTATTTCAGGTGATGCAATATAGGTTTATTTCGTTGCCTGCAATGCATGTGGAGAAAACTTTTGATAGGAAATTTTCTCTCAATCTACCTTTGGCGTCTTGAAGGAGAAAAGAACAAACAGAGGCACCATGCACGATTCCGTTGTGTGTTGCTTTTATGTCGGAAATTGTAGTGTGCTATTTTACAAGGGTTGTGATATACCTTGGAATGACTGATATTTTGCGAGTAAAATTAAATTCTCTAGATCAGGGCTTCTCAAACATTTGTTCCGCGACCCCATTTCAAAATGGTTTTTCTGTGCGCCCCTTCATGGATAACCTAGATCAGAGGCCTCTTAACCTTCACAAATTGACGAACCCTTACGGAGTTTTCCAAGCTTTTGCCGAAACCCATTTTTGCCCAATACGACAGAAAGTAAAAATGGGTTACCGAAATGAGATGACGTTCGTCGAACCCCTGAAACGGCTCCGTCGAACCCACGTTAAGAACCACTGGCCTAGATAGTAATGATGCGGGTAATCGTCCCATTACAAATATCAAGAGGCATTTTTATCCATGTCGAAATCATACAAATACACACAATCCACGAAAGTAACTATACAGTAATAAAACAAAATGGAAACAGTAAGGCGAAAAAAAGTAACAAACTTTGTTAAAGCACAACTAATGGAATGGATGCACTAAATGATTTTGACACAGATCATCCATTTGTATATTGATACAATAGCCAACGCAGGAAGAAAGAAGTAGCTTCCTGACACTTAAATTCAGGCGCACATCAAGAGAACCATAAAATTCGGATAATGCACTTTACGACTTTATTATTCGCACAAGCCAACAAATCACGGCCTACAAAACGTGGTAAACGCAAAATATGAGAATCGGCCTTGTGCTGTTTAGACCTTATGTCATTTTCAGAAACAGCCTTATGCTGAGGCAGCTTTGTGCTGCAGAGAATCAAAGACCTTATGTCTTTCTAAGCCTTATGCTTTGGGGCAGCCTTGTGCTGCAGAGGCGCAAAGACCTTTTGTCTTTCACTAACCAACCAGCCATCTCGGTCCTCGCAATGCTCAGAATATGGACTGCCTCGGTTTTCTCCACTGCTAAATGAACAACGCAGCTCGGTGGCCAAGGAATGCGGAACGAGGCAAAAACGCGGCTTGGCAGTTACTCGAGGCCCGATCATCAATCAAAGGGAACGTCCCGTAAGGGTAACACGCAAGCAAAAAGACGCAGCGATTCTGTGAACGTTACAAAAGATATTCTCAACATTCTTCAAAAAACATCGTTTATTCGACTTGGTGTTCATCAAATTTGAGAATTCCGCATAACACAAATATGTTGTGCAAACGGCTAACAGTACTTGAATGGCGAGATCAGAAATGACGGGTATTCATTTCTTGTCATCAAAAAATCACATAAACTCTATTTTGAAAATTCCAGTTGCAAATTTTTGTCGGTGAAGAACTCCGCAAATTCATACTCTGCCTACAATGGTCGGTGTGTGGCCTCCTGAAATTTCAATTGTGTATGGTTTGCGGATCCAACTTTTCCTGAATCAAAGTCCACGTACATCTGAAGCAGTGTATCAAGCTTTATGTAATCTAAAACTACTCAGCGTGCTCTCAAAACAATTAGCCTAGTGCCGAGCCCAGACCTAGAGTTCTAAACACAGGCATGCTTTCTTGTCGGAATGAATGCAACAAGGTCAATATTGGTCAGTACGTTAACACATCATGATGTAACAACGCAAAACGTGTTGTGTTTGGCTGAGTTTCATCATTTGGTAACTCAGGCAGACATCTTTGTAAACACCTGACAGCATGAAACACGGTATTCCCTCTAAAAATGCAGTAGAAACAGATTAACTGCAGACCTACTTTAAATTTTCTTGAAAAGTTTAGAGAAACTTTTATACCTGATTTGTCAAGCCAGTTTGTTTCGCAACCCCAATATTACATTTTGCGACACATTTGGAGTCGCGACACATAGTTTGAGAAGCGCTGCTGCAGATAAATCAGATTTGTCTTCTCCTTTCAAACTTTTCGGTAATTTTCACTTTAAATTGGCACCTGCCTGGCGAGCTACGCGTGTTAATAGAAAAAATATGCAACACTCAGAGCTTGTCAATCGATTTAACAATGCTGTCCAATGCTCCAACTCACAAACTTTGCCCAATCATCAATTGTGTTCCGACCAGCGAATGAAGCAATACGAAACAGTATTGCATGACCATGCTCATCACTAGGGCAACCAAAAGTCAATAAAGTCAAAAATTTCTGCCTTTTCAAAAGTTTATGAAACGTCCACAAACCACGTTTCACACTGATACTGTTGCAAACTCTCCGTTGGCGTTGCGTTGAATTTGTGATTCACCACGAACGGAATGTGCGTGAAGAACAACACCACATATATGTGGCGCGAACAAGCAATAATAGAGTGATTGCGACGTGGAAGCTCTGCACATATTAACGTGTGGATGATTAAACTTGATGACTAAGGTACGCGGAGAGTGATTGCGGCGCATCATCTCTATTGCTGCTTGCTGCCACAGTGCGAAGCTTTGCGCACATGCCGTTCTGGCTTTCCGATCGTAACAATACCATGAGCCATTCCAAAGTTATTAGGTCAAACAAGTCAAAATTTATCATTAGGTCAAAATTTGTTGCTAGGTCACAATTTTCTTGCAGCAGAGTTTTTCTCGTTATCAATATTTTATTGCAGTTACAACAACAGATTTTGATACGTTTTTGCACGTTTAGTTGCAATTCTGAATACCAATGTTTTGTTTGCGAATTCTGAGGTAAAAAAATTTGTGCAGCCCACTACTGGATGATTTGAATCAGAGTTGTAAACGGGCCTCATTTTGAAGCCCGAACCTGGTCCGAGCCCGACCCTGGCCTAAGCCCGACCACATTTATTTTTGCCAGATTTAGGTCCGAAAGCCAAATTTACCGAAAGCCACACTTACCGAATGAGTCATGACATGTGCAACTGTGGGGCATCAAAAAACGTAGTGTACGGGTATAGCTGCAGGTACACGGTTTTATCACACACAAAATAGCACTCACCTTGACCAAAACATTGACTTAAAGCAAGCACAAACTTAACTTATTAGTAAATGATAATATTGCGGAATGTAATGTTTCTCAAGATAAATTAACTAAACTTTCAGGAGTTAATTTGCAATTTCGTAAATTGTTTCACAAAAAAGAAAGTCATAACTCGTTTTCGAAATGAAGAAAAGATAATCAACATTTCAGAATTTCTATTGATGTTAATTCTGAATAGATATACATTCCCTTCGACACTGTGCGGTAATGTCTGTCATGGAAAATGAACTGCAAGTTGCTCTGGATTTACGTTTTGACACAAATAACAGAAATTGTTTTCGATCTATCTTTCCAGGCAACATGTTGCAAAATGTGAACAAGCGATAAATATCTTTTAATAGTTTTCGCCATTGAGTTCAAATGCAAATTCTTTTAATTCAATTTGGTAACTTTGAAAGAACCATAAAAGAAAAACATGTACAGTAACTTTTGAAGGAAATGTTGCAGTGTGTTTTGCTTGTGTGGGCATTGTTCAGGGTTTTTCTCCTTTCAATGTTGCTTCAGGAGTAACACCTACTCTGCAATGCGCCACAGTGTGTCTAACACTTTTGTTCTCTTGTCTTATTCGATAACTCTTGTTACATGTGCTATGAGTCTGTGGCAAATGCATAAGGGAAAAATTCAATAAATTTTGCTGTTTCATCGAATGAAATATTTATGAAGAGTCTGATCGCAACATAATATTTCTTACTTCATTCAAAACCTTTAGAATTGACATTAAACAAATTCCCACGCATCAGTCTTCCCACGCATTGTTGGCTTGTGGCAAATCAGTATGTATGTTTTCAGTAGGTATGTGTGTTCTGTTCAGTATGTATGTGTGTTCTGTTCAGTATGTATGTGTGTTCTGTTGTGGATGTATGTTTTGTTCTGATTATCCTTGTAGCATATTTTTGTATTTTGTGCAGAAACTCAACTTCGAACGAATTCAGAAAATTTTTACACATAAACAGAAAGCAAGATGACCAATGCAAGCGATTGTGGTCAATTTCAAAATCTTTTCACTTGCTATCAATCACAAGAAGAGATGTTTGAAAACCTTGGTCAGCAGGAATCTCTTTTCCAACCAGCTCATCCTTTTCTCGAACAACCAGAATCCGTTCCTTACATTCCTTGCTTCGGATTAAACGACTACGTTGAAGCAGAAGTTCCGGTTCCGAGCTCAGACCACGTCGCTGAAATTGTTGGCAAGAGGGGTTGCAAAATTTTGTTTTTAATGAATACGATGCAAGTAAAAATCGTTACACCTCGTCGTGACCAGCAACCTGTCTTCAAAGTAAGCGGAGAACGATTTGCAGTTGAGGCAGTTTGCAAACTGATTGTTGAAGCCGCTGAACATTTTAGCAAAATCCAGGAAGTGAGACAATTCAAAGCTGAAATTGGCGCAATCGGTGCTGCGTTGCGAGGCAACACATTTTCATCAGATATTGTTTTGATGAAACTGGCAGTGCCTCATCATCTTGTGGGATTACTGATTGGTTGGAAAGGGCAGAACATACAAGCAATAAAACTGGAAACAAATGTGGAAATTGTTAGTCCGAAACGTTTTTCAGCACCACTTTTCCAACTAATAGGTTCATTCGAAAACGTGTTAAAAGCGAAATCTAGTATTGATTTGCTGATATTCAAACAAGCAGGGAAAGATAACGCCACTCATTTTGTTGATGATTTCAGCAACACAAACATCCCCAGTTGCGACAACGGCTTGGCTGCTCATTCTGTGAGTCTGAAAGGTAGGCCTACAATCTCCGCGATGGAGTTTGAACAAGTACATTGTCCTGTTCCATTATCCACTTGCTCTGACATTCCATCGTCGTCTTCAGCAACACTTCCTGACGTCATGTGTTCAAGAGATTCCTCTGAACAGGATCAACCAAATTCACCTCCGGTTGAAAAGAAAATTGTAAGATTTAGATTTTTCCCGACATTAATGTTGGAGGTAACAGTTGATCGGATTCAATCGCCATCGAGTCCTGTCTCAACTGGATTTGCAGCAAAGACGAAACGTAAGAGCTTCTGCAGTTTATGTCTTGTTATTGAAACGTATCAAACAACTCTTGTTAGTATGATATTTCGCTGTCAAGAATTGTGTTTCCCTTTTCCATAAGATTGCAACAAATTGATAAAAATTGCAAAATTAATCATTTCAACTAAATTGCTCTTTTCATGCTTTTATTCTTGTCGCTATCTCTGGTTTACAAATTTTGGTACCCATAATGGCGCATATTTTCAATCAGTCAAACAACCCTTTTTCAGTATAACATCGCAATTGTATATATCTACTTTTCTATGTTGTAATCTGTGAGACTGGTTGATTTCCTCTCACGATAAATCCTTTCTTCAATAAAACGTTATTTTATAAATGTAACCACAAGAATTGCTTTTAGAACAAATATATTGAAGATCATTGCATAATTAGAAAACTAGTAATGAAATTTCTGTTGCTCTTTTCACCACGTTTGACGGTATTTATGTTTCATTTCAAAACACGTTTTTAGCATTTTGCGGTTTTTCATCTCTAGAAACACTTTGTTGCGAACGATGAATGCGTTTTTGCGCCGTTGTGAATCTTTCACTAAAACAAAGGTATTTTGTAATAAATACTACGGCCAAAGCAAACGATACAACTGACATCTTGCAAACGTTTCGATAACAACTGTTATCATCTTCAGTGCATAGCAACAGAACTGCAGTGATCTTGCTGCAGGTTCTTATTGGTTAATCAGGAGAAAAGCGCTGTAAAAAAGGAAAAAACGCAAAAGGCTGTTTCGGTAGTGACGTAGTGGCGCGAAGCATACGTAGTCACATGACTCAGCTGGATACGCGCCAATGGTGATGGCACGTGACGTCACGATAGAAGCATGACGGCCTGCTACACGTTAAAAATGCATAGAGGCATCGACGGGATGTTTGCATTCAGCTCCGGTTT
>Ga0210059_1013001_pt1 | contig 12495 bp, 6 predicted proteins | sample Ectturendosymbi2_FD_188042 | JGI IMG/M metagenome (GOLD analysis project Ga0210059, IMG submission 188042) | Ecteinascidia turbinata endosymbiont from Florida, USA - Sample 2 (SPAdes) (version 2) | ecosystem: Host-associated > Tunicates > Ascidians > Unclassified | place: Key West, Florida...
TTAAATAAACGAAATAACTCAGTTTGTTGCTGAAATGATTTGCCTACAGAATGATCATTAAAGTCGCCAACAAAAAGAATTGTGGTCGAAGCATCACTCAAAAAGTTGTTAATTACGTTAGAACAACACATACGAAACAAGAACCTATCCGCAGCAGCACTATTTGGGGGTTGATAACATACCGCAATGAGTAAACGGTTGCGATGGGTTAATTTAAAATCTAGCCATTTAAAATCTAGCCTGCTTCGTATATTTATGTTGCACATATTCGTATTTCGTTGTCAAAACTGCAATTTGTACTGCATAATCAACATTATAAAGATCCAGAACCGTCGCCAGAAAGTTTTCAATAGGGGGGCTTTACGTTTGTTCAGGGGTCTTGACATTCTGAAATTTCACAACAATTCTACCGATTTATAGTGCTTCATAATTCAATTTGGGGGGGCTTGGAGCTTTGCTTGGGGGTCTAAGCCCCCAAAAGCCCCCCGTGGCGACGGGACTGCAAAGATCACTAAGTAAAGAGATGGGATACACACCAAAATTTTTGATTGATAACGTTAGTGCCAAACTGCCAAGTAGAGCGTTCGCAATACTCAGAAAAAGTTGAGAAATGATAATGAATCCGGATGTGGGTGTTTATCCGACGACTCCTGACAGTAATTGCATATGCTTAATTAAGCAGCGGTTCCATAACTTTTTCGAGCGTGACTGAAATCTGAGTTTGGTGAACATCTTGCGACCCAAGCCTCAAACAGCATATGTTAACATGACAAAAATTTTGATTGTATGGATGATTTTTGGCAATAGGTTGCTAAGTTCGTTTTCAATGTCAGCATTCTACTCTTTCCTCAAGTGCCTACGCTACACTGCAAACAGACAGACAAGTTTGAAAAATTACAACTCAGGTATAGGTTTTTTAATCGCCTCGGCGTTACTTTCTGACCCTTGGCGAAATCTCAACCCTTGTTTGGGTCGCGACCCATACTACAGTAACTGCGCAGACGAAAGCCGCGGTGCCCGCTGGGATGGCCAGAAAAACGAAGTTGGCAGCTTCAGCCGAGATGCTAAAATCAACACCGCTGGTTCAACTTTCAGCGGTGAATTGCAGACAGCTTTGTTAATTGGCTTTGCAAAACAAAAAAGAAAGTTGTGTCATTACACAACATTCTCTGTATTCTAATATCAAGGTCACTGTCTAATCTCAAGGAAAAGTACATGACAGCTTTCAGACATTAACTTATTCACAACTCCATCACACAGTCCACAGTAAGTAAAATGGCCGCAAGTAGCGGCAAAGTTCTACACCTATGGGCGATTATGACATCACAGACAGTATCCACGTTGAAGATAATCTACTGTACAGTGTACAATGCACGCCGCTGCACTGCAACAACTCTAAATTTACTGTTCATTTGATAATTGTTGGTTTGTTAAGCACTGCACTATTTCAGTATTTAAAATTTCAAGACAAACGGATTTCCAAACATTGCAGAAGCACTTTCATATTCTGCAGTTCATGAAATCTCTGAGATGGCCCACTTAGCTTACCAGGAGGGGCGGCGCGCACCCCTCTCCCCCGTCAGTTACGCCACTGATTAGATGTTACACATAGCCAAGCTGATGTTGAACTAGAGTTTGGTGTGGTGTCACTGATTTTAATGTTTTTATAAATTTTAGCTTCGATAAAATGATTTCTAGCATTTTGGCAAGTTTCTAGAGACTGTGAAGGATTGTTAACTGCTTCTGTCCGACATTTTACCCTGTGCGGTATACTGTAAGAAACGTCATTGTCTTGAAACAATGAGACTTTAACAGCTGCACATGTGAGAGAACACCGTACAGCCATGATTTGTTTCGTGCAGAAATGCAACTGGCTTTGTTGTAACGATGTTGGTTGTCACGTAATCAGAAACAGACAGCGTAAAATTTAAAAGATGCAAACTCATAATTTTAGAAACTTACATTTACAGATAAATCTCTACGAAGTTTTTGCCGAAGACAAAAAACAGCACTATTGTGGAGACATAGTGTTAGGATGGGTAGATTTGCTGTTCCTGAAGCCTAGCAGAATTATTTTATGCATAGGCTACGAGCAAAAACAAATTCTTTTGAATCCTGCTCAGGAAACCTTCAAACGCTAGATGAGTCGGGAAATGAAGGGTGTCATGCAACTCTAAATTTGATTACGTTTTACTGGGACATGTGACATCCGTTGTTTCCGGACCAATTAGGGTCGCCGGAGCAGTGGTAGGGCAAGGGGGGGGGGGCAGTAGTAGAGTTGAGGGCAATGGAAATTTATGAAGATACAAAATATCGCTATCAATTGTGCTTGTTTTTGTTTAGCAACAAGGTTGATCTCAAAAACAATCACAGAAATTACAGAAAACCCCCTGAATTTTCTCGGTGCGCGAATAGCTGCAATAAATTTGTTTCAAGTCTGTGTTGATAAGCCATGAAATTATATATGATATTGTTATGAAAAGGCACCTCCTACCCAGTTGCCCCCTTTTGAAAGGGAAGGGGGGAAATGACCCCGCTATTTCCACGCTCTCCGACGTCCCTGGAGCCAAATAGTTTTGGCTTCCTGACGTCCATTTTTAATCACTTTCACAAAAAATCGCATCTGCACAGGGTAACACACATAGCATACAAATTTTATCCACTGAAACCCCAAACAACTGCTTTTTAGAGGAAATTTTTTATTGGTGCGTGAAAAACGTCATGCGCGTTTTAGATCCGTTTTTCTTCGTATCAAGTCATGGTTTATACCCTTCGCAAATTCGGTTTCCGATGTTGTATCTGCCAAAAAACGTTTTGCATTCAAACTCAAACTGAAATTTGAAGGTAGTGGGGTGAACAAAATTTGCTACACCCTAGGTAACCCAGGGTAGCAGAGTGCCCCAATTTTTTGTTTATAGGCTTTCAGGGACAATTTTGTGAAATAACTTTGGCACCATTCCATTTGTCTCTGAAAATTAGGAAAAGTCATGGAAACACAGGTTTCTAATATATGAAATCGACAAAAAACAAGCCCGTGGGTAGTGAACTACCCAGTTATCCTGAAGAGGGTTTTAACAGAAGTGTCAACCAGTAACCCATCAGTATTAAATTGTCGGCTAATCTTGAATGTTAACATTACTTATTGCCAAGTTCGTGACTATTTGTAACAGCAGATGCCGTTATATGCGATCACGCATTACGTTTATCAATGTTTGGAATGTTGATCATGTTGCTGAACTATAGTACCGTGTCCAGTGGCGTAAGCAGAGGTTTGAGCAAGGGGGGAACTAAGCTGAAAGGGGCCACTGTAGAGGGCTCACTAGCCAACACTCAGAAAAAACTTGAGAAATGATGGTGAATCCGGATGTGGATGGCTTTACTGAAACCCTAAATCACCGGAAAATACTCCGAAAAACGCAAAAAAACAAGCTACTGAAAACCAAAAGAATACTAAGTGGGGGCCCGGTTTTTACAATTAGCTTGACAGGGAAGGGCGTTAGCCCCTCTTCCCTCGTCAGTTACGCCATTGAGCGTGTCCAGTAACAAATTTAAAATATATTAATTTGTAAATCATCTGTAACAGACTGCAAGGATAAAGCAAAGCGTGATTAGTGTTACACCTTCAAAACAATCTTGTTTTTTAGAGGTGTTCAAAACACCTCTCAAAAACAAGATTGAAAATCTGTATTTATAAAACTTACTTCATCATCGACCCGATGACTGCAGTATATTGGTTTCACATCATGCTGTCCCCCTACATTTTACAACAAAATTGCGCCCATGTTTGGGTCGAATTCATCATAACAGATGATGTTCGAAAACCTCAATATATCTTAAGTTCCAGAGTGCTAGGTGATGGTTCCACGAAGCAATCGATTTGTAAGCTCACTTTGCTTCACGCCATCCGACACATGTATATGACAACCACATGTCTTTGCAGACCACTTGCTCTCGGTTTCGTGCGGTAGAAACTCGGCCTGTATTAGAGTTCGTTTGTGAAGACACGTTAGGATTGGAAGCATCCTATTTCGTTGCTTTTACAATATCAAAAGAAAACGCATGCAATTGGGGTATGACTTATCACACCCACGCTATGAATATGGTGGATTTGGTTTGTGGAAGAGAACATAAAAACGAACTTTGACAAGATTATTTACCAAACAGTACGTGGTTGTGCACGTGTTACGCTAGATGAGTCAACTGATGGGTCGAACTGCTCGTATTTTTTCGTTTACTGTCGATATATACATGCAGTTGAGTTGAAAGAAGAGTTCTTGATGTGCAAAATTCTAGAGACAACTAGCAAAGTGACTGATGATCAGGAAGAAATGAATCATCTCTAGCAACAAGATGAACTCGTGGAATTGCGTTGGCTCGCTATGGGGGCAATTAAGCACATTGGGTTTGACCCAGGTGGCGCTCTTTCTATGCTCAGTGTAGTCAGGCTTTGCAACTCTGGCGAACAAACGGGCACCGCACATCATTTCTACTCCTTGTGTTCTTCAACGACATGCCCTAACAAGTTAAGCACTTCCAGAATACTTGAAAACAGTTTTGAAACACGTAACTGAGGGTGCGAATTTTATCAGGGCACGGGCTTGTGTTTTGAAAGCGCTTTTTGAAATGAATTGATTGATTGTCAATGTTAATCAATGCTTTATTCCACATTCATATCTTGCAACTGTGACTTTTCTAAATTTTGATGTGGATTGGGCGAAGATTTTTTTCTACGCTATTGAAGCGCACATTTGAAGTTATCATACCTTTTCAAAATACCTCTCTGTGTGAGACAAGGCTCTCCTCAGCAACCATAAAACGAAACGTCAAAGTCGATAGATTCCCAAAGATGACATGAGAGTATCTCTTTCAACCACTGTTCCCACAATCTCAGATATTGTGCGCGAAAAACAAGCACAAAAGTCTCACTAACTGACTGACTGGTAGAAATTGTTTGTCATTTTTCAACAGAAGAAATATTTAAAGATGTCTGTATTATCCTTTTTTCTAACGTTTTGCCCCTTGACTCAGTGATAGGCCTATGCCGGTTCGTAGGAAACTCTTTTCAGAATTTCAACACCCTCAGCAAACGACTTAGAAGCATTCATGCATGCTTGTAAAAGCATTTTATTAAATTTTCATCTCAGATACTGATAAGTGTCGTACAAGCATTACCCTAAAATTGGTTCTAGTATCACTAAAATTCATATACCTGAGTGTAAGCTTACAACGCTTTTTCAGTAAAAGCTGACCCTTTTCAGAAAAATAATGACTTGACACAACAAACATTGCTGGGGGTAAAATCAATTTTTTGATTTTGTTAAAGGGTAAATGAGACAAAAATGTTAAGAAACACTGGCGTAGGGAAGGGGCACAATTGCTCTCCAAATAAGTGTGTTAAAAAGCCCTGATTTCAAGACAAACACTGGGGCACTTAAGCACATTGGATTTGACCCAGACTTTTGAGTAAAGATTTCATCAATTTGCTCACTCCACAGCCACGTGTCGTGTTTTTTAGGCTCGCCTACCAGTCTAGAGCTTGTAAACACAAAAATTGAAGAGTTAGAACTTTTAAAACTGACATTCTAAATCAGGGCTTTCAAATGCGGAGCCCGCGGGCCACATGCAGCCCGCGGGCCACATGCAGCCCGCGGGCCACATGCAGCCCGCGAGGGTAATCTGTGCGGCCCGCGATGCTTTCTGGAAATTTTCAATTGTGTGGTCCGCGATGCTTTTGTTAAATCGTAGTTTGATATCGACTACGGGGAATGCCGGTTGTTTGCATTATCGATCCCAACCATTGAAAGTGTTTTCGTTGAGAAACTATCTTTTGATGAATAAACTTGGGAGTTTGTTTCAAAGTTGGACGAGTTGATCTTTGAAAATAGACGAGTTGATCTTTGAACACTAAATCTGAAATAAATGATTCATAGACATTACACCCAGCGGTGGGCAGTAGCGGGCTACTAAAATAGCAAACTACTGTAACGAGCTAATTTTCCAGTAACCACAGCGCCGGTATTTAAAAAATAACGTACGTGGTAATGAGTTTAATACCATTTTACCACTATTCGCTACGTTGGCGTACGTGGTGGCCGAAGGAAAAAATGCGCAAGAGCTTTTCCGTCTCCAGTCATTGGTATTAACTGCTCTTCTCGCTGCTTTGCACTGATTTTGGATGATTCGGTATTTCGGTTGCGATAAACGTGACGTATTAGGAAGGATTAAGCTCAGGTTAATTTTGACCTGGTCGATGGTCACGCGTTAGCTCGCAAAAAGTCAGTATCAGCGACAGATCAATATCAGCTGGATCGATAGCAGTTGGGTCTTGGAAGATACGTTACTGCTACCGGTAAAGCTGCGTATAACTGAGTTTATTGCTCAGAATAAATAAGGCACTATATTCAAAGTTTCGCTGCACGTGTAGCGACGATTTTTGTTTTGGAATGTTTGTCAATATGGCAGTTTTTGTACCTTAGGTTGACTGTAGTGTATTTGGCTGTATGTATAACCTAATGCAAGCTTATGTTAAAGTTACTGCACGAGACATGGCTTTGACTGTCGGACAAAAATAGCACGTTTAAAACTATCACTGCATTCAAACTTTTTGAAGTCGTATTTTAAGAACAAGAACTATTCAAATACTGTATTGCGTAGGTATTACATCTTAGAAACTAAGATGAAGAGCTCAAGCTTGTCTGTTTGAACAAGTTGCTTTTGAGTGGGCTACTGATGATGCTGAAGAGGACAATGTAGACGGGGATCTAGCCATGCAAGTGTTGATAGTTTAAATTTTCAGAACTCGTGTTAACTTTAGGATATATCTTCGTAATTTTGTTTTGAACATGTTTGCGTAAATCGTACACGGCTTGATAACAAAAGCTTGTTTAAAGAAAAACCAGCACTTATTTACAAAATTTAGATGAACGTCATGCACGACATGATGAAACGCATCAACTACCAAGAGCATGGGCGTCCGCAAGGGGGGAGAAAAACGGGGATTTTCCCCCCTGAAATTGGGCATAAGAACCAAAATTTTCCGGAAAATATGAAGTCAGCAGCTCAATTTCGATTGATTGGTTTAATTCTTGCAATAACAATTTATTTGGCGGGTAGACACTCACACTGCACAAGAGTCAGGTTCGCGATCCTGGTGTCATACAGTAGTGAGCTTGCAGTTCACTTATGTCTGCTCCATTGCGTGGTCCAACTTGGAGCGGATTCTTCTGCTGTTGGTTTTTATTGGGTTACTGAGTGCGACCAATCATCCAGTGTGCCTGAGTGAATGGCTTAATCAAGCGTGGTACAACTAGATTTTACCTGCAGGCCATTTTACAAAAAATTGCGGGCCACTTCTAACAAAATGGTGTATAAAACAACAGAATTACATTGAAATTATTGCACATAAGCCAGTCGCAATTTATTACAAATCTCCATCAGTGGAATGACTGTGGTGGAGATATCTCTGACACTGTGGTTCCTGTATCAAACCCAATGTGTTAGTTGTAGCAAGTCTGAGACTGATGTCCAGTCCAGTGTTGCGTATGCAATTCAGTTTGTATTTTTAGATTCGGCATGCTTCATGGCAGAACGTATGCTCCAAAATATGTATTCAACACAGTGAATACAGAGCACACTCTGTTTTTCGGGGCAAGAGCAAGTTGCTCAAAATCCCGAATGTAAAATTAAGCCTATATTGAATACAGTGAAAACTTTCAGGGCAACTGATTTTCAGGGCAAGCGCAAGTTGCTCAAAATCCTGAATGGTAAAAAATATATATTCAATACAGTGAATACAGAGCACACTCTGTTCTACAGTGTGAGCGCATCTTGCTCAAAATCCTGAATGTATAAGTATATTCAATGCAGTGAAAAATTTCAGGCACTCTCTGATTTTCAGGGCAAGCGCAAGTTACTCAAAATCCTGAATTTAAAATTAGGCCTATATTGAATACAGTAAAAATTTTCAGGGCAACTGATTTTCAAGGCAAGCGCATGTTGCTCAAAATCCTGAATGATAAAAACATATATTCAATACAGTGAAAAATTTCAGTGCACACTGTTTTTCAGGGCTAGAGCAAGTTGCTCAAAAATCCTGAATGATAAAAGATATATATTCAATACAGTGAACACAGAGCACACTCTGATTTTCAGGGAAAGCGCAAGTTGCTCAAAATCCTGAATTTAAAAGTAGGCCTATATTCAATACAATGAAAAATTTCAGTGCACACTGCTTTTCAGGGCTAGCGCAAGTTGCTCAAAAATCCTGAATGTAAAAAGTATATTCAATACAGTGAAAATTTTCAAGGCAACTCTATTTTTCAGGGCTAGTGCAAGTTGCTCAAAAATCCTGAATGATAAAAAATATTTATTCAATACAGTGAATACAAAGCACACTCTGTTTTTCAGTGTAGGAGCATCTTGCTCAAAATCCTGAATTTAAAAGTATATTCAATACAGTAAAACATTTCAGACACTCTCTGTTTTTCACGGCAAGCGCAAGTTGCTCAAAATCCTGAATGTAAAAGTAGGCCTATATTCAATACAGTGAAAGATTTCAGGGTACACTCTGTTTTACAGGGCAAGCGCAAAGCTGCTCAAAATCCTGAGTGCACAAAGTATATTCAATACAGGGAGAAATTTCAGGGCAAACTGTGTTTTTCAGACAAGCGCAAGTAGCTCAAAAATCCTGAATGATAAAAAATATTTATTCAATATACAGTGAACACAGAGCACACTCTGTTTATCAGGGAAAGCGCAAGTTTCTCAAAATCCTGAATGTAAAAGTAGGCCTATATTTAATACAGTGAAAAATTTCAGGGCACACACTGTTTTTCAGGGCAAGAGCAAGTTGGTCAAAAATGTTGAACGGGGGAAACATTTTCAATACAGTGTATTCAGTGTATATTCACTTGTGGGTGATCCGTGTAATTTGGGCTAGTGTATTGTGCAATCTGACCCAAAGTCGTGACTGGTTATAATGACTTTGATCTGTACCAAGCCCTTATTTTCCGTAAAAATCGAATAATCGGATGTCGGTAGGTCAACAACTTGATCTAAGAATTCGGTAACTCTTTCTTTGTTCGTTTTCGAGTTTGTGCCGGGTAGATGTGCAGGGTGTATAGATGATATATTTTTTTGATTAACAGGAGTTTTAATGCCAGGTTTTTCGTGCTTTTTTTAGAACTCTTCTGTTATCTGTTGCAGCAATGTTCTTAACATCAAATTTGTGCTGACTGGCTGGAGTAGGAAAACTTTGAAGCTAGTTTTGTGAATGCCGTGTGTAATTTGGACCAACCCTGATGGCAATTTGTGTAATGTGGACCAGTGGTACAAATGATAATACTTGCATAAAGCACTAGGAAAGTGTTTTATATTTAATGTTACAAACGAAGGCGTTATACACGAATTCAACTGTATAGAACAGATTTACAAGAGGATTCAGTCCCCATTCGGATTAAACTGAAAAAGTTAGTTTCAGGGAAAATTGTTAATTTTGTGGACAAATTGTTATTTTCAGGGCAAATTATCCCCCCCCAGCGTAATGCCTTCCCGTACGCCTATGCTGGTAACTTTCGTAGTTTTTCACTGCTATTGATGTTCTTACCGTTGATTATTCTGCAATTATAACTTACAGTGGCGCACGAGGCGGGGGGGCGGCCGTCCCCCCGGTTTGAAAATTTCAGGGCAAACTCTGTTTTCAGGGCAAGCCCAAGCTGTTCAAAAATCTTGGAAGATAAAAAATATTTCAATACAGTAAAAAATTTCAGGACAAATTCTGTTTTTCAGGGCAAGCGCAAGTTGTTTAAAATTCTGAAGGATAACAAATATGTATTCAATACAGCGAATTCAGGGCAAACTCTGTTTTTCAGGGCAAGCACAAGTTGCTAAAAAATCCTGAATGTGAAAACTATATTCAATACAGTGAAATATTTCAGGAAAAACTTTGTTTTTAGAACAAGCGCAAGTTCCTCAAAAATCGTTATTTCAATGCAGTGAAAATTTTCAGTGCAGACTCTGTTTTTCAGGGCAAGCAAAAGTTGCTGAAACATCCTGAATGTAAAAAGTATATGAAATACAGCGAAACATTTCATGACAAACTCTATTTTCAGGGCAAGCGCAAGTTCCTCAAAAATCCTGAAAGATAAAAATATTTCAATGCAGTGAAAAATTTCAGGGCAAACTCTATTTTTCAGGGCATGCGCAAGTTGTTCAAAACTCTGAATGATTCAAAATATATCTATTCAATACAGTGAATTCAGGGCACACTCTATTTTTCAGGGCAATCCAAAAGTTGCTCAAAAGTCCTGAAAGATAAATAATATTTCATCACAGTGAAAAGTTTCAGGGCAACTCTGTTTTTCAGAGAAAAAACGTTGTTCAAAAATCTGAATGATAAAAATCAGTGACGGGCCGACAGGGGAGGCAAGGAAAGGAGTTCCTCCACCAGCATAATCATGAAATGTGCAAAACGAATTAGGGATCCAAAATAACAAATTGAATAAAAATATGTCCTTTCACGTTGAAAAGGTGCCATTATTGTATGATTCTAATCATTTTCATAGTCAATAGTCAATACTGTACATCTGAATTTGCGTATTTATTCTTCAAGTCAGTGGACAGTCACGAAGGGAGGCAGCGACTGCTTGTGCCTCCTCTCACCGGGTGACTTTCGCATTGAGCAGTTTGTCACAAACTGTGGTGGTGAGCGCTTGCCGTACAATCACCTTTATGTCAGCTCTATAACCTTCATGTCAGTAACAGTGTAATGCTTGTATACACTTTTAATGTATGTACTTCTTCTACTATATGCCCTCGCATTCCATAGACTGGCACTTACTTGACGTTGTGCATAATATACTGAATATGCAGCGTTATGTCACATCAGTAGCTGGTCAGACATGCAGCTTTAGTGGTAAGGCGGCGAAGGTAGGCAGCCAATATCTCTGCCTCAATGAAAACGTGTGATTGTTACGACATAGTTAGGAAATTCTATCCTAGTGATATGGCATCACTGGCGTGACCGACAAGTCGCGTTGGGAAAACTTGCTATGAAGATGTGTGGACTACAACAGGACTCTCTGACATGAAAAATCTGCCATGAAGCCTCAGCAGACATGCCAGGTCACAAAGTAACATTCAAAACCAAAATTGCTTTAAAAACGTTTGGAAGCGGAATGATATACTTTGACTTTGAACGAACAGCGGATACTAAATATCAGCGTTCACAATGCTAAGGTAAGGGAAAACCGAGAGATTTTGAAAGACCTCATTAATGTAAATTGCTTCCCAGGCAAACAGCAATAAGCGTTTGGTAGTAACGATGAGAGTTCGATTTCCTCTAATCGTGGCAACTATGTGGAACTTTTACATACTCTTGCTGCGAAAGATGAAAGATTAGCTAGAGACATTTAGAAACATCTACTGTGCAGGCCCGTCGCCAGGATTTAGCAGCAGGGGGGAGGGGCAAAAACCAGAAAGAGGGGACAAAAACCAGAAGGGGGGGCCACATTTTTCAAATACAGTGTTGGATGTATGCAGCAACCGGTGGGACAAACGTGAAATGGGGGTCACCGATTTCAAATGGGGGTGCCGGGCGCCACTGGTCCCCCCGCTGGCGACGGCCCTGCTAATGTGTTTTCTGGCTTCTCAAACATAATTCAGAAAGATTTAATTGCAGCAATAGGTGATATGGTTAGATATGATATAAAGGAGATAAGTGCAGCGCCATTTGTTGCTGCAGAAGGAGACGAGTCAACGGATGCCACAAACGAAGCTCAGATCTCTGTCATTATAGGGCTAAAAGCGAGATGGCTTGTAAAGTGCAGGAAGCGTTCTTGGGATTTGATGATGTGAGTAATGACAGACGAGCCGCTGCTATAATTTTTCAGTTGTCCTTCCTATTTCCATTTATTCATGTTTGCTTATTTTACATGGCGAACAGCCAGTACTATTCAGTCAATTTGTGAAGAAAATTGGTTAGTGTTGCTGCGCACCAGTGCGCAGCGTTAACCTGCCGCGCTGTGTGCAGACGTTGACATAGTTGCTTCATTCAAGCTTCCAAGTGTGGATGTGGGGGCGAATGAAGCACCCGGGGATGCTGTCCGTGTGAGGTTGTCATATTCTAATAACAAAGGGGAGGACCCTTAAGATACTCCTACGGATGAACATAGTCGTGCAAATGTGCTCCGTGTTGCTTCTGATTGCTTGTTGTGGACGCATCGTAACCTTGTAGTGAGTCGGTTGCTTTTTGTGCTTCGTATCGAACGTGTTCTGTACTTCCTTCGCCAGTGCGTTGAACCTCCGGTTCGATTTAATTTTAGGCGGGGGGGATGATAAAGTGCATCGGTGCGTGTTGTTGCGCACTAGCGATCTGCAACACTGCGCGCAGTCGTGTTTTTACTTTGCATATTTCATTGAAGTTCTCTGCAGCTGCCGATCATACTAATGGCCTGCATTCTCGATTGGATCACTGCATGCATTCTGAACGTATGCATA
>Ga0210059_1013002_pt1 | contig 12495 bp, 9 predicted proteins | sample Ectturendosymbi2_FD_188042 | JGI IMG/M metagenome (GOLD analysis project Ga0210059, IMG submission 188042) | Ecteinascidia turbinata endosymbiont from Florida, USA - Sample 2 (SPAdes) (version 2) | ecosystem: Host-associated > Tunicates > Ascidians > Unclassified | place: Key West, Florida...
TTAGGAGAAAGTGATGTCTAGCATCGTTTTTGAAGAAACTCTAGCTTCATGCAAAGTTAAAGGAATAAAAACACTCGAAAGTATTATCCCTGGTTAACGCAAATAATCCGATGAAAATGCGAAACGCCCCAACCCAACTCCCGTAGCCCCTGTTCTTATTTAACACGAAATATCATAGATTTCTATGGTGTAGGAAAAACCAATGATACGCCGATATTCCCATGCATGATGCAAGAATATGCCAAGGAAAATTTCCGTTTGGGTTAAGCGGTGAACCGTTGATGAAAATGCGCCGCGGTTGGGATGCTCCGAGTGAAATTACGATGGTATTCTGCAAAATGATGGTCATGCCAAAGTCAACCCAGGTCTGAGAAAAACGATCGCAAAGATTTTGAAGCAGGTGCGCCCAGAGTGAGCGACCACAGCAGGGTCGTCTGCGCAGAGCAGTTCACGAACACGTTTGCAGCTGGTGTTAGTTTTCGCCAGGCCCGTAACCAAGGGGGGCGAAGCCCCCTGCAAACCTTTTCGCCCCCCCCTGGAAAGATCTGCTGGGCGTAGTTGAAAACTATTGGACATAGTTTGAAAAATTTGGGCCCCTCTCAGAAAACTCTTCGCCATCCCTGGTGTCTCAAGCTGATTACGGGCCTGGTTTTCGCGCATGGCCGGGAAAGGTTGAACAATCTGCCGCTGCTGCGAGTGTGGAGTGTGATTCTGTCTTTCTCTGGGAAAGCATAGGCTAGGAGAGTCGAAAGGCAGATGTCGAACAGCGTATGGACCGGGACGCAGTGGTGAGTATTCCCTCTGTAAATCGAGAAGGTTATGTACCTGGAGCGATCGAACTGGACAGTCGCTTTCATGCTCGCATCGAACGCCACAAGAATGGAAATGTCAAGCCAGCGCGGCGAAAAGTGACGTAAAGCAAGGCTGTGTTCTGACTCCAACCTTCTTCAGAATCTCCTCTGCTGCTCTCCATCATACATTCTATGACGATGAGAAAAATGTCATCACTGATGGAATATCCTGCGCACCCGCACAGCTGGCAGATTGTTTAACCGTGCGAGATTACGTGCCAAAACAAAAAATTCGGCACAACCTAATACGTCAATTCTTTGCAGGCGATGCTGCTTGCGTTTCACACAGCGAAACGGGCCTTCAATCAATAATTAACAGTTTTGCCCGCTGCTTGTGTGGACTTTCCTCTGGATATAAGCATCAAAACCTGTTGTAATGCACCGTTTGACGTGCACTGGCACGCCCCACGCAGATACCACCGTGAAGGGATTAGGCTAAAAAAAGTCGACAGCTTTTGCTACCTGTGTTCTTTTGTGTCCAACTACTGCTCTCTGGAGAAAGAAATTGAGACCAGAATCGAGAAAGCTGCTACCACCTTCAATCGAATCAAGTCCAGAGCATGACGCATTTTGCACCTTACATTGCGCACAAAGGCAACACCCACTACAGTCTTTCTAGCTTATTAAGTACTCTACATCTTCCAAACTTGGTCAACATACATGCGGCAGGAAACAAAACTTAACAGTTGTTATCTGTGACGTCTCTGCATTATTTGCGGCGTCACATAGAGAGACAGATTCAGAAACGAGGTCGCCGCCCTCAGCCCAGTGGTATAGTGTCCGCTTTTCAATTGGAAGGTTGGGTCTTCGATCCACGTGCACTGAGTGAATCACGGTAGCGCTCCTTAGAAAGGAATGTTCACCTGAACCGCCCGGGGGGAAAAGCAAATTTCGAGCTTCGGCTTGCCGTCACCAAAATAGAAAAATATAGGAGATCATTTTGCAGCGCACCGCCTGCAGCTCTTGGTTTGTTTCTTGCTTATTTATATCTCCAAACAAGGCGCTGTCCTGGTCAGTCATATTTTCCATCTTTCTGAGTGTCGTTTACCCAAATAAACATTCTTTAGGGTGAGTTGATCTCAAGTATTTGAAATGTTGGTCGACCCTCCCTCGTTTCAGAGATGTTATAAAACGAGATCAGCCGCAGCTCAAAATCGTGCGTCCTCCGAGTGGGTAAGATGTACCAGAACTCGTCTGGCTTCCCGTGCGCTCCTTCGCCAAGGCTCGCTGGAGCTAGACTATTCCCGTTCCTCATTCAAAGCAAACATTCTCTCTCGTAGATATGCTGCCAAACTTGTTAATACCACCTTCAAATTGCCCTGGAAACGTGTGAACATATGTATGGATCGTAGTAAGAAGTAAAGCTTATAAACCATAAAATTATACAGGTTTATCTTACGATTTTGGACTGTGTGGTGAGGTGGCGCAGCGTTGTGGCTGCAACAACGGCTTAAGGTTGTGGTTTATTCATGCATTTTTGTGACTCAAATCATGAAATAACACAAATGCAAAAAGAGGAAAAAGAACAACGTCAAAGAGAAGAAATTAATTGCATGCTGGTGAGAATATAAAAACATAAAAAACTTCTGGTTTAGCAAATTGATGTGTTCTAGCGTATGTTAATCACAAAGGGTTGGCGAAAGACCAGGTGGATCGACTGCTCAGCCAGCCCTGTTGCTAGCACAAATCAACTTTTATTTGAAGACCTTTCACAAGTAGCATAAGAAAAGTAACAAAATACATGGAATCAACGTCAGATAAGATAAGTAAAGAAAAGCTACAAAGTGACCCTAACATTTTTGACTACTAATGTGTTACCCAACCGTGTAATAGACTCACAGGTCTACAATTTTAAATGAATTTCATGGGGATTGGGGTTTGAGAGCGTTTTCGGGATAATTTTGGGGCGCTGATTTCAAAACTGTTGTCAGATTCTCCCTATGTGGTCAAATTTTTGAGCTATTTAATATTTTAAATATATGCAGTTGTAGCATTCCAGGGTTAAGCATACTGTTGCATAACAGGGTTGCACATTTCGTGATTTGTTAAACTGGCTAACATGTTATTTAAGCACTAGTGACTTCTTGTAATAACCGTGATTTGTAAACTAGCTTATGAAGAGCAATGTGCAGCATAGAAAACATACAGAGGTTAAACAAACACAAAACTTCAGTTAGTGTATACTGTATACTTGCAACTGTGACTTACAAGACACAGATGAGAAACTACACAGATATTATGGCCTTGCAATGCAAAGGTTGTGGTGACAGAACAACGTTCAAATGCAAAGAATAGCCCAAACATGATAGCATACTCTTTTTTCATGACAGAAAAGATTGCCCGGTTGCTAATCCAGAAATTGTCTTTTCTGTGTTTTTCGGAAGTAGCTACTGTCAGCAACCTCTTTCTAAGCACCAGCAATAGTTTGCCAATATGTTGGTATTCCAGCATCCCTGGTATCTTTTCTATTGTTTTTATATCTTGGTGGAAGGACTCTCCTTGCTCTTCAATCATTGCTTCTAAGTTTTCAGAAAAATAGTTTACGTGACTATGAAGAAAATCAACCTTCACATTCATATTGCACCCTAATTGTTCATAAGAATTTAACAGCTGCTTTAAAAGGTCGTAATCAGTGTTTTTTTAAAGTTTTTTAAAAGGGTGTCGTTGTGGAGCTTTAGAATGTCAACACCATTTTCCCTTCTATGTCTGATAATTTTAACTGGTTTTCACAGAAACGCAAGTTTCCGTCGAAATATGCTTAATTATTTGAATACGACATCCACTTTTTGCAAACAAACTAAAGACAATTTAACAAATAGGAAGTTTCAATATCGGCCTAGGCCCAGTGGCGTAGCAGGGGGGGGGCCGCGGGCAGCACTTTAATGGGGGCGGCACTTCGCTGACCAAATTTAATTTCGAAAGAAGTTTAAAAGTTCTAGTTTTTAGTTACTATTTTAAATACATTTTTAAATGTTCTACCGCTTTTCAGTTTTCACATTTAGAAGCTCTAGACTGGTAGGCTAGCCTAAAAGAACACGACATGTGGCCTTGGAGTGAGTGAATTGATAAAATGTTTGGGGATCGAAGAGTTTTCTGAGAGGGGCTCAAATTTTTTAAATTGTGTCCGATAGTTTTAAACTACGTCCAAAACAATGTTCCAAGGGGGCGAAAAAATTTCCTGCCCCTTCTAGTTACGGGCATGCTTATTTGGGGGCCAATTGTCCCCAGTCGCTACACCTTCCTCGACAGACAAAGCCATTTCAGCCATCTCAGTCAAAAGCCCTTTGCACAAAGGAAAGAGATGACATTCGACCGCAGACTAAAAACGTTAGGGCTTCAGTTGTTTTCGGTTTATCTTGCCCCTCCTCTCAACATCTGATAAAAAAGTTTGCATGAAATAACGGTAAATGGTCAATGCCAGCTTAATCCTTTTACTCGTATCTTTGGTTTCTCAGTAACGTCCCAACTGCACATCATAACATTTCCTGACACGTAGGCATTGCCGACGAACGTTTCGTTGGGGCGGCGATGGCTAGTCCACCTCTCACTCGGAGGGTTGAGCGTTCGATCCACGGCCACTGAGTGAATCGCTGTGGTGCTCCTTGGGCAAAATCTTTCGCCTAAACTGCCCCGGTAAGAAGCATATTTCAGGCATTGGCATGCCGCTAATTGCCGTCGCCATAACTATAAAAAGAAACATTTCTTGGCACATCTCATGCTATTTTTTAATGTTCAGTGGGATATTTTCAATAACTGCCGAAGCTGTAGCCCAGTCATTAGGTGAGTTAATCAACATTAAGTTTTGGCGGTTGAAGTGAAGAACTTTGCAAAGATAACTTTTCTCAGTTTCAATACAAGTACTGTTTTTCTGCATGACGTAACGGTGCCGGAAAATGACTTCTTGAAGCGGGGTGGTGCAGTTGGTGTATTTTCGTGTGTAACTTTGAGCTCAGATTATCAGTTTGAACTGCAAGTAGAGTGGATAAGAGCCAGCCGATAGGCAACGTGGTTTTCGTGAAGTCGCCTTTGTTCAACGGTGCACTTTAAACATTGGAAGTCATAGAAAAAGTTTTTTCAACAAGAAAAGTTAAAAAAACGGGGTGCTCTCATTTTGATGAATGTGAGGCAAGAACCTTAGTCAGAAAACCTAACGCAAGGGTAAACGATATGTTTAGATATGATTGTGGTTAACTCTTTTATTAAAAAGAGCGTTAATCGAAATGGTTGTACAGCTTGGCAATGGCTGCACTGAATAAAGTTGTTCATCGCAATAACCGTCGAACGCAAGACGTTGTAATCACTGCTGAGCATCCAAAAGGCCTATGTCCCAGCTGGCATGGTTTGGTAATACAGTTTTCGAAATAGTCGTCTGTTGGTAACCAGTCCCGTCGCCACGGGGGCTTTGGTGGGCTTAACCCCCCAAAAAAGCTTTAAGTCCCCTACAATTGGAATATGAAACACTATAAATCAGTGGATTTTTTGTCAAGTTTTAGTCAGTCCCCCCTGCACAAATGTAGCCTCCCAATTGAAGACCTTCTGGCAATGGTTCTGTTGGTAACGAACAAAGGCAAGGAATAACACTATGCACGTGTAATTCGAAGAAGTCCAACAGCTAGACCAAGTATGCTGGTCACAATGAAGGCTGCAAGCCAGCGACTTTCAACCATACCCGGTTTTAAACCTGTTTAAAATATTTTTTCAAAATGAGTCCCTGCACCTATAGAGGGCTCCGCGCAAGTGCCCACAGAGTTAACGTTAGAAGTCTTTTATACTAAGAGGATTAAACAACTACTGCAACGTGAAGTGAACAATGAAACGTTCTTTACATCACTGAGATCATATTATGAAATAATTATTATAGCCTGCTATAGGCAGTATATATACTTTTTTAGTTAAAGGCGGGGATACTACACGAAATTTTAACATACATAAATGTTTACATTTGTAAAGTAGGTATGTCGCCATCACATCCCTTAATTTTTTCGTTTGATCCCGTGGAATGTGTCAACTATTAAAATGTCATGCGGTGAGCTTACCGGAGATTTAAAAACCGACAGGGAGGAAAGTTTGACGAAACATGTGGGGTTCGTATAGGCCTATGCATATGCAAAGAAAGCAAAAATTGAAAAATTAATAATAAGAAACGTGGTGATAAGCAGAAAAAGCAAGACTCATATTCGACAATGCAAAACAAGACCCATTTCAGTTTGTTAGTGTTTGATTGTGATTTTGAAGATGCTTTATTAATCCTTATAGCTTTAAATAAGCACAAACATGATCTTCTTTCATTTAAAATTTTTGTAAGCAAATTCGAGGGGTTGAAAGGGCGGCACTTTATGGTCGGACCCGGGCGGCACTTAGCCTTGCTACGCCACTGCCTAGGCCTTCGTGTTCATTCATTCACTCATTTCTGTGCCCGCTTTTCTTTTGGGGAGAATCGAGGGGGCAGCAGCCCTAGGAAGAAACGAAATACCTCACGGTCAACAGCAATCTCAGACAGTTCTGTTGGCTCCACACCAAGATGGGACCAAGCAAGGTCGGATGTGTAGCCACGCCACCTGGTCCTTGGACGACCTCTGGGCCGCTTTCCAATGGGTGTAGACCAGGGTGGGCAAATAGCGGACTGTGGGCCAAATGTGGCCCGCCATAGCGTTTTCAGTGGCCCTCAGAAGCATTCAGAAAATTCGTCCAACCTGAAATTTCGTCCAACTTCTCAAAGGAAATATTAGTGCTGAGGCTATACATCACGACCTGCTTCTACTCCCATAAAAACGTACGGCCCTCCGAAAAATGCGACCTTCTCAAAGTGGCCCCCATGCAAAAATAATGGCCACCCCTGGTGTAGACTGTAACCCGAAGGACTTAGTTCGCCATCCTCTCCTGGGACATTTAGGACACATGGCCGAACTAACATAGCTGTATTCTCTCGATTCGGAGAAGTGACGTGACGTCCCGGGTGTTACGGATTTCAGACCTGTGGTTTTTGTCACAGTGTCACACCAAAACTCTTCGCAAGTATCCCTTCTCTGCCGTTTGTTCTTTTGACAGTATTTTTTCAGTCGTCGCCTAACGTTTATGACCGCAGGTGAGGATCGGTACAAAGACCGGTTTAAAAACTGCAAGCTTTGCGGTCTTCAAAAGCTCCCGTTTCGTCACCACGGAGCATTAAAGCTCACGCAGAACTACGTTTGCTTTACCAATCCATGTATCAATCTCTTTGTTCCGACTTCCATCACTCGTGAATAGCATTCCAAGGTACTTGGAAGTCTCCACCTGCTGCAATGTATTTCCGCTCACTTGCAGAATACACTTTCTTGGTCGTCTTGAGAGACACAATACCTCAATCCTTTTTAGCGCTGATTTTCATTCCTTCTTGGGCGCACGCAGCAGAAAACTGATCAAATGCGTGCTGAAGACCTTGCTGAGAAGATCCACGCATGCAGTACCAATTCGTCCGCAAAAAGCAAACGGTTCATCCTGCAGTTCCCAACAGTGACACCCTCGTCGACTCGTCTGTGACTGTCTATCCAGCTATGTCCAACCTGCGACCAGCATGTGGCCCAGTCGAAGGTTTTGTTTGGCCCAGTTTAGGTTTCCTCTGTAGTACAAGTATCCTACATACTGACAACCTGCCCTTATTTTGATAATCTTGAATTTGACATTTTTGATGCAGGTGGTCCTCAGTGCCACTTTATCACGTCTGTTACCATTGCAGTTAGGATTCGGACCCTTTCAGCATGTTAGCTTAAGCTAAATTTAATATGCTAAGATCAAAGTAAGCCATTCAATGTTCGGCCCTCGTTAATAATGTTTATAATGCCATTCAATGTGCGGCCCTGTTGAAGATAGTGACATAATTTTTGGCCCAGTAAGCCATTTGGGTCGGACATAGCTAGTCTATCCAATTCATAAAGCCAGGGCTCTCCACTTTTTTTGGAAGAGGACCACATAAGCTATTGCACAACAGTTCGAGGGCCGGACAACTTGCGTAATATGATTTTTTCGGGATATATTACAATCTGCCAAATAAAACACATTTTTCATAAATATATTATTTTTTCATTATTGGGAAAATGTGTTTCGCGACCGGGTGAAATGGTTTCGCAGGACAGGTTTGGCCCACGGGCCGTAGTTTGGAGAATTCTGATAGACTATGAAGAGTGGTGACAGCACACACCATTGTCAGAGTCCAACACCGACGCTGAACGGTTGTGATTTAACTCCGTCGACACGGGCACAATCTTCTGACCAGGAATACAGTTACTTGACAGCCTGCAAGAGGCACCCGTCACCACCGTACTCCCGCGACACTCCCCAGATCTTTTAACGAGGTACCCGGCCATATACTTTCCCGAGGTCGACAAAATATGTATATACGTCTTTGGTATGCTGCCTGGATTTCTCGAAAATTTGCTGGAGAGTGGAAATTTGTTCTGTAGTGCTACAGCCGCGACGAAAACCGCCCTGGGTATCATCCAGCTTTGGTTCAATTATTTCCGCGGATCTTGGCATAGAGTCTTCTTGGGAGACTAAGCAAAAAGATGCCGTGGTAGTTGGTTCATTCACTCCTGTCTCCCTCTCTGTGCATGAGGATGATTTGCCAATCTTTCGGTGCCCTTTCAAAACGCCATGCCACTTGACACACACGTGTCAGTCAAACCATCCGGCGTTCTGAATTCCCCTAATTCACTATCAAACATTTCGCAATTAGGCTTAAAACTTGGAGTCAGCAGCGGCATCACAGAGCTTATTGATGCACAGTTCTGTGGAAGCTTTCATCTATACAGAGTTATCCAACCTGAAAAACTTTGATCAGTTCTGTCAGGTGAGGTGGCAATGTTGACAAAAGGAAAGCACCATGTTGAAATTTTTTGTTTTCATAAGTCGCAGTAAAACAATGCACATTGCATCATTTTCATTTTCTGACAGCTGCTTCAGTGCGGCCCAAATGCCCAAAATCTCACTCCTAGCTCTCACTGTTGCCTCGGTTCACAACAATCTTGTTTTGCATGCGCGCTGCAACTGCCGACCTTCTGTCTTCATTGTAGTCCGATGCACCGCCAGGCAAGCCGATTGCAACGATGAAACAGTAAAATCCTTTCATAATTGCATTAAAGTATTTTCGCAGTTTCGTACACCATACTATACAATCTGCGGCAGGAAAGTAACAGACCGCAGGCGCGGACACAGGAGGATGCATCCCCCCCACCAGACCTAAAGAGGTGCTGACATGGCACTTGATTCATTGAAAATCATCGCCAAAATATTTCTGTACTGCACATTACTCGCTCAAGATGCTAAAAATTAACTTATGCTAACAATTAGTCAAAAACGCTTCTTCGTTTCATTAGATGAGCTGGCCTTGTTTATGGAACCTGATATAAAATAATCAATGATCGCATGGGCGTCCGCAGGGCACGGGGGGGCAAAACGGGCATTTGCTCCCCGCCTGGAAATTGGGATTATGAAACACCTATTTCTGGAAAAACCTGATGTCGGCATCTTAATTCCGATTAATTGATTTGACTCTTGCAATCACAGTTTTTTTTGCCGGTATGAAACTCAAACTGCACAAGTGTCAGTTTCACGGTTAGAGTGTCATGCAGTGATGAGCTTGCAGTTCACTCATGTCCCCTCCTTTGTCGGCAGAGGCGGGTTGCGAAAGTCGCGAGCGGATTTTTCTACTGTTGGTCTTTGTTGCGTAACAATGAAATGGCAACAAATCTGCAAAGGTTCACTTTATCTTACGGTGGCAGGCATTTTGCTGCATGAGACTGTTGAACGCAGACGTCTTGGCAGGTAATGCAGCGTGACAGTGACTGCTGATGGCGGTAAGCTAAGTACATTCATACTTCGTGAAAAGAAGCATGAGTGAGTCTATACTAGCAATGCTTCCATAAGTTTGAAAAATCCATTATTAAGGGAGTGTGACCAATGTGCCTGAGTTTCAAACTACACTTATGCAGGATTCTTTTCATGCAGTATAAAATTACGTGGATTGTTGCAGTAGAATAGGCCTGCATCTGTGCAGACTTGTGGGAATACGTCTTAATCGTTTAGGCTTAGTTCTGACATCTGAGTGAATACTGAGTGCAAAGCTATATTTGCTGCGGCGAATTTTCATAATTCATCTGGTCAATTTTGCAAAACCTGCGTGGTGCTCTAATTGTAGTAAGTTTTTCCGTAGTCGTGTCAACATACAAGTCTACTTAATTGTCCGGTTTGTGTAGCAAGGTTTTATTGATCGCTTTGGACGAGATCCCAGACGTTTGCAGCTCTTGTTTCTATGTCAGGGTTTCTCAAACGGGTCTCTCGTCCCCTCTTGGGGGCCACGTGCAGAGGCCGGGGCCAAATCTAGGTATTTTTATTGATGAGCAGGGGGCCACAAGCGTTGAGAGTCCTTTGAAGGGCGCTACGGCTCATGAAAGTTTGAGAACCATTGTTCTAAGTGATACTGACAAGTCTTGCTAACTCATCCCGCAATCAGGGGAGAGCAACCGGGCAAGCCTCCTGGAAATTTTCAAAAACATGTTCAGTTGTTAATTCAGTTGAATATATCAGCTGGGAGCGGCCCTGCTTGCTAAGTGAAATAAAGTCATAATTTGTGGTTTCGTTGAAAATCATCGCAAACCAATGCTTCTTTCTTTACAGATCATGGCAGTGCTTACTTGAAAAGAGATGCCCTGCGTTGAAAATCTGCAGATAGCGTACCCTACTGTGCAAAATGTAGTAATACTAATATACCTGGCTATTGCTGCCAACGAAGCGTTTTTTTGTGATTCTTACCGTAACACGGAGAATTTTCTTTGTAGTGTAGAAAGGATAAAGCGTTTTGTGAACGTCCATTTGCATTGCATTGTCAGCAATATTCCCTCTAAGGTGCGCAAATACTCAGGACCACCAACTGTTGCGCAGTGAAATCTCATTCTCGCGGACTTGCAACATTCCAAAACAATGGAAACTACCTCGAAAACAAGGAGCTATTTGAATGAAATGTGTATTTTGTTCGTAATTTGATAAGATTGTATATTTATTGTATAATTCACAAAGTTTGTAATTCATTGAAAATTCCACTTACTCAGCTCTAAAATATCATGCTCACTAAAACAAATATTTGCTCAGTGTAAAATTATTTTAGAGGGAACACTGATCCTAAGCAATTTGAAAATGATAAACAAAATGACGACGTTGCCCCCCTGGAGAAATTTCTGCGGACGCCCATGAATGATCGTGCTTTCTCGCTTTCGCTTTTTCGTGCTTTCACTCATTAGGAATTGTTTCTTTCTTTCCGTTCTCTTAATTTCGATTGCAAAATACACACAATCCGCCCGCTTCTTGGTATTATTTCATCAAAATTACCTGCAATAACAAATGTTATACACAAATTACTGTGAGTGTTGCAGACTATTCCAAAAGACAATTGAAAGCTATAGGGCTCGCCATTTGAAGAGCACTGATTTAAACCGCATCCAAGTGACTACACTCACTTGCTGCAACATACAAATTTAAACAGCGCAACTGCACTATGCTGGCTACTGCCACCGATAATTGTGTTGTAACAAACGTAACCTACAATGAGAATAAGTATTATGTCGTCACGTGAACTTTTTATCTCGAGTCCTTGATGTACCTGCGCCGACGCCAGTGACCACGTCAGATCGTTGTTATGTGCCACATTGCTCGTTGGTTCCGTAGCGGTGCAGTGTTAAAGTTTGACCAGTTTTATCACTCAAGCTTCTTAAACCAACCTTAGACTTGTTTCCTTGTAACTGTACGTATGCGAAAGTGATTGATTTACGCAGTATGATTCTGTGAAGCACTGGGTTCATTGCAAATTGACGTCGCATCCCCCCCACCAAATTAGCCTGTGTCCGCTACCGAGACCGAAGCGAGGCGGTGCGCACGACAATGTACAGAAACCATACTTAGAATTTTCGCTTCCAACTTCTGCGCCAGAAAATTGTGTCAGCCTATAACATTGCAGCCGTCTGTTGCAATAGCCACGTGCAGGAAAACGAGCTTTCCTCAAATCGTTTTGCTTCAATACAAGGCAAAACCATATTTTGGCTTTCAGAATTTAGGGTGTCATTTTGACACCCCGAAACGGCTAAAACACTAGTCGTAATAGTTAAGAGCTGTAAAATATCCGAGGAAGTTTTCGACAACTGCTGTAAGTGACCGCCAAGCATTTTACCAGGGTTGTCAAGGAAAGTGGAAAATATTTGTCCTGCATTTAAACGACATATCTGAAAACCATACAAAATTCCAACCTTCAACTATTCAGTGCTCAGCGCAGGGAACTTTTCACACAAATATGCAAAGCAGTCACTTTTACCGATTTAAAGCTTTTGCAAACTGTTTTCATACTTTGATATGGAAAGGAGGAAGTAACACCTCGTTTGGATTAATCAAAGGAAAGTGTATAATATTTCTTTTACACCAATCTCAAGTCTTTCTCTCTTTGGCCAACTTTCCCGAGTCCTATGCTCTTGGCAAGCCCTGCTGTCCCACAGACACAAGAAACACGGAAAGCTTGTGTATCCACTATCCACTTTGTTGCCCAACCAATATGCACAAATTCTTCTAATTTACTGCAAATCATCCAGTCATGCTCATCAACTATGGTACCAGGCACAGACTATTC
>Ga0210059_1013003_pt1 | contig 12494 bp, 10 predicted proteins | sample Ectturendosymbi2_FD_188042 | JGI IMG/M metagenome (GOLD analysis project Ga0210059, IMG submission 188042) | Ecteinascidia turbinata endosymbiont from Florida, USA - Sample 2 (SPAdes) (version 2) | ecosystem: Host-associated > Tunicates > Ascidians > Unclassified | place: Key West, Florida...
CAATCAATGTTTCAGAAAGTAAATAAAAATGAGAAACGTTGCATTTCATGATATTTTGTATTTGTGACTTTATAACCGCCTGGTCGATCGCGAGTTATCAAAAAATTTTCTAGTCGATCCCAGTCAAAGACAAGTTGGCCACCCCTGATATATAGATATACTAGATACATACAGACCATATACTCATATATACAGAGCATATATACAGACCATATATAGATATATACAGACCATATACTCTGTTTCATGTAGGCGTTTGGTAAACGTAAGTGCTGATGGGTCACTTCGGCCAACAGGGGAGAGGTCAGCTGGACCATAGCCAGGTTTTAAGGTTTGGGGAGGAAAAGTACATTTTGGAACAAAAATTGGGCAGTCGCAAAAAGATTTTGGCCAGAGTGCCCCCATGGCTACAGTCCTGGGGGTCAGTGCATTATTTCACCTAATATATATTCAAAACAACTTCAATATGTTGGTCTACACCAGGGGTTCCCAAACTGGGGCACATTTGCCTATCCGAAGGGCTACATTTAAAGTTATCAGCAGAAAGGGAAAAATACTTTCATATAACATTTATTGCCAAATATTTATACATATGCCAGCGAATATTATTTTTAACGGTCATTTTACGCTTATTGCTAAATATATCAATGATTAGTCATGATAAAATATTTGTGAAAAACTCGATCTATGCCATATAAAGAAATTTTACAGGTACATGCTCATCTGTTGAATTGCTGAAGGGGTACATGGTCAGAAAAAAGTTGGGAACCCCTGGTCTATACTGGACTCTATAGCATGAGAAACGTAACTAAGTAACAGATTAACATATTTAACTGTAACTTGCAGAAACTGTACACAATGAGTCAAGGCAGATAAAAGCAATGATATAAACACGAAAATAAGAATTGTCATTTTATGGAACATTTTTAGAACACCAGATATAAGAAGTGTAAAACCTGAAGCTAATCCATTGAAAAGCTGCTTTTAGCCAGGAATCATGGAGTGAATTAAGAAAAAAAACATGTACTGCAACACAAAGCAAAAAAGTTATCAATGTAATTTTGAAAGATGCTGCACAAGTCTTTGAAATGTCTGCAAGGGAACAAAACTACACACTGAGACTTTAACTGACTGCTCAGTTCAAGAATTGAATGCAAACAAAACAGTGTAGACCATAGCAAAAAAATTAAAATATGCATCATCACAGTAAAGATGCTTGGGCATACAAAAGTTTATAAGGTTGTTGTGCGTATCTAAACATTACCAACCGTCATAATGTAGCATGCAACAAGGGTTGCACTTCTTGTGCGACCTGCTTTGCAGTGGACATAAACACATTCATCCTTTTCACGATGTTCCAGAATAAACTTCACTCCTTTCTTCAAATTAGTCTGCAAATAATTGTCAACAGTCAGCACCAACTTGGATTGGTTAAGCAGTAAAAATCTTCTTATTTGCAATGTCCCCACGCCACGAGAGGGGGAAATTTTAGGATTCTCCAATTCTGGCATCTGATTTTATTTAATATCACCCTAATCACGCAATATGTTGCAAATCAGTGGTTCCCAACGTTTTTTGCCATGCCCCACCTAATCACTTCTAACACCTTGATTGGCCCCATGTGGTGATATACATTTCTTTTGATTTAAAATTTTGATACCACTTAATATGTTGCTCTTTTTTTTACAATTTTTAGTAATATCTTTCTCAAAACCTTAACCGTTTTTTGTTAATAACATTCCTCTTTTTCGTGGATCCTCGTATGTTCTTTGGAAATAATGTAATAGTGATTTAAGCTTCTTAGCTAAAACATAGTTCACATTTTAATAGTGATAAGTATGATAGTAAAGCAGTATTCACAGGTAGCATTTAACGAAGAGAAAGAAAAAGTACAGGTACCTATCAAATGCAAAACACCATTTAAGCCCACCCAAAGGTAAGTAGAACAAAGCTAGTGAGAGCCTTTTGTGTCATGCCTGCTGCAACTGGAATTTATACTGATTTACTAATTTAGACAGCTTCAGTCTCAATCTCTGTAATCATTTTTTTTAAAGTATGATGATGCCCATTGCCCATGCTTTGTGAATGTGCATGAAGAGCAGTGGCACAGTGATTACAGTAACTACACAAAAATGCACAACCCCCATAAAATACTCAAAATAATATCTACATTTAAATATACATTAAACTATATATGTCTACCAACCTGCAAAAAATATTTAAAAATTTGGTCCCAGACCTTATCACTTGGCCCCAATGCACCCCTTGAAAATTGAACTGTCCTAGGTTGGTAACCGCTATATGTAAATGTAACCTTTGCCTATCATCCAGGCTTTCTTAAGAAGCTTTAGCAAGCTGCAAGTAATAACAACTTAAAAATTAATGAAATATTGCAAACTTGGAAAAAAAACAGTGAAAAGTTTAAAAAATGAAGATTGTACTGCAAAAGATTCTTGAGCTTCAATAATTGTACATAACCATGATCAACAGGAAATCCATGCAGGGACAAATTTGAAAAAACTTTTTATTAAAATGTGAGATGATGCCTTGTATGTTTAAGACACTTGAAAATTTTGGAATTTTATGAGATTTAGATTCAACTTAATGCTGCAGCAGGTAAAGCATGACAATATCAAAGACATTCTGCACTGCATATGATGTGTAGAATAGGAATGATCAGTGTTTTCTGAAGTGTTTTCAAATAAACCCACCGTCTACTTGCTAGCACATAGACACAAATTAAATATGGTTTTACATTTATATTTTCTATAAAATTCAAACTGCATTTAAAGATGCACATCTTCTTAATAAATGACTTTTAAGCTGTATGCACACGGCATGCATCCCATGCGATTTTTTGGGCGTATGCGTTGATTTCGTGACATCAGGTCCTTTTCTGATGCGTCTGGTATGGTCTGGGTTTGAGTAGAACCTGTTTCTATATTGACGCATCAGATTCACTGTCCAGGGTTTGGGGAAAGAGCGGTGATGTGATGTACTCGCAGGCACTGTTTTGTGCTGAGGTAAAGAAAAGGATAAAGAACGTTCACAGAGCAATTGCTAGCAGTTTGTGGGTAGCTGCAACACACTGGATTTGTGAAAGATCAGTTTATCATCTGGTCTTCAGTAGGCCTAGCAGGGTAGGCTACTAAACTGCTTTACTGTTTAGACCTACATGACCTGGTCTACCTGATCAGCTGTGTTGGTTAAAGTGTTTGTCACAAGCAAGTTGTGGTTTGTACGACATATTCTGCTATTTACTGTGGGCAATTCTACCTGTTGGGTAAGGTCATGCTAAAGCTATACAAACATATTTTTTGTAGTAGGCTACTTGAAACTATAATAGAAAGTAAGTTGTGTTACTTTCAATGAACACTTGATGAGTCTTGTTCAAGCAAATCCATTGTCACATAAATTATCACTTTATGGAGTACAAGAATGGTAAAATAAAGGAAACATTTTGCAAACATCACAAATTTTGTAAACTGACGATATTTTGCTGTCCTACTAAAGCCAACTCAAGGTTATTGTTGTTTATTACACTGCTGATATTTTTGTTATGGGATTGTGTGTGACATTAATTGTACCTATTGTCCATGCTGCTTTAATTTTTTGATACTTGGCCCCTCTAAAAATGAAACAAATGGTGTAAAGTAATGCCTTCATGACAGTGGAGCTAGGCCCACACAAATCTCATTTAATCCATTGTAGAAACAAATCATGCAAATTTTTTGTAGCCAAGGGCAACACTTTGTTCTTCTGAAATGTAGACACCAGTACTTTTTTTAAAATTTGTGACATAAAGTTAAATTTGGCAATTTACATTTGTTTTGAATGCATCTAACCAGTCGTTTCAAGGTTTTGTTCAGTGTACCACAACAAGTCTTGTGTAGCTTTGCTCAACAGCATGATATACAAAATTAGTAACGCCCTAAAAATATGTCACTATGTGATGTCAGAAATTATGTAAAACACAGTTTTGTGCTGCAGCACACGAACCCCATCACTGACTTTCGGGTCTCAATCATCCTTTCACCCAAGGCTGTGTGTAACGAACGCACTGCTTCATACACACACGTGTGCATATAAATACCAAGGTGCACTGAACTCAATGCAGCAGTCGCAGACACGCCAGACGCACCACACCAGAAGCATGCCATGTGCAAAAACCTTTAGGCTGATATCGATATGGGATGTGCATAGCTTGTGGAATTCATGTGTCAGAAATTCCAGACTGATTTGATATCATCGTAAAGGAAAAAAATGTAATGTCATTCTGAATCAGCAACATTTTATCCTGTAACTTACAAGAAAACATGATTCTGTCGATGGAAAAGTTATGAACTTATGTCTATGAGAAGAAACTTAGAAGAAAGTATGTGCTGTAGCCATACATATATCGAACTTCGGTATGACATTTTATGTTATATGCTAGTGCTATTCTACACTCTTGTTCACAATGGTGGTGACTTCTTTGGCGATTTGTCAAGTGATTGCAGCTTTGTTTTTGCTGGAATGATGATGCACTGCTGATGTTCTAATATGTTGATGTAATTCTCTTCTTACAGCCAATACTGATGCAATGTTGCGTTATTGAACACTGCTGCAACTTAATTGTCGTCTTGTTGTTGCTGATAAACTGTTATGTATTTTTGCTTGTTGGACAGGTGTTGATTTTATGCTTGTATCAACAACATTGTTTTCCTTGTGGTAATTGCATTTGACCTTGTTTAATCTTGTGTCAATTGTTAGAGTTTTTTTACAGAGATATAGTCACTGCTTCCAGTTATCATCAGATCACAAATTACATTAGAAAACAGACTGCCCTAGACTTCTAGTTGCTTCCAATTCTAGTTCCATCACCTTTTCTTACATTTATATACTATTTAATTAAATGATCATTACTCTAACATGAACAGTAGATGAAGGATAGCACTCTAAATTCTTAACACCTTAGCTACCAGTATGGTTTCAGCCTAAAATCCAGCAGTTTGCACGTGTCTTTGCGTGGGCATAACACTGTGCACCGAAAACATTAGAGAGCTATGCAAATGCTCAGAAGACTCGGCAAGTCTGTGAAACTACAATGAAAAATATTTTTTTGGTTTTGGGTTTGGACTTTTTGTGAGTGACATCATAATTGGAGTAGTTTTCAGCCTTTTTGGCCCACTTCATCTGGCCCTAGGCCCAAACCTCTAGATCAGGGCTACTCAAATGGCGGACCGTGGTCCGAATCCGGACCTTTGGATGGTGACGGCCGGACCTCGTTAGCCTCTCAAAGGTGTATTCTATACCAAAAGTTTGCGCCTTTGGATGTACTTCTAAAGCATAACTCCTCGCCATCTGTATAAGTTATAGTCACTCAAGCTGTTGTTTAACTACTGTATATATTGCAGCGCACACCTGAGTTGGGGGGCTTGTTATGTTTATCCAGTTGCAAGTAATTGTTTCGTCATAATTGTTCAAGAATAGCTCGTGACTACTATGTCTATCCTGGTGAAAATAGTGGATTCAAGGCTAGAAAATAGTGATGAAACCTTTTCTTTCCGAAAGCAATGCAATTATACAAATGTACTTGTGCACAATTATGAAAAATACTTGAGTAAGAAAAGAGTTTGTTCAAGGATAAAATTTTTTTGCAGGGAGTCAACAAAATGCGAAGTAGCCTTAAGCTAAAGTATTTTCAGCTTTTTTTAGGAAATGATAAAGAAAGGGAAACTTTTGGATTTTTGGCTCACACAGTATAACACCTCAACGATGTGAATGTAAAACTGTAAAGAAGAAAATATACTACTCTGATTTGATCACTACTACTCGCCCTATCCAGAAAAAGCTCAGTATTTTCAAACATGTCATCAAAATGAACTTAGTAATTTCTGTGGCATTTGGGGAAATACAAGCAAGAAGATTCCAAATTTATTTAATTTATTGAAAAGTTGATTGCCAATATTGCCGAACAGTTTGGCGACTTTACTTTTCGAAAACAGTTGCTGCTTTTTCCTCAAAACCCTTATTAGTGACAAACATTAGCGAATTCTCAACTGAAGCAGATGCATACACATGTGTGGACCGAAGATATACTGTGGAAATTTTATAGGTGCCGAGCTCTGCTGGGCATCTTCGCTTACATTTGTAGGCAATGACCCATCATTCACTGATGAAGGTGGCAGAGGGGAACTCCGGCCACTTGACACTACTGGTGTAGACGCAGCCAAAATTCAACTGGAATTAATTGAATTCCAATAGAATGTAGCAGCAGTGAATGAAATATTTTTGATGGCACACCTGAAACCTTCTTGTCAAAGGAAGATATCTGGTATCTCCAAAATTTTGTCCACTCCTCGCAAATTGTCAGTGGAAATTTCCCACTGTGTTTGGGTCTACCTGCTGCTGCCGGAGGGGCGAATTGTCCCCTCAATCAAGCTACAGTAAATGCAAAAATTGGCTTCGGTTTTAGTATTTGTTTAGTTTTCATTAATTTTTTTGCGTTTTTCTGAGTATTTTTCAGTGATTTAGGGTTTTAGTATAGCCATCTGCATCCGGATTCACCATCATTTTTCAGTTTTCTTTCTGAGTGTTGTTGGTGACCCCCTAGAGTGACCAGTGGACCCCTTTCAGGTACGTTTTCCCTCCTAGCTCAAACACTTAATTACACCACTGACTGCTGACAGTCCGCGCTTTCAAAAAATAAGTTCATAGACAACAAGTTTCGCATCTGTGTGACGAATAAACACCTTCACCATTGCCTTCTACCCGCTGTCACTACCTTGGAACAAAAATTTAGGCAACTGCCAAAAGCACAAAATGCCATTATTCCAACCAGCAGAACAATAAATAACGCTGACAACTTTGTTAATATCTGTATCCATTCACCAGATTTTATAAGTATATATAATCACATTAAATTCTCAAATTATGTTTTTTTGTTTGCAAAATCCAAGACATGTCATATTTGCATAATTTTATGGGAGTGGTACTTCGATTTCAGCCTAAAAGACAGCAGTTTTTGGTTGCCTTACCAACGCCTAGCTCCTTTGCCGATTGCGCTAGAGAGCTGTTCAAGGGCTGAAATGGATCGGCCAGTCTTGTAGATTGCACTCGAAAAAAAATTTTTGGTTGGGGGTTGCGGATTTTTTGTGACTGACGTCATAAGTGAAGTAGTTTTGGGGTCATTTTGGCTCATGTTGCCTGGCCTAGGGCCCAACCGCTAGGCCGAAGTGTTTCGCTGAAGTTTTCATTGGAAACTAGGCTCGCTCGAGTCCGAGTCTTTTGAGCCTTTGATCGACTTTCTAGCGTTTCTGGTTCAAAAGTTATGATCAAAAATAAACAAATTAATTAATTGTCTAATTAGCTCATTAGTCAAATATTTTTACTAACTTACATCACAACTTTTGAACCCGAAACCCCAGTGGGTCATCCAAAGTACCAAAAGACTCGGATTGTAGCCTAGTTTGCAGTAAAAACTTCAGCGAAATACTACCACCTAACGGTTGGCGACCAAGGCCAGGCAAAGTGGGCCAAGGTGACCTACAAGCCCTCCAATTATAACGTCACTCACAAAAAACCCGCAACCCCCAAGCAAAACATTTTTTTTCGAGTGCAGACTAGAAGACTTGCCACGTCTTTTGAAACTTTTACCGGGTCTGTAGAGCATACCGGACCAGAGAAATTCCCGCGCAAAGCCACGTGCGTTTAGGCGTTTTTTTCCGAAAATCCCCGAAAACAGTCAGACGCCAAAGAGTTAGCTTGTGCAGACCATAATTCAGAGCTATGTTAACAGCAACCTATATTGAGATAAAAAACTTAGTTATGTAGTGAAATGCTATTAAATAAATGTCAATGTTTCCTAGTACATTCACATAAAAAAGAGCAGTTGTGGTCAACAAAAACGTGTTTTATTCTTGGCTAATGTGTCAGCAGCAGTAACTTATATGCCATTCACCAGGGTGAAACAACTTCTTATAAAAGCATATAGGAATAACTGGCGCTGGTTATGCACCAAGGTACTCAAACCGAACACCTTCTTTTGAACAAGAGTTGGTGATACCTACTCAGTAGGCAAAATATATACTTTGATAAGACAATAGGGTCTTGAATTTGGCTACTGTTTCTTTTTTAGCTAAGACATGTTTAATCACTTGTTTCAGTCAATCATCATCCAAATGGAGATCAAAAATATTTTGAATAGGAATGCTTTTCAAAATCTTCATTCTAATATCCTTCATGACTACCCATGCTTCATTTTTAAACATATTATTTAGAGCAGTGAACAAAATAAGCTTCCTTCACTGACTAGTTACATAATTTTATGTGAAAAAATTTAGTTGAATATACATGTCTACAACTGCTAACTTGGCAAGCTTAATCAGATAACTTAAGCTTACAGAATGGGGTACTTTTAAATTAAAATCTGATTCAATTGCATAGTTAAAAGCAAATATGCACAATCTTGGGTGAGTTAAAGCAGAACACAGAGTTAAATTTGCTGTTGATAACTAGACCAGTGTCAAAAAAAAGCAGAGCAGAACTATCCCTTGAATCATTTTCATTATCTGCCTATGTATCTTAGCAGATAAGAAATTTTGGACCCGGTACTAATCTACACATAGATATGGACACAACTTCTAATGAATATTGGCTGTAATAATTTTTTCTTAAAGTTTGTTCATTGCCGTATGAAAACTATGAATAGGCATGGCTGATTTAATAAATGAAGCACTTGTGTAGGCTTCCATGGCAATTATCAAAACTTGTCCAGTGCCATATATGATTTTTTAAGGAAACCCCGTTATGCTACGAACGTCAAAAAAATACATTAGGCATTTATTATGTGTATATCAAGTTGATGACAACAAGACTTTTCTGCTCAACGTTGAACTGGGCAAGAAAATTACTGATCATAAAAAGTTCAAATGAAATAAAAGTGGCTACGCAAATACCCATGGATCTTCTTATTTCAAAACTTATTCTACTGTACCACCTTGCATGATGCGGATCAATTAAAGCGGTCAGTTTGTCACTCCAGTTGTGTTGTCCTAGTAGCGTAACAGATACATTTCAGAGTCTACCATGCCAAAGGTTGTGGGTTTGCCTCTCATTTTGGCCCCCCTAAGTTTTTGTTATAGCGACTGCTTGCATGTTTCAATTTGTGAGACAGTTTTTACTTTTTTCAAAGCTTTTCAATCTTTTGCTTTAGGGGTTAGCATTAGCTTAGCATTGGGTTAGGTTAGCATTAGGTTAGGGGTAAGGTTAGATTCAGGTTTTAGGTTTGCCTTTTGCATTTACTATATTTCTAACAAGCCTACTACATTCTCCTTGTGCATTACTCTCACGTTACAATAGGTGTTCTAATAAGGTTTCAAATTTAAAGATCCACGGGTGGTTATGTAGCCACTGCCAAAAAAAACAATAGTTTAAACTATTAATTTACCTTAAGCTGAGTCTATAACATCAATGGGAAAGCAGTGTTATAGCAAGTGACACAGTGTGCAAAAAAAGTTTCAACACAATCAAGTTTATAATAAACACAACAAAATGCTCAAAAGCTACTACACACTTACAACAAAACTAGTGTTCACTGTCACATAAGCTCATTCAAGCAATTGTGCACTTATGCGTAAAGAAACGACCACTGTCAAATATGCTTTCTTGAGCAACTGCGCACTCGTGCCCAATCAGCACATGTGTAGAATGGTCACTCAGAAGACACATTTATCACTGTCTGAGTTTTACAGGCCAGATCACTCTAAGTCTATGTTTTGCAGATCATATTGTCCTACAGATGGAATTGGTTAAAAAATGATTTCGCCACCACTGAGCTGGCTGCAACAATCAATGTTTGCAACACAAAACATGATGGAGCAATCACTTCAACTGCCACCACTAACAAATTCCACATGATTTATAGCATATACAAGACCCCAGAGCACGCCTTGCTTACAGTACCTGAGGTTAGGAACTGCTTGGCCCTGCGGTATGAGTTACAATCTTGACTAATAGGCTGTGTCATGCAAAATTAACAGTGATGGGTTACTAACCACAAAATCTCTAATTGTTTTTAAAATTGGCTAGTATAAAAATTAAGCAAAGGCTTTGCTTTGCTGTAAAATTTTTAAAAATTGTGAAGACTTCAAAACTTAGAATACAAGACTAATGAAAAGCCTGAGTGAGTCCAGTAATTGTTTAGTTTAGAAATGAAGCATATATGATCAACCATTTTGTGGAATATTAGTGTGATGTGAGTGATTTCAGCTCAGTAAGACCAGAAGGCAGACCTGAGCTTGAACAAAAAAATATTATTGTTTTTCAAGATCTTACGAGTTAGACTGAGTTAGAGTCAATTGCAACCAGGCAGGTGGCCAGGTTTCAAGATTTGGTGGAACATAATACAGTTTTAGGGGGGCAAGATTCTTGGTTTTGCTATATGTTTAAATCAAATTTTTCTGGGCGCAACAAAATTTGGGGGGGCACAAAAGAAATTTGGGGGGCACTACCCCCAAATACCCCGCTGTGGCTACGGGCGTGATTGCAACCCAATTCATAATTGACAATACAACAAAATAAAATATGTTAAACAACAACTAAGGATGAAAAAACAGCAGTTACGGTTAACACAACATTTTCGTTCTACTTTTTATTCCACTCACGTGATGAAAAAATTAAAAAATATGAAACATAGGCTACACAAATCCCTACAAAAATATCACAGACTCACTTAGTCTTAGATGATCGATGAAATCTAAGGAGAGCGGCCAGAGCAACATTATATTGACTGTTACCATTAGTGGGAGCTCTACAACAACTGGCTATTATATTTGAAAATGTGTGCTATTTTATTGCACCGTCACTATTAACTAAGCTTCAGTCTGTGGTCTCCCTAAAGAAAGTATTAGTATAAATACCTGTGAAGGTGAGCCAAAGTAATCAACGGTCGACAAACGTAATGTCTGTACTCCCAACTTTAACCAGTCATCACAAGAGTTCACCAGTTTCCGTAGTTCAAAGTCTTCGTTGAGCGATACAACACCTTTCACATTCTCGCCTTCCACTAGCGTTTTTGTCATGGAGCGGAAAGGAAGAGCTCCTAGTAGCACAGTATTATCGATGCGCGAGTACCACTGACGACTTGTAAGCTTTTCTAGTACAACATTATACGCTAGCGATGGATAAAATGACAGCTTTGCAAGAGAATGCCAAATGGGCATCATTTTTTAAATTTGCGAGGCAACCCCGCCTGCTACAGCACAATCCTCGTCAGCTGCTGCACCACAGAAACGCGCAAGTGCCGCTGTAGGGAGTTTCCCTGTTTTCAACTTTTCGGTCCGCTTCTTTCATATAGAAATACATTTAATCCACAAATAATTTCAAAATATTAAACGCTAATTTCTTAGCAATGATTACCCAGACTGGTTTATAGACAAGCAAATCAAAATATTTCTCAACAAACGTTATAAAAACACTCCTAAAAATAAGCAAGAAGAGACGACTGACATTCGAATAATTTTTCTTTACCTGCCCTGCCTTAGTGAAATATCTCTGCAACTAGAAAAAGAATTGCAAAACTGTTTTAGAAAATATTTGAAAGAACTTGCTCATCTGTCTCTCATTTATAAAACACATACGATTGGAGATCATCTTAAGTACAAAGACAAGCAAGCACATCTGGAACGATGCAATGTGGCATACGAACTTAAAATGTTCGTGTGGTCATTTTTACATTAGTCAAACTCAAAAAAATTTGAAATTTCGCCTGGATGAACACAATCCTTTAAAATCTAACCATCAAACTACCGATGTAGTCAAACATTTATACAAATATCCAGGTCATTTCATAGATTTTAAAAGATCCGAAATCTTGGCTTCTGCTTTTAACTACCGCGAATTATTAATTAAAGAGGCACTTCTGATACAAGAACACCAACCCGAGATTAATGTATACAATTTTTCCACCCCTTTATACCTTTTCAATATGTAGATTGCTATGTCACAAATTTGGCTGATGTTCTGTTCTTATGTTGATTTGTGCATTGTTGGTGATGTTGACGGAGACATATGGTGCTGGTTGTAGTACTTATTTGTTATTTGCATCCTTCGCTTGCAGTTCTCTGTGAACGGCCTCTTGCTGGTGGTCTTGGCTTATTTTCGCAGATGACGACCTTACGTAGGTTTTGTTTTAGCACTTTCTACATATCTGTTGGTCCTGCTTTTACTTTTAGTTAGCGGTTTTGACATGGCTGGCGGTCTTGGTTTTCCTTTTACGTCTTTTGCGTTACACTGTTATTTCTTGCGTCACAGTCTTTTTGTTTTGAATTGTTAGCAATGCCAATAGTTGCTTTATTTTTATGACTGAAGATGGATTAAGAATTTTTGAATAATCCGATTTTACAGCTAAATTTTAGGATTTTGGGGTGGTTTAACCTTTTAGCTGCTTTAGGCATAACTGAATGGCTAGCTACATGGGTTCGTCAGTTATACCAAGGAAACTGTCTGCAAGG
>Ga0210059_1013004_pt1 | contig 12494 bp, 7 predicted proteins | sample Ectturendosymbi2_FD_188042 | JGI IMG/M metagenome (GOLD analysis project Ga0210059, IMG submission 188042) | Ecteinascidia turbinata endosymbiont from Florida, USA - Sample 2 (SPAdes) (version 2) | ecosystem: Host-associated > Tunicates > Ascidians > Unclassified | place: Key West, Florida...
ACAATGTCTCGATCAAGTCAGTATAAGTAGTCGAAAGGCTGGGAGAAGAGGTTTCCATCAATCGATTTTGACATATTATCTAAAACCGCTATGTGGAGTGACCAAAATGGTTTTAGGTATTTAGTCACTCTTCAATGATCTCTGCCTATTACAAAAGGCTGGTGAAATTACGCTTGGGCGCATTTTTACAAATTCATTACTGCAATGGTCTGTAGTATGCTAATTGCACACTCTTCGCTTTCAGTGACCTCTGCCTTTTGCATACATGGCCTCATAAAGTTATGCGAGAGTACATGCAGGCTACGTGAGGGTAACAGTTTTGTCAAAATGATATACTCAGTGACAGTTCTGCGAATGGGCACATTCTAACGTTCACTGCTTTGATGTAAGGTTGTTCCCTTTGAAAATTTACACACAAGATTTTATGATAGACCTACAAATATAGCTGAGTTTATGTCTACAATGCACAGGGGATCCAAAGTATATTTTTGCAGTTCTAGCAATTTTAAGTAGTTTTGAATGATCTAGGTTGTGCAGCAAACAACTATTTTAGAAGTCTTTAGACAAGGTCTGTTTCAATATCGATTTTATTATCTTTGATCAACGTTACTATTTGGGTTAAACAGTATTTTGTCAATATTTCTGTTTTCTAAGTTATCACGTTTTGACAAAGTTTATGTAAATAAATTGCGCAGTATCATCAGCCTGATTCAATTGTATTGTACCGTTGGTTTAGTGCAGTGAGTTTCAACCTGGGGGTCGCGACCCACATAGGCAGTGTGAACCATTTTTGGAAGGGTCCCAGTAGATGTTTTATGTACAGCTGTATTGCATTTGTTTTATTCGAGTTTTAGATGGGGCTCATTGGATTGGAGTGGGTTGTTGTAATGGGTTGCGGTACAAAAAGGTTGAAAACCGCTGGTTTAGTGCGATAGTAAGCAATGAACAACAAAGACAAGAACAGTTAGTCTGACCTGTACGCAGGGCAACCTATGTCCGAGAGAAAAGGTTCACATTTGTGAAGGAAGTTTGCATACTGCTCATTTCATTTATTGTCTGATAAATGTGATGCCTTTTTTTGGTCATTTATCAAAAAATGTTGCTTGTGCACGTCTTGGAAAAAGTGAAGACCATTTTTCTTTTTTTTGGACATTCACTACAAATGGTTGATGAAACACATTTTTGTTGAAAATGGATGCATTTTAGGAAAATTTATAAGGGCCCCTAAGTTTATTTTGATGTTGACGGAACTTTTTGGACACCTGCCGACTTGCAAAAATCTTAGAGGGAACACTGGTCACTGCTGTGACTTAATTATTATTACCTTGTGTGAAATAATATTTTTGCTATCTTTTGTCATTTTGTTGACATGCTGTGCCCTTTTTCACCACCTGTGTGCTGGCAATGTTAACATCCACCACAGCTCTTTTAAAGGCACATGGATAATGTTGCATTGCCAACGCAACAAATACAGCATTGCTTCTGCATTCTGCTGATGTTCTGAATCATACAACATGGATCATGTTGCATTGCCAACGCAACAAATACAGCATTGCTTCTGCATTCTGCTGATGTTCTGAATCATACAACATGTTGTTTCAAGCTCAAATGGGTCTTTTACCTTGCACAGTGACAAATAGCATCAGATTTGAAGTTCCAATGAACACAATTATTTGTGAAAGATGCATTTCCAGTTTTAAATTGTCGCAGCTTGTGTTTTGATTTAAACACTTTATTTTGAGTTTACTTGCTTTGTGCTCTTGTTTTAGTTTTTCAAGATTTCACCTATTAACACTGTTTACAGATTTCAGGACTAACAATGCATAGTGTTATGTCAAATAAATTTCATATAAGAATTTACAGATAGATTCCTTGCTTCTCGTATGTAGAGAGTAGTTACTTGCATCAATCCACTCCATATTTTCACTGTTTTTCAAAACACATTCGCCACTGTTTGATATCCAAGTATAGTTATTTGTGGGATTAAAGTTGATAAAATAGGCCATGGCAAAACCACAGTAAGCAATGGCAGCTTTCTGTGTAGTGATTTACAACTCTTAAAAACTCAGCTGAAGAGTGAAGATGCAAGCCCTTTTGTAGATGAATGAACCTAACAGAAGCAGACAGAAAAGGCTGAGTATTCCACAAGGAGTGGATGGCAAAATATATTTTCATTAAAGCCTGTGAATAACTAAGCCACAAAAGTTTTACAGTTTTTAAATGGCACAATATCAGTATTGCTCTTGTTGAAGCAAGCCAACTCTTATCAAAAGCATTCAATGCAAAAACAAGAAGCTACTGCTATGAGGCGAGCAAGTTATTTGCAGATCCAACAATTTTTTTTTCACCAACATACTATGAGGAACTGATGACATGTGCATGAACGTGACAGCCTTTTTAATTCAAGCTGGCTATATTCTCTAGGCATATTTCCCACAAGTCATTTGTTTATTCTTCCATACTAAACATACTGAAAGTAGCCAACTGAAATGCAGTGGAGTCTGGACAACCTGCTTGAGAAATCTATTGTTTTTTCATTTTGAAAAAATAACCTGTTGCTTCAGTTCATGGGTTGTACCCTGTCACAAGACTCTGAAACATAAATATATGACCTGCATTTGGAAATATCAATTTTAAGAGTCAAATCTATCAAACTGACTGATTTTTATGCTACGTTAAACAATTACGCCATTTTCAAGCCTTTGGAAGATAGCACACATGACAGCATTACTTGGCTCAGCATCTGTGTTAGTGGGTGTTCATTGTGACAAACATTAACAATGCTTGTCGCAGGACTATGGTTAACTTATGCCTAACATCTATCCTGACAATTTCCACAACAAAATTAACTCCAGACTTAGATGCACTGGTTAAATTGGAAACCAACAACACTGTTCCCACTAAAATAGAAAGTGACTTTTTGCTTATTTGAAAATAAATGCATCTCTAAAATACCCGAATGCAATAAGGTTATATCTTGCTTCATGTCATCTGTCAGTAAAAAAAATTTGTGGTAGCATTTACATCTCATACTAGTTTGCACAAGCATTTCATCCATCTGCTCTGATCTGACTTGCTGTCAAATTTTAGATGCCAGTGCTTGTACAAAATGCTTTGCCCTCGAAAACTTTTAGCTAAAAGTCAAATTTCCATAGGATACAATTTATTATGGCTGTAGCATAGAGTGTTTCAGTGTATTTTGTACAAAATTGCAGCTGTAAAACAAGCCAAAAAATAATTCTGCTTCTGACCAATTTATTTTCTTTTTGGGTCAATTCTGATTCAGGTCACAAATGAACCATCCCTATTATAAGCTGAAAAAGACAAGTTTAGCATGACAGCAAACATAACCAAACATTTTGCATTTTGTTATTTGGCATTTTACTAAAACATAAAATTATTTTTGTTTTTACCACCATGTCAGTCAAAAGTTTTATATATATATATATATATACAATTTTGAAAACCAATCCCAAAATTTAGCTCAAAATAAATTCAACATTGTAACGAATTAAATTTACTATATTTTGTTTCTTCATAATCAAAAATATATACATTAAATGTCACTTAGCCACTAATAGTTCACTACCAGCCTAGCAGATCTTTTTAATTCCATTCCCTTAGTTAATGGTGGTGAATTATACAGCAGGGTAAATACTGCCATGTTTATTTTACAACAATGTTGATTCAGCTCAACTTCAAAAACTTCACATGTAGTTAATGGTTAACTTTACCTTTTGAAAAACAACTTACTAAACATTTCTGAAACACAAATACAAACAGCATATACAACATAATGTATCACATACTGAGCACTGATGAATTAAAAATTAGATTGATAAACCATTAAAAATGAACAAAATCTTCACAGCAAAAATTAGACAGTTGTGTATGCTGAGCTATGGTGAATAGAAACTTTGCAACCTATTTATAAACATTCCAGAGTATCAGTGAGTAAATGAATTCTCTTGCCAATTTTACTACTACAGTAATTTTACTTCATCCTTAACTTTTGTTGCCAAAAATTGTGCAAATATTTTGGTAACATAACAGGGTTATGGCCAAAAATGTGATTTTGAGGTAATGACAAAAACCAAGAGTTATTCAGATAAATATTTCACTGCCTTTTCACCTTGCATAACTACTTCTTCAAATTCCAATCCATTGTACAGTACGTCACAGCAGTGCAAAGCACTTGGAACAGTTTCTTTTAGCACCCTATGTTTAAGGTAAATCTCTAGAAAATTTGAAGTTATACGGAAAAATTAGGCTTTAAGACCAGGGTTGCGGAGTCAGAAGTAAAATGTCCGACTCCGACCTTTACAAAATTTTTGACTTAACTCCTTAACATAAAGTGAATGAAGTTTGGCTATCAACATTTTTGCAGCAACTAGCATTCTATGGAAACCGTGGTACACAGCAAGGATTCTGTTTCAACAAAAGTTCCATGAGAAATTGTACCATTTTAGCAAGAATTCCCAACTTATGAGTGTGATGCTAAAAATGATCCAATTGGACCTCTGGAGTCAGAGTCAGACAAAAAAACTCCAACTCATAGAGTTGTTAAGAATCTGACTCTACCCAAAAAACTCCGACTCATTACAACTCTGCAACTGTGGTTAAATTTCTAAGGACTGCAAGAGCCACAATTGATAAAAACATCCCACCACAGTGCATGAAGACATGCTGTGAGTTGGTTTAATGTGCATTGTAATATAGTAATCAGACATGGGGCAATTACAGCACAAATTTACTTGCCACCTGCTCAATTACGATTACGAATAAACAAAATCATAGTGTAATCAATTGTGATTACATTGTTAGTAATCCACGATTACAATCAAGATTACATTTGTCTTGAAACATCCTCAGAAAGAAAACAAAACTCATCTGCATACTTTATGTAAGTATATTTTCAGACAACATACGATATGAATCAATGCAATAAACGTATTTACTAATCTGTAAGGATCAAGCATTGGAAAAAAATCTTTTGATTGTTTTCTGAGATTTTCGTGCAGTCAACAAACCAGTGGTGTAACTAGAGGTTTGAGCTAGAGGAGAAACTTGGCTGAAAGAGGCCCACTAGCCTCTGTAGATGACCTACTAGTCCACACTCAGAAAAATAACTTGATAAATGATGGTGAATCCAGGTGTTGATGTCTATACTAAAACCCCAAATCACCACCTTGGAAAGTGAAATCGCCTCCCAAATCTCATAAATCACAAAATCGCCCCCACAGCTCATAAAATCACCCCCTGGGGAGCAATTTCGCCCACGTTGAAGACCACTGGTTTAGATACACGGGGTTGTGGATCACATTTATGTTATACGCCAGAGGTGGACAATTATTTTTGCTCGGGGGCCACTTTGAAAAGGCCGCATTTGTCGTAGGGCTGCACCTTCTTGTGGGAGTAGAAGCAAGTCTATAGCCTCAGCACCAATATTTACTATGAGAAGTTGAAGGAAATTTCAAATTTTAAGATTTTCTTGAATGTTTCTGCGGGCCACTGAAAACGCTATGGCAGGCCACATTTGGCCCGCGGTCTGCTATTTGTCTACCCATGTAATACGCTAATGACAAATTACTTGAAAATGCAAGCGTGTTGTAAAGTATACTTCTACCAATGCCTCATTGCCCTGCGTCAGCGGAATTAATGATTAGGACATTCTTCTTGGAATTAAAGTGACATGAAGTGCTGCAACATTGTGCACGTACAGTACTAAAAAGATCACGAGCAATTTGGGTGATAAATTAAATATCCTACAATAAAGTGTACAGTTAGATAAACAGGTTGGTATAGGCTACTCGTGCTGGTGAACTTCCGAAAGCACCATGGCACAACTGTGATAATTTTTTTTTTGACATTCTGTGATAACGGTTCAATGACAGGTATCTTTCATTACATACTGCCAAGGTCAGGCCCAAAACCGGGCAATTTCCCTCTCTTTAACATTTCAAAAATGCCAAAAACTTCTTTGAAACAAGAAGTTGCAATCATTTTACCATCCCCCGAAAATACAACTGGTTGCTGCCCTTGCCAAAATTTTATATGGAACCAAGGGAATACGTTGCCAGATTTTATTGATGAAATTATCTCCTACCAGGAATGGAGCTAAGTGCAACTGGGTCAATATTTTTTTCGCGCATTGGATGAAAGTCTTTTCGAAATGCCAGAAAATATATAGTCGTCGATGCTGGCACCATGGGCGTTGGAAGGCGTTTTTTTCCAGAGAGGACCGTTAGCGGAAATTTCCACAGGTCACCTCAAAAATTTTTGGAAAGAGCCGAAAGCGACAAAATTTCATTTTTCCTTGTCGAAACTAACAAAACAACTTTTTTGTTAAAAATGTAATAGAAAAACGTCAAAGTTTAAAATCCAGGTGAGGGCCATAGACATCTATCTCCTTCCGATGCCAACTGACACTGCCCCAGCCTTCCATGAACTTTTAGAAAATTTCTGCAAACAAAGTTTTAACCTAATTCTTTAACATTCACAACAGTTGTACAAAAGTCGTTTCGGATAGCTGGTTACGTGGAATATATTATTTTCAACGTTGTTTGAACTTTGTTTAAGCACCTTTCAACACCAGGCCCCTAACTAGAAGGGTGCAGGGAGGAAAAAAACCCTATCAAATTTTTCGCCCCTCCTGAAAAAATGTGTTAAACACAGTTCGAAACTATTGGACATAGTTTAAAAAATTTGGGCCCCTCTCAGAATTAAAACTCTTTCGTTACCCCTAGTGTCCCAAGCTGGTTACAGGCCTGTTCATCACCAAGAGTAGGCTATCTTAATATCACAGACTACGACAAAATCGCTTTTCCCTGTTGACCATTGTACCAATATTATGAAATAGCAACAATGGCAATGGTTTATTATTTCATATGACTGAGCCAACAAGCAGAAGCACTATAAAAAGTTGTGCAACAGTCTCAAAACAGTTGTACAAAAGTCGTGCCGTGCTGTTACAATAATCTACGTAAGGGGTCACCAAAATGTTGCTCCCGCAAGATCCATGTGGGTCGCCTGCAGGCCTGTCCTAAAAATTTCATTAACATGATAAGCGGTTTCACATAATGAATATCATCAATTATTGTAGTCACATACTCAAAGGTGCACATACTCAAAGGTGAACTGAGAATATTCGTTACTTCACAAGCGCAGGTCAAACCGTTAGCTCTGAGCATTCGCATCAGTATGGCCTGCCCAAGAAGTAGCTTAGTTTCAAAACGATTAGTAACCTCTAAATTTTACATTGTGTCACTAGCTAAGAAATTTCAGTTTCACATACTGTATGAATCGCTTTATGTTCCATGTACTTCACAAGAAATTGATCCCACATAATGCAAATTTTTAAAAAAGCATGGCGATGCAACAGCTGTTTGGCAGAAACAACTTCATTAATTGTCTTGTATTGCATGCTAATGAACACGCCCACATGTATTGGTGTCGGAAGAATTTTTTCCAGGTGGAGCAATAATGGATTTTCCAGAGGAGGGCTACTTAAAAGTATTTTTTTCAGGAATGCAACAGAAGTGAAATTTCATTTAAGAACTTGAAAGTAGGAGAAAGAAATTTTTGTAATAAAAAAAGGTTAAACGAAAATTTTAAGATTTCAATATCTAGGTGGTGGCAAGGCTCCTCTAGTCTCTGTTCCCCTGCGGATGACTATATCCACAATGAAACCTCATTGAATTGTGTAGCTTAGAAAAACGAAGAACAATAATTCAATAATACGTCCTCACCTCGGCCAATCAAAACACCTGCAATAACATCACTAGCTAATCACAGTGTCAAGCGTGCATATGCGTAGATAGAGGGCCATACCCCCGAAAATTTTTAGCATATCCAGTCATTTTCTGCTTTGACAAACGGCATCCAAAACATAATTAGCCTACAGTTGCTCGCCTAAAGTCAAAGATTTGGCTCCCCAAAAAAATTGAGCTGGCAACGCCACTGGTGCCATGTCCATAAAACTTGTCATGAAGCAGCCAATACTGCAAAAAATGGCCCTAGATTTGTGTCCACAACTACGACATGGCTTGATCAATCGCCTAGTTTTTAACAGGAAGTCGATTTTACATCAGTGCACACATCCTCAGTATCGAAAAATCGTTCACACTAGTGCAACAGTACGCTACTGGTGCCATTTGACAAACTGGCACTGGTGCCAAGTTTGAAAAGCTGTGGCACTAGTGCCATGTAGAAAATTGGCACCTGTACCAATTTGGTAAAGGTGTGGTACCGAAGTTTGAAAATGTTTGGCACTAGTGTCATTTGAAATATTGGCACCAGCACCGGTGCCATTTGAAAAATTGGCACCAGCACCGGTGCCATTTGAAAAATTGGCACCAGCACCGGTGTCATTTGAAAAATTGGCACCAGCACCGGTGCCATTTGAAAAATTGGCACCAGCACCGGTGTCATTTGAAAAATTGGCACCAGCACCGGTGCCATTTGAAAAATTGGCACCAGCACCGGTGCCATTTAGAAAATTGGCACCAGTGCCAAATTTTGAAAATGTGTGGCACCGGTGCCATTTGAAAATTGGCATCTGGCACTATGGTGCCACCCAACTTTTTGGCACCACGGTGCCAAAATAACTTTCTACTCCTGTGGCAACTGAGGGTTTGGGTCAGAAAAAACACCTTATGCTTTAACATCTTTTGTCTTTTGTCAAAAGAAATACACAATAATAGAGCTTTCAATGATGCAAACAATTTTTTATTGAAAGGTAGAGTTTCCATTTGGCATGCTTTTGAACAATTGTGATTTTTGTTGTTACATGCTTGCTGACAATTTGGCTATCCTTGGCTCATATTTTGTAAGATTGAGAGCAACACATGCAGCGTTCAGGTCATTTACAAGCCTGTTTCTAGTGTCAGGTATGATATAATTCATAGTAAGGAAAGCAATCCCAAGTGCTTTCATTGACTTAACATTATTTGGCAGAGAATTCCAAACTTTACGAATTTCATTTTCATAACTAAGTGTGTTGTCATTTGTCATCCCTTCTATATTGGCAAGTGTTTCACGCAGTTCATAAAATTTGTTTTTCCAGACTTGAAATTCCAATAGTTCCATTTCTACATTTTCTGGATCTAACTAGTATAAGCATGAAAGATAAAGCTCCTCAAATTTGCCTTGATCTGGATAAATAAGAAAACACAAGGTTGTCTTGCCTCCATTTTCAGAAAATGAAGTTTTAAAAATTGTTGCTAAAATTCACCTAATTGCAGCTGCCACAAAGCTACAAAATTTCTCATAGATTTCTTGATGGTTTGTAAGATTGTCTGCAAATGTTGTAGAATTTCTAAATGCATTTTTAGATTCGTAAAATATTTCAGTTGCCCACTTTCAAAAATTGCAGTTCTCTCAAATGCTTTGATATCACAAAACACACTTTTTTCCGTCTTCTCTACAGCTTCCTTGTAGTTGTTTGTTTATTAATTATTGCATTAATGTGCAGTGTAAAATCTGTAAAAAACATTAGGTTGGCAAGCCAGTCCACATGAGTGAGCAGTGCATATTCCTCTCTTTTTTAATTTATAAACAGCCTAGTTAAAGTTTCACCTAACCAGGTTACTACCAATCTCTCCAGGTCTCACCCTCTGTTCAGCCATCTGACATTATTCGTACATGACTACTTGAAGAGGTTAAAGCAATGCTACATGCAAAATCTCCTGAATGTGGTAAGAACTGCTCACTGGCAAACAGGGATTTCCAGCCACAAAATACTATTAAGGAGTCTAAAGCTGGCACTCCACAGCAGGCCAAGAAAACATATGCAGAGTGTGCAGCAGACCAACCTGATACCAGTATCAAGCCTACACATAAGCCAGCACCAGCACCAGCCAAAGATCACATCTTCTCAACAGCTGGAAAAAAACAGCAAACAGGGGCAAACACAACCAAACCCTGTTCAACATCCAATGGAATGGACAGTCAGAAAAAAGAGCATGATTCAGAGTGGACAACTGTAAGCAGCAAGAAGACAAAGCACAGAATTGGCAAGGGGGACAGTGGCACTCTGAAAGCAGCTCAGAAACGAGTGGTGTTGTTTATTTTACGTGTGGACCCAGACACCACACAAGAAGTGGAAAAGTTTGCAAACATTCATTTCCAAAAAACCGAAGCCCACTGTGAAAAGCTTAAAACAAGATATAACTTGTATGCCTCTTTCAAAGTTACCCTTCAAGGTGTCGAAATGAAAGATGGCCTCGGCTCACACGTATGGCCCAGTGGCATATTAGTAAAAAAATTCTTCTATGGAAGGACTCTCAGCCACAAAAAAGGCTGGAACAATCAACACCCAGCAACAGTCAACAATAGCAGCAAAAAATGAAGAATTGTCAGTAGTTACTTACAACTGTCGTGGCTTGACAGCATCATTGCATGACATTGAGCAATTTTGTGCTATGTATCACATAATTTTTCTCCAAGAAACTTGGCTGGCTAAGCAAACATTAGACAAACAGACTGATATCAGTGATAACCATTTTGCCTGTGGCACAGCTAAAGTGGATTACACAAAAGGCATAACATCTGGTAGGCCATATGGCGGAACAGCAATTTTGTGGAACAAAAAGCTAAATGCGAAGATATTCATGAACCATGACTAAAGTATCATTGGTCTAGAGGTATGCCTAGACTCCAGCTCTTTGTACTTCCCAACTATGATGAGTACATAAACTATCTTAGTAAAATTTCAACACTCTGTGATGAAACTGACAGCCCAAATGTATTCATAGTGGGGGACTTAAAATGCTTGTCCTAATAACAATTTTGGCAAATTGCTATCCCAATTCTGCTTGGAACATGAATTGAAAATATCAGATAAAATCATTCTACCAGTTGATTCTTTCACCTATGTTAGTGATACTCATGGAATATGCAGCTGGCTGGACCATCACCATGTATTTTCATCAAAATCTGCTCATGACTCTATTCATAAACATTGAAATTATATCACACCAATTAATTCTCTGATCACAGGCCAGTAGCTGCAACCATAAAAACTGCAGCAATACCTCAAAACTTACTCTGTGATAACAAGACATAGCATGAAAAAAAAAATGAACAGGAACAAAGACACACAGCAACAAAAACTGAAATATCAACAGGCTAGCAAAATCTGGCTCTCAAAAATACCCTGATTTGAAGAACTTACCTCATGTGACAATCCTATGTGCAAAAAACAAAAACACATTGACATGCTAGAAAAATTTTACGATAACATAGTAGAGGCACTCAAATGAGCAGCAAGTAAATTGTTAACTAACAGTCCAAAAAAAAAGCTTAATGTTCCTGGGTAGAACAAGGATGTGAGAAGAAAGCACAAGGCTGCCTGACAAGCATACTTATACTCAATACTGGATTGACAATCATAAACCCAAAAGTGGACCTCTATTTGACATCATGAAAGAAAGTAAAAGAGTTCAAATATGCATTAAGAGCTTGTCGGAAGTCCTAAAAAAAATGCAAAGCTGATCTGATGCCATGGCTGAGGCTTTATGGAACAGATCTCCCAAAAAATTCTGGCAGAGCATCAGAAAACGCAAGAAATCATGGCTTCCATCTACAGTGGGAAAAGAAACAAGAAATAAAGCAGTCACTGTCATGTGGAGAAAACACTTTTCAGCATTGCTGAACTCATCAAAAAACTGTCGAATTAACAATTTTGTGCACCAACATATAATCTCACATGGTAATTTTAAAGGGATTTATGAGTTGATGTGCAACAGCTTCAAAATTAAATCTCTGCTGCACAAACTACCACTGAATTGCGCAGCTGCCAAAGATGGCATCTTAGTTGAACACATTTTCTATGCTGATTCAAGTGTGTGCAACCACCTGAATAGTCTATTCAATGTGTGTTTAATGCATGGCAAAATTCCTCAGGAATGTATGCAAACACAGTCATTGTACCTATTTGCAAAAACAAGAAAGAATGGGAACATAAGTGATGCTGGGAACTATCGGCCTGTTTCCCTTGCAACTATCATCTCCAAGTTGTTTGAACACTACATCTTGTCATGCATTTCCCCACTTTTGGCCACAACAAACAACTAGTTTGGCTTCAAGCCAAAACATGGCACTGACATGTGTATTTTTCTACTTAAACAGACAGTGTCTTATTATGTAAACAAAGATACCCTAGTGTTTTCAGCTTTCTTAGATGCATCTAAAGTATTTGACAGAACTAATCACAACCTGCTGTTTGCTAAATTAATTAAGCGCAATGTACCTATGTGCATAGTTAGTAAGACTATTGTTAAGTTGGTACAGGCAACAGACCATGCAAGTAAAATGGGGTACCAACTACTCATCCCCCTGTACTGTAACCAATGGGGTAAGGCAAGGGGGGATTTGAGACCTAGGTAAAGTGAGCCCGACTTTTCCAGCCGCACTTTTTACAGTGGATGCGAGGTTCGCGCGTAAAATTGAAAGGCTTCAAACAGGGATAAAATGACCTGTTACGACAAAATAAA
>Ga0210059_1013005_pt1 | contig 12494 bp, 10 predicted proteins | sample Ectturendosymbi2_FD_188042 | JGI IMG/M metagenome (GOLD analysis project Ga0210059, IMG submission 188042) | Ecteinascidia turbinata endosymbiont from Florida, USA - Sample 2 (SPAdes) (version 2) | ecosystem: Host-associated > Tunicates > Ascidians > Unclassified | place: Key West, Florida...
GTCTTTAGGGGACCAGCCTCGAGGACCCTGTCTAGACTGAAAGCATAAGATAAACGTTAAATTTATTAAAGCGTTTAGCACAACTTGTTTTACACCGAGTTTCTCGTGGACAAGGGAGCTGAGCTAGGTTGTTGAGTCCAGCGGGATTCTTCGGCCGTTAAACATTCTCTGTAAATGCCAGCTTCAATATCATATGCTGCAAAGCCTTAAGCAACCTTATGAGGCTATTTATATTAGTGGTTTTGCTTTAACCTATTATAAAAAAAACTGTGACTCAAAGCTTAAACTATCAGCTACATTTGGCCATTCATGAACTGCAAACTTGGTTGTTGAGTATAGGTTATGGTGATACAGTCGACCAGGCGCGCAACCAGGGGGAGATTTGGGGCATTTCCCCCCCCCGAAATTTTCAAAACATTGCATAGCAATTTTGACATTTGAAGCAACTTTCAAATAATAAAGTTGAAATTTTGTATTCTAATCATTTTTAAGAAACATTTTACTTAAATTTTTCTTTGTCTTACTGGTTAATCATATCCTTACAAGATATATCTTGAGACAGGGCATCTGATCGAAAATTTCGTAAATGATTGGTATTTAACCACAAACATGCTGAAATTGAGAGGTCGTTTAGAATATTGGTAGCCTATTTCTAAGGCATTTTCTATCCTTTTTTTTCGTGTACCACTCTGAAAATTTTCAGAAATGCAGTGTGTGTGTACGCTTTGATGTTGTTTCTTGCCATCTTCTGAGGAAGAGTTTGCATACACTCTTGAAACGTCAACGATAAATACTGCACTGCTATCACACCAGTAGAGCAAATTTGCACCCAGTTGACTATGCCTGGTGACAGAAACAGCATAGCCTACTCATATGTTCATATTGTGTTAGCTTTACGTTTGCCTGGGGTTACTGCAGGCTACTATTTAAGACTTTTTGCTTTGTCCAGTGTTTAACCGTTGCAGGGATTTCACGGTCAAGCTCTAACGTTGCAAGGGAAATTCGAAATTCACAAGAGCCTAAAAGTTATTAGATGCTGTTTAGGTAGTTCTAGCAAAAGTGTCTATGCCAACCCACACCTGGTGGTGAGCCTGGCCCAACCATTCGTAATAAAGTTAAATTTGCATTCCTGCTCAGGCCCACAAGAGGGGGTGCAGTTGATGCGCCGCTCCAGGGCCCACAAGAGTTTAGGGGGCCCATGAACCTCAATGTTAAAAATGGAAAAGGGCAATTATGCACAAAGTTTTTATTGTTATAACATTATTCATACAATCTTGTGCAAATTAATTGGCTCAAGTTGTGGTTTTAGTCGACACACAATGTATCGCCATTTCTTTTGATGTGTGGTTGGGATTATCTCAATTGCTGCTGTTTCATTGTTAGCCCAACGCACTATGTAATGCGTGACATGACGAAATGATCGAAAATTTTTTATGACGTTATATAGGACTTTAATCAGGTCAGTGGTGTTATAGAATGAAGCCAGTTCTTTCTTTTGTATGTAGTCGAGAGCAGGGGTGGATATTAGGGGAGGCGAACGAGGCGGTCGTCTCGTGGCCCCCCTTTTTCAGAGATGTCGCGGGGCTCCTCTTTGAGACTTTTGCACTTAGTTTTTACCTTGTTTTGTTTAAAAGCTGATGAACCACTATGGAGCCGCAAGCTCTGGAGCAAGTCATATGTTTTTCAAAATAAAGGAAAAATATGTGCCATAGGGGACCTTTAACAACTTTAATGTGTAGACAAAGAACAATGTAAAATCAAATAACTTCAAACAATTTACAATGTGAAATGGACTTTCACGCAGAAGCAAATTTCCAGACAAAATGAAAAATTTAAATTGCTTTCAGCAAGTAAAATTTTTGTGTAGCCTGTGTAAAATATAGGGGCCCATTTTTGATGTAACGTGAACAAACATAGGGGCAAGGGGCCCTTTCTCAAGGCCATGTATTGTGCAAATGACATATCACAAATTGTACAATGTTTTGGGGCAGCTTTCTGCGATTTTGACTCGGGCCCTAAAGTCTAACACCCATCCTTGGCTGAGAGTTGTACATGTTGGAATTTCTGTGATTTATGGCAGATGTCAACAGGCCCGTAACCAGCTTGGGACACCAGGAGGGCGAAGAGTTTTCTGAGAGGAGCCCAAATGTTTTGAACTATGTGCAATAGTTTCAAAATATATCCAACAAATTTTTCCAGGGGAGACGAAAAATTTTCTAGGGGAAGCGAAGCCCCCCTGGTTACGGGCCTGGATGTCACACCTAAGAAGCAGAGTTGCATTGTTACGCTTTCGTAACACTGAAATTATACCCAAACATCCATTGCAAAAGGTATGCTAAGAAGACGAGTTTTGTTTTACAGAAGGATTTGGTGCATGCTGAGTTTACAGAAGTTCAAGTACGGTGTGACGCCGCCCACCGGAGGTTGGTAGAAAAGCTGAGAATGTGCAAAAAATAGCCAAAATATTGGACGGTAGAAAACCGGAAAAAGTGCTGTTTTCTGATGAAAGTCATATTTGGTTCCAGGGAAACACAGCAGATTTATTAGGATCAGGAATCGCGAGCAATTAAGTCCTGCCCATTGCAATGAGCTAGTAAAGGAACCCAAAAAGATGTTCTGGGGAAGTTTCAGTTTTTCAGTAGTAGCTTCATTTATGGCAATTGAGGTATGATGAATTTATACAAATACATTGATGTAATTGAGAGAAAAGCCATTCTAGATATGAGAAAGGCATTTCCTGATGGTGGAGGAAAATTCCAGTAGGATGTTGTCCTGTGTCTTTCATCTGAAAAAGTGAGGACAATTTTCAGGAAGCAAAATTAGATGTGATAGATTGGCGTGGAAACTCGCCAGATCTTAACCCCATTGAAAATTTGTGATCAATAAGAAAATCCCGGTTGCAAAAATGCGATTGCACCACCATGACCAACCTAATAGAGGCCATCATTCAGGTATGGCATCCAGGGTTGCGGAGTCGAAGGTAAAATGTCTGACTCCAACTCCGACCTCTCCAAAATTTCTGACCCTACTCCTTAACATAAAGTGAATGAAGTGTGGCTGCCAATAATTTTGTACCAACTAGAAATCATTGGAAATCGTGGTACACAGCAAGAATTCTCTGTTTCAACAAAAGTTAGACAAGAAATTGTACCGATTCAACAGGAATTCCCAACTCTAGGAGTGTGATGTAAAAGTGATCCAATTGGACTTTCGGAGTCGGAGTCAGACAAAATATCCGAATCCGACCACTAGTGTCGTTTGGAATCCGACTCCACCAAACCGATTCCGATTCCTTGGCACTCCGCAACCCTGAATTGGCATCGCGACAGTAAATCAAGTAAAATTTTCAAAAACTGTTAGAATCCATGACAAAGCGAGCACCGACATTCTTCGTGTCCTTCTCTTACTGTATTAGGTTTAAAGAAGTATTAAATTTGCTTTGCTACTGAGAAATACTACAACCTCATATTAATGTTAAATTTGATGTATAATTGTGAAATTCGCAAAGCAACTGTGTGTTATGTGCATTATTCGAGATCAGCCTGAGACCTTTTGAAATTTAGTAATAAGATTGGTAAATGTTTATGATGTAAAATACCGAATAAAGCATATCGTTTTCTAGTCATATTATTGAAAAGCTAATGAAGCTCTTAATTAGTTATAATGTATAAGGGGGCCCAAAACAGCCCTCGCTCCAGCATATTTTATTCCTCTCAAGGGCCTTGTTCCTGCTGCATTCCTTTCAAGAGTATTTCAGTAGGCAGACGAAGTCTCGTATCTACAATTAAAGCAGTAGCATCATTGATTAAATATATCCTGACAACAGTCATTGGCATCTGACAGCTTCACCACTCGCAGTATCGTCTGCAGAAATTCTCCGACAAGAAATATATTCAACTGAAGTTTCAAAAATCTTGATAAACGATTTGATGAAATTTCTAAAGCAAGACGAAAAGTTAGGCAGGTTTACTAGTAGCCTATACATCTGACACAATAAAGCCACGACTGCACTAGTTGAATGCGGAACCAGGTGTTTGCATTAGGCTACTAATTTTTACTCTGTCCTGATGGTTCTGTCTGCATCTTGATTAAAAGCAGGCCCGTAACCAGCTTGGGACACCAGAGGGAGCGAAGAGTTTACTGGGAGAGGTACAAATTTTGAAACTATGTCCAACACATTTTTCCAAGGGGGCGAAAAAAATTAGTGTGGGCTTCGCTCCCCTAGTTACGGGCATGATTAAGACTAATAAGTTCTCATTTTCGGAAATGTAGCGAAAAGAACATATCTGTGACCGTTTGCGAAAAAGTTGTACCACGGTTGAATAAACACGATGACGTCATCGAATGGAAGTTCATGAAAATTGCCCCCCCGAAATGAAGAGCTGGTTGCGCCCCTGCAGTCGACACTGCAACATGTGAGGAAGAGACTTGGTTCAAACGTGGAGACCAGACCTTTGTCAAAGAAATTTGCGCAGGCTACAACGAAATGATCATTGCAGCTTCCGAACCTCAAAATGTTCGATGCCAAGTCCTAATCCGCAGGACTCTCGCGACCCGAACTTACACCTTTCAAGACTAGGACACGACTCGAGACTTTCGAGACCCACAAAAACGGGTCTCGAGATTACGACTTGAGACTGCTCTGTCGATGATATGTTTCTTGTGCAGAAAATGTTCAGGAACAAAATTCTTACCTGCCACCGCGTCAATTGGATCATCGACTCTGATGTAAAGTACTAAATGATGCCAAGCGATGTATGCCAGCCCAGCTGCAATCCCTATGAACAAGGCTGCCCAGGCATACAGGTCGTTGCAGCTGGCACAAATTGCCACCATTCCTTAACAAGAAATATGTTTTGTCCAAAAAAACGCAGCTCATTTTCATCGACGCGTGTCTGATATCAAGATTGCAATTGACTAAATGCTCAAGTCTACTCCTTGAAAAGTTAGAACGTAAGATGTTCGGAATCATGGAAAGTTCACTAAAAGGTTATTGGGTTATTCAGTACTTTTTATTATGTACCTAAATATAATAAGAACAAATGGATTCCTTTTCCAATTTGCCCTATTCAGAAACGGAAGCAGAAAAAATTCACCAATGATAGTGCTCAGGGCCGGCCCTAGCAGGCGTGGGGCCCAACAAGACGTGGGGCCCAATGCAACACAGGGCCCCTCTGAGCAGTGGTTTTATTACGTCATCGTGCTCAGTCATCCGTGTTATGACCTTTTTGATGACGATATTTCAGCAAAATAACTATATGAATATCAAAAGAGGGCAAATTATTGGAGTTGATATAGGCTACACGATAACACAGGGGTTTCCAACCTGGAGTGCATTTGCCTATCTGAAGGGGTACATTTAAGGTTAGGAATACAAGGGAAAATATATTTATATATTATTTTTTACAAATATTATAGAATTCGGTGGATTTTTGTTAGTTTACTCGGCTTTTTTGTCGCAACAAATTTAGGATACAATACTCATCTATCGAAATGCTGAAAGGGTACATGGTCATTGGTCAGAGAAAGGTTGGGAACCCCTGTGATAACACAGCAGTTTCTTTTATGGGGAGTGGGCGTAGCTCATGTGTGTCGCAGCTACGGTCATGTGTATGGCTAATAGCATGCTGCTGTGGTGGACATTAGACAGTGTACCGCTACCACTCGTAATCAAGCCGAAAGTTGTAAAGCAAACTCTGCAATGGAGCGGCAAGCGCAGGTGCAAAGTTACGCCAGTCAAACCGAACTGACAAACGAATTGAACTTACAATGCAGTTACTTCGCTCTTGTTGAACGACACTTTCATTCGAAGAACGACTGACTTGGAGAAAACTGTTAAAATGAACTTTTTGCTTATCTCGCTCGCGGTAACCACAATCGCAGACGCGTTCGTGCACAAAGGTAACGTCTGGGCGCATGATTCAATACCCGCATTATGACGCAATACACGAAAAAAACAGGCTTCACAAGAGAGCAACCCATGCATCCGCCCAAAGCTCCCCAAAAGCCCAAGTTTACAGAACAGGGGTTTCCAATCTTTCTCTGACCATGTACCCCTTACTCAATTTTAGATGGAATTTTTAGAAATTCGGAATTATAAAGGTAGACTCCGTTATGTCTCAAAGCTAATTTGTTGCAAATGTACAATAAATGTACTCCTTCAAATAGGCAAATATACCGCTAGGGGTACATGTATCCCAGGTTGGGAACCTCTATTACAGAACTTACTCATTATGCTTCATTATCCATGACCTTGGAATGCAAGCTTATTCATGAATTAGAAATGTAATGTACAAAGATGTTTCAGCTACCACGTTACAGATAGTTGTAGAAACATTTATCAAACGCAATATAGTATATAATGCGCATGGTTGATTGATGAAATAGAGGCATATGGCCGCCAAATATATTGATAAACAGGAACGAGTGTGCTGAATAACATTCACAATTTTTGCCAAAATCTTTCCAAAAACAAGAATCTTTCGAGAACTGAATATCGCTACTGTATGTTAGTAGAACCGCCATCAAAGTTACTACGACAGACACTCGTTTTGACCTGTTCATTGCGAGTTGAATCACCACACACCTTGTTTGCAGTATGTACATCTACTTCCGTCTCAACTGGCACTAGTAACAACCAAATTCTATCCATAAAGAGTGGGATGTGGTGGAGCGCAGATATAAAGCTCAGCATGAAAACTGAGCACGTTTGATAACGTTCGATGGTTATTAGAGGAAATTCATCGTTCATTCAAACGAGATAATTATTTGCTAACAATGAAATTTATAACCTTTCTACAATTCTCGTGCGAAAGGAGTATCTGACAAAAATAAACAACCTGCCTGACCACAATTGGAGCGGGGCTCCCAGAGGCGCGGGGCCCCCTGAGGCGCGGGGCCGAATGCAGCTGCATCGGTTGCATTGGCTTAAAGCCGGTCCTGATAGTGCTTTTATTGAAAAGCTCCAAATCCAGTGGCCCACCCGAAACGAAAGTGAAAAATAATTGAGTTTTTCTGATGTGCTGGTATATAGTAGCAAAATTTTTCTAGTCTTAAACTTGTACTTAAACTTACCGCTTGATAAATATCTGAAATAAAAACTACAAAGTATCTAAGGGGTTAAGTGTAACGAACTTTTGAAACTACTATTTTTTCTACAACATCATGCAGAAAATGTGTCTCTTACTGAGGATTTGCAATATTTGAGTGCAACTAGATTTAACGGTTTAGCGAATAAAGATTCAACGATTTTAATTCAATATTTGTATGCATTCATATATACACCTGTGGCAGTCGGTAGAGGGCGCCACATGTAAATAAATGGTCACCGCTAGATGGTGCCCATGAGTAACAAGTCACTGTGATAGTCACCACAAGCGAATTATCGTAGCTCACTTATCCCTATATAATGATAGTGCAACCTAGTAGTAGAGTGAACTTGTCGAGGGAGCTCTATTGCTGCTGGTTGCTTTCCTGTTAGTTAATGCCCCGAATTGCCATCTTTCTCTTGTGCTTGCCTCAGTAGTTCAAGGCGATGCAGTCAACTGCAACACACCTTCATTTTTATGCATTCATTCATTATAAGTTGCTCTCGAACTGAAAAAAAAACAGCTGTAATTTCAAAATCTCCCCATGATCCGAAGCAAATGGAAACCGTTGACGCGAATGCTTAACAAAACGTGAAATGGTTTCTAGTTTATGGTTTTCCTTTATTGAATTAGAGGATTTTGAAAAACAAAATTTACCGTAACTTTTCAGGCTCTTGTTGGCATACTGTAAATTGCAAACTTGAAACCTTTTCAAGACCTATAAATTTACTAAAAAGCACTAAGTGTCCGAAGAAAACTACGCGCACGTGAAGATGCAATGAACACGATATGCAGGATATCAAAATAATTTGAACTTTTTCAACGATGCCAATATTTTCAAAGAAGCAAGCTAACGTGGTTATAAAAATATGTCACTATTTTAAGCAAAACACTTAGAACGCTTTGAGAAAAGCGTGTGATATTTAAGCGCGTGTGAATTCAATGAGCTTACCAGCCAATCCCCCGTTAATAGTAACCAACAGAGACCAGTAGTGCGACTGGTGGCGCACCACGTTGATTGATTTGTGGACGTACATCGCTGTGAGGGCACTCGACGAACAACTGATCAACGTGTTCATGACGACCATTGAAACCACCTCTCTTCCACCGCTGACAGGGTGGAAGATATGCGTTCCACCGTTGAAAGCGAGAAACCCAACGAAAATAATGAATCCACCGAGTGCTGCCACCTGAATTAAATACGATTTATAAAGCTTAGCTCACGTTGCCAAAATTTTAGTATTGGGAAAAGTTATTTGCCCAGAACTTCGTAGAGCAAACAAAATGCAAAAATCTAGAAGCTATGACTCTTTGTTTGTAAAATCTCGCTTAGAAATAGTTCATACAAAATCGAAATGTAACATGAAAGTATGCGAAGGTCTTCTGCACTTCATAGTATGAAATATTCCGTGTTGTTGACTGTATCAAAGAGTTTTTAGACATCAAGCAAGCACATATCAAGCTATATAAGAGTTTGAGTTGCTCATGTGCAATGCGTGTGTTCGTTAAAGACTCCAAAGTTCGAATACGTCCGCAACTGCAAGAGCTATTCTTTTCTTTTAGGCATTTTTAGTCTCTGGTTGCAGTGCTTCCGACACGCATAATGCCTAACTTTGAGGTTAATTGAGAAAAGATATTGATGAGTGTGTAAAATTAATTTCATAGAGAAATCTTTAGCGTTTTGTACAAACTGTAAATCTAAACTTACTGCACGTAATTGCAAGGCCCGCTTCTTGAGTTTTGCCTACCCCAACCTTATCTTTAATTTCCGGTCAAATAAGATCTCTAGAAAAAGTACCGTTTGTCAGTGGCGATTCTAGAACTTAAAAAGTGAAGGAGCCACTGCGGGGCCAAGGACAAAGTAGGGGGGCCAACATAAATGTGTATCTTGCATGGTGATTTTTCGTTGTTTTGACGATTACGTTGCTACGATTTACTTTATCAAACCCAACCTAAGCTTACGAATATCGTTAAATATGAACTAGCGTTTTTATTCACTAGAGACACCTGAACGCCACTGTAGATGCAATCACACACGTATACTACTATGTCGAATATTCTGTGCTAACCATGCAACTTCCACAGCACTACACATGCAAAACGAAATCCCATTTCCCGTACACAATTGTGCCGACCACACATGAGCGAAAACAGCTCCACGAAAGTGAAAATTCACATGAAAGAATTCCATCTTGATACAGAAACAAGTAGGCTGTTGATAGCCAACTAGTTTCGTCAAATATTCTTACCAAAAAACACATAAACAACGGATTGGTGACTACTGACTAATCCGTTTTTGTGGTAGCTTATGGGCATTTTGTGATTGTGGTGTAACCATATTAATGTTATGCAACTACTATTACGAGTGTAATGCCCATCTGCAACTAGGATAGGGTGAGGATTATTCAATGCAGTATGCAGTTAACAGCAGCGAGGTTTCGGCACCAGTGGCACCTAAAGTAGCCATCTGTTTAGGTGTAGATTTAGTGCGTTACACGCAGGGTTAAAAAGTCAGCTTTTGATGATCGGAGGAAAATTCAGTGTGAATATTAAAATGAACGAATTTGTTGGGGATATTCTGCAAAGTAAGTTTTACGCCTGCTGTTACATCTTACTATCAGGTACACGCCCTAAACGCCGGTGCATACCTATCTTGTCTGTATTTATTCCGATCCTAACCTATTATCATGAATCTTCGATAATGACCGAAGAAGTTCTTTTTTATATACAAACGACAGAGATGGGATTTTAGGAAAAGCTCACGGGGTAACACTTCGCGACAAAGTGTACAACTGTAAAATCTGTACAGTAGTTCCCTGAGCGCCGAGCCGTTTCTTCTCAAAATGTAGAGATCTCAGCCACTGTGGTTCGACCACATGACCAGTAGCCTATGCCCTGCACAAAAGATTAGTGAGGCGAGCATTGCTGGCTACGCCCACTGGAAAGCGACCCGGGGACCGACTAAGGACCACTTGGCTTGATCCCATCTCCTACCCGTTTTGGTAGCGCCGTGGGGTGAAGCCTACAGAACTATCAGTGGTCGTTGAAAGATATGAGTCATTTCGAGACCTCTTAGGGTTGCTGTCCCTGCAACCTTTCCGAGAGGAAAAGCGGTGTTAAAAGTGAATTATTAGCCCGATACACAACGCAATTTTTTCTTGTTCTTCTAAAGTAACTTCAACACTGCTTGCACCGAATAAAACGGTTGCGAGAGCACAAGAAAAAAACGATTACCCGTTCGCATGAAACGAATCTTACTCAAAGGATACGCCGCGATTTGTGACATTGCTTGCAATGCAACAGTGGATGCAACATGCTTTAGCATGAAAACCACTTTACAGCCCCCTAGCGCACATACCACTTTCAGAGAAAATCAGGCAGTTTTTTTTCAATCAAATTTCAAGTGCGAAAGCCGTTCCTGGTAATCAAGTGGATTAGTGATTGTTTGCTGGCTTGGTTACATACGTTGTTTGCACATTTAAGATGCCCTGAAGGACCACTGAATGCAGCAAAGACAGGTTTGGCTGTGAGGTGAAGCAGAACACCCGGTCTGCCCCTCTTGCCGTTCGAACTTCCGACCGAGGAAGTGATTAAAGCCAATTGCTCGCTATCTGCGCCTTCATCGATTTGACCAAAGAAGCGCTTCCCTCGTCATTTCTGATCGAGGCATTTTGAGTTTCGACTTTCACATCAGGCACATTCATCTGATGCAGTTCCCTCTGACTTAGCCGAATTCCATGTAGTGGCACGTGTGTGACCACTACAGAGGCAAGTACCTGGCGAGAATCTACGCCCTGTGATGTTGCCAAAAGGATCCTAGCGCTAGTGCCATAGTCAAGTTGAGTTGTGAAAAGATGAGACGCTTGGTGGCATACGAGGTTATTGCAATAATAAATTCCTTTGCGAACTAATATGCACTCGTTGTCTGTGCAACTTAATGCAAGAAAAGACTTTTACTAGAAAGCCAAAAAAGAAAACCACGGTCAAGGAAAAAACAACAGCAAAATAATAAAAAACAACAGATGCAATTCACCGCAAATGTGAAAAACACTAATATAAAGGATATTAGGGCATGAGCAAGTAAGATAACTAAAACAAAAATGCAGAACTTAATGCAAAAGTCCTAGTATCTTTCGTACTAACACATATACCAGCTGAACAGCCAGTACCATCTAGAAAAGACAACCATCAAGGCTTGTTTGTTTATCTGGTTGCAATAAAGCATGCAATTACCGTCACAGTGTGACCGCGTATGTTATTAACCGATCCATCTTCGTTGAAGCGACCGATACGTGGACCGACGAAAGCAGCCCCAGTCAGAGCGGCCGTTCCGCCTGTGATGTGAACCACCGCTGATCCGGCAAAGTCTTTGAACTTCAAACCTGTTCCTGTTATCAGAAATTTTTAAAAAATCGTCACTGACATAAAACAGCAGAAGTGCCACATGCGCATTTGCAATAAAAAGTTGTAAAGATTTTAGGGTCAATTTTTGATTTTTTCGCGAAATATCCATTAACATGTTTGCATTGACATATGAATTAAGTCAGACACTTGGTGAAAGCGATCCACATAGCAAACGTACTACGAAATTTAATGGCCGTTTTGTGCTTCAGTTTTAAGGCTTCTTATTTAATTGCAAATTAAAAACATACTTCGTGGAAACATTTTCTACCGGCGATTTTTTTTGTGATATCCACATGACGAAGATCGTGAAAACGTCGAGGTTCATGGCATGGTCACAAAGTTTTGCTAGCTCAAAATTCTTGTGGAAAAACTGACATTTCTTTCAAACAAAAAATTCTTCTTTGAAAATTGACGTTTTTTGGTGGTAAAAATGTGGCATTTTGCCAACACCTCCTATCCTTCGACCGATCAATAACATGTGTCCCTGTCAGCGCGCTTGGTTTGACCAATGCAAAAATAATCAACTTCAATGGCAAAGCGTACATAAGTGCATCAGGAATTTTTTAAACATTTTTCTCAATGTAACTCTTTATTTATGACTTAGCAAGATATTCTGCAGAAAACAATCATTTAAACATTCTGCAAATTCTTCAGAATGGATATTGCAGTATCAAACGATTACAATGCAATCCTTGTTTATAGCAGCACCATAAGTCGTATTTTGAAGGGCGTGCAAACACGTCAAACCGAAGTCTGACACGCATGATGTTTTCTTAAAGTTTGTGGATTCATATACACTGATAATCAAATAAACAACGGAGAAACACGCGGGGAAGGAGAAACACGCGGGCTTGATAAAGGGAGAAGAAATTGTCAACGAAGATTTGTTTCAGCAGACATTAGTGTGATAGTGATGGTCCACGGGGCAGTGTGGTAGTGATGGTCCAGGGGGCAGTGTGATAGTGATGGTCCAGGGGGCAGTGTGATAGTGATGGTCCAGGG
>Ga0210059_1013007_pt1 | contig 12493 bp, 6 predicted proteins | sample Ectturendosymbi2_FD_188042 | JGI IMG/M metagenome (GOLD analysis project Ga0210059, IMG submission 188042) | Ecteinascidia turbinata endosymbiont from Florida, USA - Sample 2 (SPAdes) (version 2) | ecosystem: Host-associated > Tunicates > Ascidians > Unclassified | place: Key West, Florida...
TAAACCTCTTGAACTCTCCATTGGTTGACCGGTCCAACGTTTCGACGAGGTCCAAATTACATCTTCAACCAATGACAACTCGCCTTTCTTATCTCCTAAACCCTTTCTTATTGGCCACTGCTTTAACCAATGAGATCTCTTCTTTTCTGTATATAAACCAGCTCGGTAGTATCTCCACTTCATTCTGACGATATCCCCTGAAGAGTGTCAGACGAAAAGCTTTGGGATGAATCTCCTACTTCACGCCATCTTCAAGTTCTGTACCACCAAACGTCTTTTCACATACCTAAACATCTTAGAAAATACTCTTCAAAACCGACGAAGTTGAAAATGCAAATTTTTTTGCGGCTTAGCATTAACGCGCATAGAAAGCAAAGCTTCTTTGTATTCCAAGGGTTGCACTGCTTGTAAGCAAACCTACTAAATGATTGCGGTTATTTTTTTTACCGAAACTTTGCAAAACACCAAAAGCTTTTTCTACTGTAAAACTCGCGTTGTGCGTGCAATCGCCATGTTTATCGCCTCAAAATAATTTTTTAGGTTTCAACATCAGTGATAACTGCTGAAAAAGTTCGCATAATCTGTGGACGTTGCCAAATCACAATTCCCGGTCACTTTTGTTTTATGAATATGTACGACTCTACATCGTTAAAATGCTTGTTTCTATCCACGTCGCCGATAGCTTCGTCTCGTGTGTGTTGTGGCGTGTATAATTGCCTCGAGTGTGATAAATTCGCAAGTGTCTTACTTTGTTTTATATGTGCGCTTGCCATGTCTCGTGGGCCTTGCGGCTGAAATCAATAAAACTGTCAAACTGTCATTTGAGGGTTTAGGTTTCCGAGCATGCTACAGCGCGTCCGCTCAATCTCCTACCACCCCGTTTTGAAAACCAAACGTTCTGACTTCTGGGGAACTACAGGAAAGTGTTCTCTTTGAGATGACGGATAAATCAATTTGTGTTGAACTTATTATCGTGAGTTTGCTTGAACCTAGTTTAAATCAGCAATTCTCACTGTTTGATTTTCGTTTCTTTTAACTCTACGCGCAAAGTTAACGTTGACGAAAGTTTTGGTTCATCTACCTGACACAGCCCTGGGCTTTTTATCTCATTGCCATTTCGCTGAAATTTTATTTGCCACCATGTGCTTAGGTAAAAATTATATGACGCCATTTTTTTGCAAGTGGCAATCGCCAGGGCTAAACAAGCAGACTAGGTGTTGAAATAAAATTTATTTGATTAACCTGAAACAGCCATACTAAACATCAAGTTATTGATTTCTTTTATCATCACGATCTTGCTAAAATTTTATTCATCTCCATGTGTTAAGCCGAAAATCACATGTTCTCGATTTTTGCATGTGATCGTTGTCCGAATGCAACACCAAACTTTGGATGCTACATCTTCGCATAAGAAAATGACTAGTTTTCTCACCGCTTGGCTTTGATTTTTTGTCAGTTGTTAACTACAATAAACCTCGGTTAACCCGGATCTTCGCCAAAACCAGATAAAATTGGTGGTACGAATGATTTTTAACGTTTTTCTTTATAATAATCTTCGGTTTATCCGGATTTTTTAATTCGGATCTTCGCCAATACCGGATAAAATTTTATCTTTTCACATCTCGTAATCCGGATTTTTCTGCATGTCCACGCTGTTTTGTTCTTAAGTGCACTGACTGGTCTCTAGAAAAGATTCGGCAGCTTTCAGACGCAACACAGGCGTGCTCACGGTCAACAACGAACGTTCAGAATGATGGTAACAGCGGCAACTGAACGCAACATCCGACTAATCGTAGAAACTGTTGTTATGTCACACACGGGCATAACACATCGCGTTGAACATGGCGCTCAAGTCACTCCGCGGAACCACGGTTCCAGCCTGTTGATCAGTGTTGAGTGCGCGTATGTAGAGCATTATCCTGGACCGTCGCCAGGATTTTGTAGCAGGGGTGCTAAAAACCACAAGGGAGGTCACATTTTAAAAATGCAATATTGGATGTATGCAGCAACCGAGGACCAAACATGAAATGGGGGGCACAGATTTTACATGGGGAGCCGAGCATCACTGCCCCCCTCGCTGGCGACGACCCTGGCATTATCTCTGAATGTACTGTACTCGCTAAGATGTCTGGAGGGCATTACCTTCCAAACAGAGCGACTGAATAGCATAAATCTCTGTGTCAGTCCAAAATCCCAGATTTCTTCGCAGCCAAGTAATCTAAAATTATGAACTTAAGATTGTTCATAACTGCCTGGATATGGAGGTTACTAATCTTATGTACCATTGTAAATACATCAATGAAATCTTTGTGCTTCTGCGAAAGTCTGCTATTGGGTTGTAAATGTGTTTAATTGAAGTGATTTTCACCGATATCTCAGTACTTCAGATGACGTCAGGCTTGAAACAACCGTCTTCGGTTAATGCGGATCTTCGCCTAAACCGGATAAAATCGGCGGTCAAATCGAATCCGAATTAACCGAGGTTTTCTGCATATTTTGTGTGATTCTTAGCGTTTTTTGCATATTTTCATGCAAAAGTTTTTCAGATATTGCGAAAAAGTACGCTTGGGCATTGAATGTACTGATAGGGAAACATAATTTCATAAAGGAATAAAAGAAATTTATGCTAGATTTTGTATGAATAAGATTTCAGTACTGTGGATGCGTAGTGGTACGTGAAATCGATATAGCCTACTATAAAAATAATTAGCTTGACTGATTCGCTTGCTTGTCACCTTTGTTGAAACCCGTAACTTGAATAGGCTTGCAGATATGTGCAAGTTTAAATCATCACAAAAGATAAAAGCAGACCCGTCAGTAGATTCTTCGAAAGCTTTTACAGTAAATCGAGAGCTTTCAATTGTTGATGTTAAGATTAGGTTTATTTTGTTAGAGCTGATGCCGACTGCTTAATGCGCATTGTGCACTTGAAACCAAAGCATTCAACACTTATAGGCTGCACTTTCCAAAGCTGGAATTCGCTCTCGAAAATCCAAATACCAATTTTTTGCACGCAGCCTATATAAACTACGTTCTACACAAAACTGCTATCGCGAATAAACTGAACCACGCAGAAACAAGGACCTCAGTTGAAATACAAGTAGTCAGTAGCCTGTTTTGTTCAGGGGTTTCACATGAAACACAGATCTACATAGCATTTTTTTGAAAATCTAAAATAATGCATAAAATTTCGTGGGAGGCTTTGAATGCCCGCTTTGTCCCCCACCCTGGTTGTAGGCAGACAGACAAACAGACAACGCTTGTTATTTTACATGGCCAACGAAAAGACCCGGAGGTCATCAAAGTCAGCTGACCATGACTGGGCCTAATTTAACTTGCACGTACGTTAAACTCTGTGAAATACAGTTTTGATCTTTTATTGCTGGACCATCCTCTTGAAATCTTGAGTACTGTACACACAGCGCGAAACTTGAATTGATAAAGGCCAATTAATAGCAATCCACTGACGAAGCTAAATGCACTCTATGGGCGTTTCTGCAGTCTATGTTTCATTTATATGCGCATACACTGTAAAATAAGTTTTCCTATATCATATCTGTTCAATGACTATTTTTTCAAATCCCGTTTTTCTTTAACAACTTTCTTCAAAAAAACATTTCAAGGTTAGGTTTTTTCAAAATAGATCCTACGTCAGTGAAACAACACCAAACATTTTTTAAAGTGCAGCAAAAGGAGCGGTAGCGAATAGCGGTAGCGATAGCTCGCTACTATTTTTATTCAGTAACGCAGTGGTTCCCAAACTGCGGTACGCGTATCACCAGTGGTACGCGAAGGCCTTCAAGGTGGTACGCGAGACCCTTCTGTTCTTCTACACAAAACGAATACATTTTTTTTCACTGATCGTGTTCTGTTAATAAATTCCTGCATTTTTGTGTAGTTCCCTTATTAGTTTCGAGAAATGGCCGTTATAATTTCTCACAGCCATGTTCTTCATGCCGCGTTTGCGTGAAGTCTGGTTTGCCAAACCTTTGATCGAATGACATTGGGAAGATAGAGATTTCCTGAAACAAAGTGTTTTCAAGGTGGTACGGGGTGAAAATGCAGAGACCACAAACGCTACGCGATCAGAGAAAGTTTGGAAACCGCTGCAGTAACGGGTGTGGTAGCGCCGCTATTAAGTTTAACAAATAGTGGGAGCGGTAGCAACGTTATTAAAAAATTAGCGGTTGCCCACCTTTGCCGTTTACTAACTCTTCGATTGTTTTGGCAAATTTTGCGTAATTGTTCAACTTGAATTTGCATTGAAAAGATGATTATGAATGATTCTGAGCAGATACTTAAGTGTACATACTGTATAACTATGTTTTCACCTCAAGCGCATTTCGCAAATCCAATTGACAGCTACAAGTTGTTTCCAAGCACACTACAATCTTATGAAAACACAGATTTGTTTGCATCACTAGCTTGAAGAATGCCTTCAGCTTGGGTTTCACCTGCAAAACAAACAATTTTCTGCCATTAAAAATCTTGCATTGGGATTTAAGAAGGACTTTAACTGCTGTAGAAATGGCACTAGGCAATTACGTTGAGTAAACATTGCATCAAATGTTTCTAAAAACGTTTTACATAGAACAGCGTTTAAATGTTTCAGGATGTTCTTGCAAATGATTGGGCGAAGCGTTCCTTTGCTTTCTGTTGCACGTGGTATTACCATGCGATCTTCTACGCTAGAGCAAGTTTTCATGGTTTTGAAACTGTACGATGAAATTGACTTGATGTTTACTTAAAATAAAGAAATGAAAAGTTGGTCAAGTTTGCAAATGATCACAACAGCATTTTTTCAACATCAAAATTTCATAACCACTCACTGCACGAAAATGCCAACGGCATCCTGAAGAGCTGAGCGTGACCAAGATGGGTTCGTTTTGCAAACACATCAACCAAGCACGTCCTACAGTACGGATTAAAATTGGTTGTCACTGCATAAAGAGGAAGTCTGATTTTAGTTTAGATATATTGACATGGCTAGAGTAAGACGAAACTGGGACTGATGTGTAATGCATGACAGGCCTATGCTATCGGCATTGGTGTATGTTTGTCCAACACTCATTCGCACGCAAACCGATTATAGAGGCTTAATTTTTTGCGACACAACGAATCAGCTTTTTTTAATATGAATGAATAGTCTAACATCAAGGTATGGAATATCAATATTCAGTAACTAGCACTGCTACTTGCATCGTTTTTTTTCGAGCCTTAGCAAGCGAGAATTCCTTGATCGTGTCAGAGAAGCCAAAGCTGCGCAGCAGCTTATCAGCGCCAGCATTCTTAGCTTTTGCTGCCCCATTGGAGACCGCAACTCTCGCTATTCGCAATTATGAGCTCCGCTCACCCGAGACATTGTACACCACCATGCGCAGATAGATGCGCAAACCAAACTCGACATTTGGAAATGTGTGAGTAAGATTCAATGATGACAAAAGCCTGTAGGCCTATATGGCAAGCTCTGGTGATTCGTTCTGGAGTCACCGGTTTCCGAGTGCGCATAAATGCAGCAAAATGTATTAGCTCAGCTACCAGTGTGTCTTCCAAATCCTCTGGATATGAGGAAACGAAATAGTTCTAGAAGCAAATACAAAATCAATTGATATAAAACTGTACCTTTTCATTTGGACCTAATTTAGAAATAGGCCTGTTGCTGCAGGATCAATAGCACCCACCCATAATTCGGCCCTGATATCAAATACAGACCTCAGAATAACAGTATCGAGGTCTCAACAGGGTGATATGTACATCTGCCATGCAAATGTTGCAACTTTGATGTCTGAAAAAAAATTTTGTAAAGCACATATCTCTTCAGTCCAGTTTTCGGGTCCTAAACTCTCAGATTGTTTTCATCGAAAGTTTTATTCTTGGATTGTTGCTGGTTGAACAAAAAGTTTCGTATAAGATCTGCAAGCAAACCGATCATTGACTTAAAGCATTTTATGAAACCTTTGTGCACGATTAGTGGAGAAATTGTTACCATACAAGTGCCTTGCAACATTCATTTCCATCGCTGAAGTAATAATTTAAACCATGTAATGTGCAAGGATGTGGACAGGCGTGTAGCCAGCAGAGATGAGCACGGACCAGGACTGGATCGGACTGGATCAGGACTGAAGCCAATTTTGGCCGGATCAGGACGGGATCGGACTGCAATTTTTTTAAGAGTGGCGGATCAGGACTGAATCTGACTGAAAAAATATTTTTTGTTTCAATGTTATTATTCTGAACGTATCAAAAATTTCAGTTGCGATCCGATTTTACAGATTTGCTAAATGGCAGTGTAATTTTGCCATGAATGACAAATGCTCTGCTGAGACTATTTTGCCATTCGAACTGTATCCACCTTTGCCCACATATAACGTTGAGTTCTAGTGTAACGTGAACATAGATGAGTGGTAAGTGTCTACGCCTGTTGTGCGAGTGTTCGTTGGTTTTGCTCTCGCCATTTCCTTTGGCTTAGCTTGAAGAGATTACTCCTTTGATGTGAACGCTTTTTGTGTGGGCTTCTTTTTCGAAACGTTTGGGGCTTAGGGCAGTGGTTATCAACCAGAGGGTTGTTTGCTTTTTTCTAAGGTCTCGAGAGCTTTTTATAAATATATTCATAATTACTTCCACATTTTACATTTCGTACATAGAACCACTTTTTGTCGTAGTCAAAATAATAGGATTACCTGGTAGTAGCACAGTCAATAATTTTGTTCGGGATGGGCCAGTCATTGACGTCGTCAGTCACGTCGTCTTGAGTCCGACTGTCGCTTCCATTTATTTTCTAACAGCTGAAAATTGATACAAAGTACCAGAAAAGATCTGAGCAATTTTGTTTCAGGGGAGGCCATGGCCTCTTCGGTCACATTCTGGCTGCGCTACTGTTACCTGCAAAACTGATAGCCTACTTTTTCATTCAAAATTGTTTTAAGTGTGATTACAACCATTACCGTGCTGTTGTGTTCGGCAACACACGATTAACTTTGTGACCGAAGAATGTGTCGCGTTTGTAAATTAGATATCTCATTGCTGTAGATAATTGACCCTGAACCCCTGGTACAGAGGCAGGAGCTAAGTATGGGACACGACAGTTGTGGACACCTTTGCGGAAAGTCACTACATAGTTAGTGCCGCTATACCAGGTAGTGTAGCAACTAATGCTGAGACCAAAAAATGCCGGAAATACGAATGACCTTCTTGACAATTATTACTTTCAACCAGTTGCATTCAAAACCACTGGTGTGCATGGCAAGCCCACTGCCCCCTTGTTGAGCATTATCGCAAAGAAACTTGTTGACATTTCAGGCGACCCCAGGGAGGGACAGTGGCTCCACCAGCGTCTATCTCTGGTCGTGGTCAGAGGGAACACTGCTAGCATATTGGCCTGTGTGTAAGTTTGATCTGATTTTAGCCACCTTCAGTGCATTAACCAGTGTTCCTGCCCGTCACTTGCCTCTCTTCAATGAATATCCATCGCCTTCCGAATGTCTATATTTTCTGTGAGCTTTATTGTCTTCAGTATGTTTTTTTATGCTTTCTGTAAAGACCCTGTGCAGTATTGTTTTGCTCCCCTCTTCAGCCATCCCGACTAACCTCACTTTGTTTTTCATTTGCCTAACACTACTGTGTTTACTGTTAAACCTTTTTGTAATCTGTCTTTGCCTCTGTCTGTCCAACCCCATTTGGGGTGCTATGTGCCTGGTAGAACACACACACAATGACGGTACTCCATCATGGTCTGTATAATTTCTTCTTGCTTGATATTTGCGCTTAACTTTTACTGAAGAAACTTGAGAGTTATTCTAGTTTTGATCGAGTCATGCTGGGGAGTTATTTGTAACGGGTCTCCCTCAGAGATGCTGCCATGTGCATGAATTTAATAAACGATTTTTGTTAAGCATAGTGATATCGTACGTTATTTTTTAGACATTGTGATTTTCTATTGTGCAAACACAACTGCATTTCCTGTCTTACTGGAAATTTTCGGAAGGGGTCAATAGGTTGAATTGAGTTGCAAAATGGGTCGCGGCTTGAAAAATGTTGAAAAACCTCTGGTTTTGGGCTTACGTTTACGAGTTACGTTTATGGATTAAGTTTCAGGTTTAGATTTGGGTCTAGGTTTAATTTTGGGTTTAGGTTTTGGGTGTTGGGTTTAGATTTTTTTTGTATAGGTTAATCTGAGTTTGGGTTTGTTTGGTTTCAGGTTTGGGGTTTTAGGTCATGTTACAAGGAATTTATGCTAATCCAAGTGTATCCCGTATCGTCCTTGTCATTTGACCAATCAAAACAATCGGATTCTCCTATGGAAAAATAACTCCAGCAGTGCTTTTGCTTCATGAGGCAAAATATGCCTTGTTAAACTTTGCAAATGCCGAAAGGCTGTCTATTTTGCCTCATGAGGCAAAAGCAATCCTACTACTATTATCCTTCAACCAATCATATTTGGCTGAAGGCAAAATAGCTTCAGTGGTGCTTTTGCCTCATGAAGCAAAATAAAAATTCATTATTTTACTTGGGTGGATCAGGACTGGATCAGACTGATGGTTTTCAAAAATTTTGCAGACCAGGACTGGATTGGATTCGATTTTATCAGATCAGGATTGGACTCGGACTGAAAAATTTCACAGTCCACTCATCTCTGGTAGCCAGGAAGGGTATTCGTGGGAGATATCTCTAAACGTTTACTTGCGTTTCCCCTGCATTTTGCGCCCAGAAAATGTCTTTGAAACATTTAATAAAAAGAAAAATCGTTCCTCCTGAAATGCATTTGCCCCAATCTATAAAACCTGGCTACGGGCCTGGTGGGAGGCAAGGATGTATGTTAAAACTCTTACTTATAGAGAATCCAGGAACGATAACAGTAGCTGTCATCGAAAAGATTGAAAGTTATTAACCTTTGTGATGTCCAGTAATTTCAACGGAAATTGCCTTTGCTCACATTTTCTTCTTTGTAAAAGCCCGCGATGTGTGCGTGACTTGCATTTGTCAATTTCAGTGATGAGCGACATAAGGGTTTTTCAATCTAGTTGAGTTAAGCATTCATTTGCACACTTTTATGGGTACTTTTCAGATCCAAGCATTGTAGTGCAATTTTTCCGTTTCGTTCGTTGAAATCGCTGATTTTCCAGAAAATTGTTTTCAAAGATTGAGCGCAGATTTGATCTAGTGGCTTTAACAAACAAATTATACTTACATATTGCTATAAGTCGCAATTATATCTTGATATACAAAAACTGACGTTGAAAACAACATACTGTTATATTGTCCAAGCAAACAAAGTAAACGACATTTTGCAAACGTTTAGGTAAACAATGACACCATCTTTAGTGCAATGTAGGTACGAATTGCAGTGAGTTTGTCGCAAGTTTTTTCTAACCAGTATGGAGAATGACGAGGTGAAAATCAACGACAATGCACAAAACGATCGTATTGACTATGCTGGCTTTCGTGTTTAATAAACCTGAGGAATATGCAATCGGCGAGACGCCTACAGAAGTCTTCCAGACAAAATCAAACAGAAGGTTGTGTTCAGTGCTTGACTAAAAAACGTTTGACACCCATGACATCAAATGTTTATGATATTCGCCACAGCTATTTCTTTAATCTATTTAATATAAAGTCATCCAGAAAATAAAATTTGTCAATGACAGGAAAAGAACTTTGTACTGCAAACGTAACGTAAATTTCCTGAATCAACTCTTCTGATTATTTTGATTTCCCCAACAAGAATATCTAAATTTTATGTCTTCTAGTTCACGACAATGAACTGTTGTTTCCAAATAGTCTTATAGCAAAGTTTCTTCTCTTTTAACAATTGAAAACCTTTGCTGAGTAATAAAATATAAGTGCAATTGTGCAGTTATCACAATTGTAGTGTTTTTACAAATTGCATCAAACACATTGCCATATATAAAATTATTACCTTGGAATACAGAAATAGTATCGCAAAAGGTGAAATGTACACGTGAATTTTAAACTACAAAAAAACACGGTCAAACTGCATGCACATACTTCCGTGTGTGGTTCAACCTGACTTATGCAAAGTTTTTTTACTTTCATCCTGTAAATCTCTGGCGACCATCAAACATGAGATTCGCTTTGTTTATTAAGTTTTGATAATTCCATTCAACAACTTCCTAAGTGTTTTATTACATTTGTATCCATTTATTTTTGAAAAACATCTGTGTGAATGGTGAACTGCGGCTTCTGCAGGCCTTAGTGGGTTCATTTTTGGAGTGAGTTTTCCATGAAAACGCGGGAAATAAGCCAAGTTAGGATAATAATCACATTTAAAATTTCAAGGACAGATATGAATGAATTGTTAATGATTTGGAGAAGTCCCGCTAAAAAAGGAGAGAAGCCGATTTTTGTATGGGTAATTCTTGCCAAAAATGAAAAGATTTGTGCGAATAAGAACTTCCATGACGAACAAAGAAAAAAAAATCAAGTACTGGATTCAGCTGCACAAAGACTTTTCAAACATTCAGAGTGAAAACAGTTTCAAGAACGCAAGACTAAGATTTAAATATTGAGGTGCGATTTACCAAAAACTTAACTGAGCTTTAAACGCATGCCAAAGTTTTCTAAAAGAATCTGAAATGGGACCTGGATAAAATTGTACTCACTAAGGTTCAGTGTTGACGACATTATGTTTTTCAAAGCCAAAATTTAATGCTTCAGTCTTCAAGTCAAATGTGATAAAAACGTACAGCTTGTGTAATATCAACAAAAGCGTTCAAAGAAGAACCAACAAAGTTTGATTTTCTGCCCTTGAAACATCGTCTCTTTATCTGATGCAATATTTATTGACGTTACTTCTTTCAGATATTTTGCAGTTTTTCAACACTCTGCCAGCCTGTCCGGTTGAAATAAGCCCCAATAACCCATATGGATTCGTCTACTGTTACATCGGATCAACAACGACTGACAGAAAATGGACATTTCATCCACCTTCCAATCGCACTGACGTTGTTCTATCTTTGAAAATCATCCATTACTACAGTTGGGCAATTTCTACCAACAAAACGTTTATGCCTGACGGTAAGCACCAAAATTGGATTGATGGAGATTTGCAAGTCTTGTCGAAAGGTATATTTTTGAAACCTTACCCCACAGCTTATTGATTAGATCGAACAAATCTAGGCAGAGAAACAAAATCGATACGAACACGTATAATTATTCATGTCCATGCAAACAGCAGAAGTGATTTTTAACAATTTGTTTTATTTTCAACAGGAAACAGGCATATAGATAAAAGATCCGTGTGGTTGATTATAGCAGAACCTTGGTGCGGTTTATATGTGAAGAAACAAGTTGATTCAGACGTCACTTGTCGCCCAGGAATTGTTATGGACGATACTTGCACAAGTGAGACAAAAATCCGTCTCTCATGGCCACCAACAGTCAACTCAACTTTGAAAAATTTTGAGATGACTTTGCAATACGAATATATTTTTTCCCTTAACAATCAAAAACGTCATATAGTCCTGCCACATCTTCACCAGGTAACACTGAAGAAAAAAAAGAATCACTTCTTTGTTGATTTTATTGCTTTTCTATCCAAAATGCAACATTTTCAATTTTGAAATCGTGCTTCCTATTACGATGGACATATGCATCACATTTGTTTACTTATTGGAAGGAATGTTTGCATCAAGTTTATAGAAAAAGAGGTTTATAACAAAAAAATATTGTACTTTGGGTGAGTTTAAAATCATTCATAAAAACGCTTTGCAATGAGTTAGGGAATCGCTGTTATGTCATATTAGTAGACTTAACACAACCTTTCAATGTAGCTCCAGCTCTGCATTTTTTCCAAAGATATTTTTCATCTTTGCGGTGTGATTTCGTGAAAAACCTTGTGAATCAGAAACCTCTCCTGGCTGAAAGTAGGCCTATCCCTGGAAGGACTGCCGTAACACTTGCAAATGCTTTTCTATTTCAATGACAATGAAATATTTTTCACTTGGAAACTCTATTACTCTGTCAAGTTGTGGAAAATAATCTTAGCTTTATGATCCAATTTGACAAATACAGATTGAAAGTTTATTAGTGAAGGCAGGAGAGGCGAATTTCCACTTTCGGAGCCCTAGACTATTGAAAATTGGGGCCCCTTCTGGAATGTTTGCTACGACTGATGTCATTCAAATTAGCACTTAGGCCTACACATGCTCATTACATTCACTGAACAAGTTGTTCCAATTCATAAACATATTGCTTTATTCTCACTTCCTTTGATATCAGGACCAAAAACAGTCACAATGATACTAACGAAAAAGGCAGCGGTGAAGCTATCTGACCACTTCCTATTGGGCTATATATTTATTGAGTAGGCCTACATCACTGGCTTCGGGTAATCTGATAAATGGATTCAGGCGTTTTGTTTCAAACATCATACGTAACAATCACGGGTGTGGGAGGCGGGAGTGCAACCGCACCCCCAAAAGTTTTGAATTGGTGAAAATCCGGGCAAATTCCCGAAAAATCCGGAAAGAATCCG
>Ga0210059_1013008_pt1 | contig 12493 bp, 3 predicted proteins | sample Ectturendosymbi2_FD_188042 | JGI IMG/M metagenome (GOLD analysis project Ga0210059, IMG submission 188042) | Ecteinascidia turbinata endosymbiont from Florida, USA - Sample 2 (SPAdes) (version 2) | ecosystem: Host-associated > Tunicates > Ascidians > Unclassified | place: Key West, Florida...
ATATCAAAGCAGTTTTGAAAAATAAGTCCATAATTTTAGCTTACTTGGTTGCGAAGAAATCTGGGATTTCGGACTTATGAGAGATTTCTGCGACTGGTCCATAAGCAGTCACTCTGTTAGGAAGGTAATACCCTTCAGATATCTTACCGAGTACAATACACTCAAGTATAATGCTCTACATATGCACACTCAGCACTGATCAATAAACTGAAACCGTGGTGCGGTGGCGTGCCTTGAGCGTTATGTTCAAGGTAATGTGCTATGCACGTATGTGACGCAATAATCATCTCTACGATTAGTCGAACGTTACCCGCAGTTGCGGCCGTTGTTATCACAATTCTAAACGTTCGTTCGTGATCGCGAGCGCACTTTTGTGTTGCATCTTAAAGCTGACAAATTTTTCTAGAGACCAGTCAGTTCACTAAAGAACACAACAGCGTGGAAGTGCAGAAAAATCCGGATTACGATACATAAAAAGAGCAGATTTTATCCGGTATTGGCAAAGATCGGGAAAATCCGGATAAACCGAAGATTTTTATAAAGAAAAACGTTAGAAATCATTCGAACCACCAGTTTTATCCGGTTTTGGCGAAGATACGGATTAACCGAGGTTTACTGTAGTAACGTTTTCGTGACATTTGTGCAATCGGCGTGATGCACGCGTACAGAGTCATACCCATGCCAAAAGAAATGATTAGAAAATGTTACCAACGAAAGCAAATATATTTGCGTAGAACAAAACCGAAAATACTTCTAGGTTTTTCAGTAGTGATTACTAAAACTGGCAGACGGTCAAACTTGTAGAGTAATCAGTTGCTGTTGGGGGCCCTCAATACTTAACACAACATAGGAAATTAATATAGTTGTATTCTTGTATCGCTTCTGAATCACAAAAATTTTTCAAACGAGTAATTTATTTGTAACAAATAAATTTCATCACGGGGGGCCCCCTTGCAGCGGAGGGCCCGGGGCAATTGCCCCCGTTGAACCCCCCTTAATCCGGCCCTGGACCTTACACCGCCTTAGTTTCGTAAATAACACGCGAGAGATTAGGTTTGGGTAAAAGATGACTTTGCTATTAAGCATCCATTTCCGTATTCCGCGTTTGTGTTGTAGTAATCTTAATAAACAATTCATTCACACGCGACTAATTGCTGTTACAAACTGCTGTAGCAACAAAGTAACTAAGTAGCTTACTGCAATGTTGCTGTCTGATTTGATGACATTGTGCTTGATGATAAGAAAGTTTGTTTAGAATGCCAGTAATTATTGAACATTGCATGGCTCTGAACTAAGTTGTATGAAAAAGTTTGACACATCCGAGTTGAACAACCTGAGGATAGAGCAATGCTCTTCAACCTTCCTTACCGCAGTATGTCCTTCGACGATTTTTCAAGAACCTTGTACACTAATCAGTTGTTATTTACTATTAATTTTTCCAAGCTTTTCGTCACACGCCCCACTTTCCTTGTCAACAAATCCTACGTCCTATCATGATTTGCGTTATACATACACTGAATACGAAGTTAAGAGCAAAACTAGATTATATAAACAAAGTCAGCATGAGGTAAAGAGAAAGAAAAGTATCTCAAAAGAAAAACGCTTATATTTTTGTCTAACAGCTGGAGTCGCATTCATTAATTTATTCGGATGCAGGACTGGTCTACAGTACTGAATGATTCGAGCGCTTTACCGGTTTCCTGTCAAATGTATAGGTCAGAAACCAACTTGTCGACTGCAGGAAAAGATGGAAAGGATGACCAAAGTTTTGACAAAACAACCTTGTTTCCTTCGATAGCATGGCGAAACTATAGCACCACCGTGATTCATTTTGGTTTTACATTTGCTTCTGACAACTAGCGAATTTGTCGATTTGTGGCTTGTAAAGATCAGCTGATGCCAACAAGTAATTTAGATACTGATGTTAGTGATTAGCTCAGTAGACGCAGTGAGGAAGTCGGATTAGCCTCGTAAAACCAGGGATTAAGATCAGTCAACAACTGATACAAACACGAATGTCCGAAGCTGAATGGAAAACAACGCGCTTTGCCAGTAGTTTCAACCTGACCTCTGACATAAGCCTGAAAGAATCAAGCAATCAGAAAAACTTGTAGTTGTGAGCCAGAAACTTGAAAACCGCCATTGCTTTTTGATCGCTTTACAACTGTTTGTTGACGAAAATGAATTCACAGCTACTTTGCGCTAAAAACGATACATAAATATTGACCAGTTTGTAAAGCCACTTACAACTACTCCATTGATACATAAGCGCTACACGAGCATACTTGGCAAGTAAATAATTCTAAATCTTCACAAGCTGCCGCGTTTGCCTTAGAGAATTCTCTGTTCCGTCTTTGCACGCTGAGCGTTTCAAAACGCAAATGCTTTGCAAATAAATACAAAACCGAAATACTACAAAAACTGCTACAGCGTATCAAGACCGAGCTCTTTTTGTCCAATTTCAAAATGCCGTATCCACACTTTGACTCCAGCTCTTTGTTGCACAATGCAGGGGAATGAGTACGAAAAAGTTGCAAATAGCAAAGACCTCATTCGAATGATTTTTCTACTTTGAAATTCCAAGTAATAATTGCGAAAAACGATCAAGTCGGTCGTTAACTTCAAAACTAACAGTAGCAGCCGCATGGGGCCTTGATCTTGGAAACACAAAGAAAAACGCCGAGTGATGAAACCACCACTGCCCGGGTCTGTCCCGTCGATAGTCCCAGCAGGAGGTTAGTGAACTGCGAAACGGTTTCTCGCAACTCAGCGTGATGTGTTAATTTTCAAGCTTTATGAGTTCATTCAGCATTTCAGCACAATACGTTTATTTTCTGGTGGCTTTACAGCGCACTGCCGGAGACTGTCCGCAACACAGAAGTCTTTCCCACTTCACCTCATCACTTTACGTTAAATTTAAAAATACTGTCAGGCTAAGAAACGCAGAAAAATTTTCCAAACGAGAGCGCGTGGTTTCGCAGTCTGTGCTTCGCACCAGGAAAATCCTTCGAAGAAGTGATATCGAACTCTGGTATCTTAGAAAAACTTTGCAGCTGTTTTGACAGCACTAAAACTCAAGATCGTGTTGAGGCGCAAGGATATCTAATTTGCGTGAAGTGTTGTTTCAACGACTGATTAAACTGCACTTACAGTAAATGCGATTTAGAATTTTCACTATTGTCAGTTACAATTTGTCATACAATTTGCATTAACCAGTGTTCCTACCCGTCATTTGCCTCTCTTCAATGAATAGCCATTGCCTTCCGAATGTCTATGTCTTCTGTGAGCTTTATTGTCTTCCGTATGTTTTTTTATGCTTTCTTTAAAGCCCCTGTGCAGTATTGTTTTGCTCCCCTTTTTAACCATCCTGACTAACCTCACTTTGTTTATTTTTCATGTACTTAACACTACGCTGATGCTGTTTACTGTTAAACCTTTTTGTAATCTGTCTTTGCCTCTGTCTGTCCAACCCCATTTGGGGTGCTATGTGCCTGGTGGAACACACACACAATGACGGTACTCCATCATGGTCTGTAAAATTTTACCGTGTTTTTTTCTTGCTTGATATTTGCAATTAATTAATAAATAAATGTTTGGCTCTCAAACAAGAAATGAAACAACATTTTTCCTTCACTTTTTTCCGTTGTTTTGCTTTTGCAACGCAACTTTTTTCTTCGTTGTAGAAAAAAAATGTCATAGGTAATAATTTCACAGATAAAAATACTGCTTGGATAACCTGATACAAGTAAATTTGACCTGATTGTTTCAGACCTTTGTAAAAATCTGATTAAGTCAGTCATAAATATTCTTGCATGGACACAGAAAAGAGTTATACAAACTGCTCGCATGTTACTAGGTGGACTAACAGAGTGAAAAAATTTCGATCTTCTGGTTGAAAAACCCGATGATGTCAAACAGAGCAGCTTTGATTTTTAAAGTTTTAACAAACCGCGAAAACACAAAGAACGTAGGCGATCGTTTCGCTGCTGGCCCAAAACTCGGTCAAAATTTTGAAACTTTGGATGATCACGTATGTTTATCCAGTAGGCAAATGGAATGCGCAATGTTAAACCAAAATCCAAATACAAAGATCAACAGAGGTTAGAAACAGAGTGTGCGTTCCCTGAAGTGACGACTAACTAGTACTTTTCTCCAAAACTATGAACTAATTCCGTCCTTATGGTCAAAGCCCTATGGCTGCGTTTTTAAACGAACCAATCTCTGAAAAACTTGTCCGTATGGCAAGCTAACTTCATAAGGGGGGTGTCAGAGGATTTTTTCCAAGGGTGGGAGCAATAGTGGATTTTCCAAGGGGGCACAGTGGTGAAATTTCATTGTACTAACTCGAGACTAAAAAAAGCACTTTTCTGCTAAAAAGTTAATAGGAAAATATCAAATTTCAAAATCAAGGGAGAGCACCCACCTTGCACCCACCTACCGACACCCATGCTTAACAATCTTGTCACTATCTTTAGCTTCTTTCACTACTCAGTCATTCTCTTTTGCAATCTTCATATGAAAGTAATAATCCTTAACATTCAAACTTCATCTGCGGGTAGAAACAAATCAGTGTATTGTTATGAGGCGAGGGACCAAAAAGTCATAAAGGTAGATCGTTCATAGAATTTTGTGATCATCTCTAGTTTACCGTTGCTTATTTAATGCGGTTTTATTTTCAACAAAATATGATGTAACGTATTACTCTTCGAGCTTTACAAACCAAATTACTTACCGAATTTCAGCTATTTTGAAGTTCTAATGCAGGCTTACCTCAAGGTCAGCAGCTGCTTTTAGGCCAGGGGTCTCAAATGCAAGTTGCTCCGGGACCAAATGATGATTTATAAGTAGGGCAACCAATTTTTTGACCTAAAAACGCAAAATTTTGACTTTATAATTTAGAAATTTTGACCTTATTTTGACCTATAAATTTTCTGCGTTTGCAACTGCAAAATAATTCAGCCTTAGGTGTTGAGTTTACCCCAGAAGCATATTCATCCATTCTACGCTTCGAAATAAAAAAAAAAATGGTTGTTTAACTTTGAGGGATGATACATTGATAAGTACATTAATGACTACAGTAGAGTCAAACCTGAGAACATCATGAAGTTGAGACGCTATATGTGGATCGAGCATTTACCAAACCAAGTACGTTACTTGCCTTACCACGCCTATCCTACATAATATTCAATCGTTCAGTAGTGGGCAAAAGAACATTATTACGTCAGAAGTTGCAGCAAACCCATTATTATTACAGAATTGCAACAAAACGTGCAAACGCATATAAATATCTGTTGTTGTAGTTTCAATAAAATATCAATAAAGAGAAAAAACTATGCCGAAAGAAAAGTTTGACCCAACGATAAATTTTCACCTAATGATAGATTTTGACTTTTTTTGACCTAATAACATGGGGTTCCGTCATGGTATGAGCGTGAAATTTGGTGTGTGGACGTTTCATGAGCTTTAAAAGAGGCAGAAAAATTTTGAGCTTATTCATTTTTGGTTGCCCTGCAAGGTAATCCGAGGGCTGCATTATGACGCCGACGCAACAGTGGCGGTACCTGAACCTTACTAGAAACAGCTTTTACTTCTTATTTCTTGCGAAAGGTATCATGAGTTATAGGAAAATCATTTCCAACCATCTTTAAAAGGAACTTGTTCACTAGCCGAGCACCTTTAAACACCGGTGAATAACTAATTAACGTAAATGTTAATTATTTGAAAATTCCCATAAAGCATCGCGGGCCGCGCTTTTGAGACCCCTGTTTAAAGGCATTGTTGTTGCACATTACGTTTTCTTTTCACAACCACGTTTTTATGTTAACTTATCGCTAACGGCGCAAAACAGGGAAAAAATAAAGACAGACTTCTCTACACCTTTTATCAAATCCACCCGGTAGGCTACGCAGAACTTCCTTGTGCATTGTTACTGCCATGCATGCTTAAGTCTACAGCGTTGTGTGTAGGAGTGAAGACGTTATACAATAGAATAGGAACACATTAGTGCGCCAGCGTCCTGCAAAAGATTAATGCACTTTGGAGGTCGCGCTGGTCATAAAAAAAAGGGGAAACAAATTAGCGTTTTTGTTGGAAAACGATTGTCAAAAACTCTTGAATCTGATATTGCTTTTATCAAAAATCCGATCTTTTGAATTGAATTCATCTTTTTTGAGTTGTTATGTGACAGTTGGCTCTGTAATTCGGTGAACATACTTTACTGTAAAGAGTATAACTTCGAATAGAGGGCTCAGCAGCAAAGAAACACCAACGATAATTGGTCTAGTAAAAGCTCCAACAGTAGACAATACCTGCAGCCATTCTCGGCCACTGGATAAAAATATGACTAAACCAGAGAAAGATAGTACTGGGATTGGAAACAAAAAGCCGAGCATTGTAGAGTAGCCAGTCGTTTTCAAAAAGTGTAACGTGAGCATTGTTCAGCTTAATTTGTTAATAGAACCACAACGGTGAAGCACAAAATAGTCACTGTCTAGCAAATAAGCCAACAAAACATTTTACCCTCTAGTTGTAATCTACGAGTCATGTCAGCATACATAACAAAAGTTAACATCATAGTAGTGATTCAACGCCCCTGTGTGGCACGGATAGCTGGTATATCAACTTAGGGGGGCAGACGAAAGAACTTAAGTGAGCAATGTGGAGGATCTAGACGTGTTGCTTGGTTGTTTGGTCACGCTAAGGGAGGCGACATGTTTGTTTGGGGAGGAAGGAAACCGCACTAAATTGCCCCGTGATACCGCCACTAGTCAACTTCAAGTGTTGTTGAAAATATTACTAATTTTCAAAATGCATTAAGATATATCTTAAGTAGATCAACACAAGATATTTTACCGACTGGAAAAAGTGATCTTAAAGTTTTTATTTTGAAGAAATTCCGCTATGTATGCACAAATCATTTCAGGATTTCAAGATCACGTTAGGTTGCTAAAGAGAGTGGCTTCGTTTGTTTTTTTGATATTAGATTTATAGATATGAACCCATTTATTGTTACATTCTTTTGAAAAGCTGTCGTTTTCATTTTCACAGAGGAACAAATACTATGTTTTCAGTTTTTGTTTGGATGACAGTTTGACGCAGTAAAACATAACTATGGTTCAAAAATACAGAAAGCAAAGACATCAGTACGCACCGAGTATAGTCACGAATTTCAAAACTTTAGATATTCTATACTTTTTGCTAGAAATCATCAGTGAAATAAGATAAAATTTCTGAGGCCGTAGCAAGACTTGCCAAAGTCCTCTCAGATAAAGTTGACCTCAGCAAGAGTTGAATTAGCTTTCGGTGTAGCAATATTCCATTATAATTTTGTTTTCCTTTAAAACAAACAAACCCTGTGCTAGCAACAAGTGGATGGTATGGTAATAGTCGGAAATTAGGTCGTCACATTTATGTTTTTGGATACATCAATGAATCATCAAATCAGTTCTAAAACGAATAAAATCACCGCGATATCCTCTAAGAAAGTTCACCGCGATATCCTCTAAGGAAGAAAGGTCTAAACAACCCTATTCAAATCAAAAGCCTTAAAGAGTCATAGGCACTGTTCAGAAAATCATATATTTGTCATTTATGTATGAGCAATTATCTAAAGATCTAGTCAAATGCAATCTTAAAACTGTGGCACTACAGCAACTTGTTTTACAATTTGGGCTTTGTATTCTTCACTGGCTAATGTAGCAATATTTTAATTGGTCTACTACGGCAGCACTTAGCAGGCAAGGATCATTCATATTATTTACAAATGGCACAGCCGATCAGAAAATATTCTTAAGGGTTAAATGCAAGACGAATCATTTCAAGAACGACCCCATGCCTCACGTATACACGCCGTGTCTAAAATTGAGTAAAAAAGGATATGGCAATAAAAAAGCCATGTAATAGTGGATAGCTCTATTCAAGTATTCTGTTATAATTCTCTTCTAAACTTCGATTATTAATTGTGTTTTTTTATTAGTTTGTTTCAGACAAACGTCAAAACGGAATAGTGAGAACAGGTCTTCGCCGCTTTGGAGGGACAAGCAGACAACGGCTCTATAAGTTAAACGTTTTGCGAAGCAACCTGCCTTGCGCAGGTTATACCTCTACGAAGTCCGATCGTCTATAAGGTTTGCTGCAGTAAACATTAAAACTGTTGCAAGTCGTTCACAAAACAAAACAAACAACACTCGGCACGTTTTAATGAGCTGCAAATATGCGTATATCTTCATAAATATGGGAAACTTTGAAATGCAAAGGTTCTATTCAGCCAAAAAATTCAGTCAATACAACCACCTATTTTTTCTTAAAATGGTTTGACCCATACTCTCAGGCATAGGCGTAGTCAGGAGGGGCCCAGCCTCCCCCAATTTTTAGCATATCTGGTCATTTTGTGCTTTGAGAGGCGGTAACCTAAACACAATACTGTTACTCGTCTAAACTCAAAAATTTTGGCCCCTAAACAATTTTGGGCTGGCTACGCCACTGCTGTCAGGGCTAAAACCAGGCGTGTAGTGGGACGGAACGCGTGGGAACGGTGTTGCCATACCTTTTTCACGTTTTGCTTTAAACTGAGTTTGAAGCTATTTTAAAATGGCTGTTTTTGGGTGCGTTCCCAAACCTTTTTTGTTAGCACTACATCCCTGACTACAACAACACCTTGTTGCACAAGAGCGCTTTGCAGCATATCTCTGCAAGATTTCAACGCAATCATCTACCAAGTGTACGGGTCTCCGCTGTTTATTGCATTAACCGAAACTGTAAACTCACTGACATCATTTACGACACGAAGACATAGCTTTAACCGCCGAGCGAGAAAGGTGTCAAGTGCCGTCCCAGGAAACTTGAAAAATGCGCTTGGTTGGGCGAAATAACGATTTATTGAGCAAAATTTGCAAACGTGTTGATGTTGGTTTCGCAATACACGTTTATGTCAAATAAAAATGTCAAATTTCTTTGCTTGTTAGTTTCTTTTGTCCGAAACATGCTTAACTCTTAGCTCTTATATAAGTTAAGAAAGAAAACATGTCAACATTCACGCAAGAACTCTACAATCAAAACTATTTAAAAAAACGTTCTGTTGTGCATAAAAAGGTTTAGCTGGGCGTAAGTCATGTGTCTTCCCACGAGGTTCAATTTGTTAGGTTATGCATGAAGCTGTATTATAATTTTCAGATTTTTTTAATAAAGCAGTTCTTGTTCGTTTGATTAAATGATTAAATCAACTGAAGTATCGGAACACAAACTTCTGAAAATATTAAGTAATTTTGCATGTTTTAAAAAATAACCTTATCCACAGTAATGCCGAACTGAAAAAATAGTCTGAAACAACTATCCATTCTTGTGTCTTAACCAATTTAAACAACAGGTTTAATTTAAAAAAAAACATTCTAAAGAAGGTATCTTTTCTCGAAATTGCGATTTGTAGTGGCTATCCAGCTACACGTACGAAATAACAGAAGTTTTCACTGCACAGCAACGCCGATAAATTCCTACATTTTGAGCAGCAAAAACATCGTTTTTGTGACAAATCCTGAGCCATCTTTCTGAAAACTTGCAGACTGCGCAGACATCTTTTATTGCCATACATTTTCGGCACAGGTTCTATGCGTTTTTAACGATAGGGCAAAATCCACCAGTCGAGGTGGTTTTACGAAAAGAGGCCTGCCAATGTCACATCTACCTCGCGACTTTGTCAAAACGACGTTAGAGGAAAGAGTCTGGAAAGTTGAGTGCTTCAAACTTTGCACAGCGTGCGCTCGATGGCTATCATCCGCGTTTAGTGTTTTTCAATAAGCGACGACGCATCGGTGAAGAGGTGCTTATGGAACAATTTCCGAAAAGATGGTTTGTTGCTGAGGGAGTGCAACAGCGCACCCTTTGAATGAAAATATGTCGCAAGGAGGCATTTTTAAACATATTTCAACTGTTAAAAAAGAGCGTTCTTGTTCATATCCACTGAAATTCCAAATGTAGATGTATCGGATGTCGGTCAAACAGCTTGCGCAACAAGCTGTTAATTTTTGCTGAAACATATTGACTGAAATCATGCTACTGCTACGAAAAACTGAAAAGTTGTTATTCCGAATAATGAAAACTCGAATTGCAAAAGCTTGCAACAAATTCCAAGTCTTTATTTTTTGTAAATGTTGAATAGACAATTAGGCTACAGTAAAAAACTTCTTATATTACAAGATTGCGTTTCAAATCATATGCAAGAAGTATTTTGATGGTAGGCCACCAATACGTTATCGTACACATTGTTGCAATGTTCATATTGCTTCAGCATGATCCCAGTGGTTTAGTTTTTCACACACACCCCTTGCTAGGATGCAAGCATGGCCACTTGCCAGTCACACGTGAGGTTTGCTAAAGAAATTATACTACAGTATAACCTGGTGGGATAATTTTTGGTTATACTTTGGAAGTAGATGGTACATTGTTTCCGATTCCGATTTTAAATGCTTGCCACAAACAACAAGAATTTCGGGCAAAAATTACCGGAAAGTGTAGCTTATCTAACACAAAAGCAGCAATCAGAGCCTATAGTTCAATTTTATATGCCATTGTCTTTGTTTTCATCCCAATTCGACAGTTAGTTGACCATTCTACTGTAGGGGAAGGTCGGCACCTGTGATCATAACGGCTAGCGGGAACCACCTCTTTTATGAAAACTACACAGTTTCAGCACCACCTATTAATACTAACTGTTCCTCATGCTTCCTTATCGAACCCTTGTTAACGGGACTCAAGAAAGTAAAGCGTTTAGGTTTTTGATACTAGCTATCATTTTTCAGGTAGTTGAAGTAAAATTACGAGGCACTGAACTTTTTGTATTAGCGCTGTTGTTTCTACGTTGTTCCCTGCATCTTGTACATCAGTGGTTCTTAACTGGGGGTACACGTACCACTTGGGGGTACGAGGAGCCAAAGCAGGGGGTACGAAGCACCAAAGTCTTCAGGGATACACGCTCTGAAAATTTAAACCAGATTTTATTGAACATTCATCGTGATTCTCTGTAGTGTGACGTACCATCATCCATTCACTAGGGCTGGTTCGTTATACGCTTTGAATATTATATTTAGCTTGCTTGCACAGTAAAAGTGCTGTTGCCTAACTTATTTCATTGCCAGTGGTTGAGTGAAGAAGTCATTGTTAAATGTTAGTTGACCATTTATTTCAAGGATGTGTAATGGCAACGCGAGTACCACTACATGAAATCGGCAAAGTCCAAGGGGACAGCACCAACAGAAATCACCTAGCAAAAAAGTCGAAGTTCATATGCCCAATTAGGCCAGAAGCTAGGGAGGCGATTATTTAGTGTAATGGCCCTGCGCGCAGACATCATGATCTATTTCATAGATTACCAATTGATCAAGACAAAAGTTCCAGTCCCCACGTGAATGCGAGTCGATCATAAAAGTCGGGTCGTTCCGCATCAGATGCTTAAGTATACGTGTATTTTGGGAGTCAATTGTGATTATCAGCAATGGCGTAAATGGAGGTTTGAGCCATGGGGAGAAAACATACCTGTAGCTGAAAGGGGCCCACTAGCCAATACTAAGAAAAACAATCTGAGAAATGATGTTGAATCCGGATGTGGATGGGTATGCTAAAACCCTAAATCCCCGGAAAATAGTTTAAAAACGAAAAAGCAACGTCCTGCTGAAAACAAAAATAATAGTAAAAGCGAAGTATAAGCTAAGTGGGGGCCTTATTTTTACATTTAGCTTGCCAGGGGACTGGCAATTTGCCCTTCTGTCCCCCATCATTCACGCCACTTAATATCAGTACATTTGATTTTGCAGAAACATGTCCAAGAAACTCATATATCAAGTGAAATAAGGCCTATGCTAGATATGGTTTCACTTGCATGACAGAAAAAGATCGAATACAAAGACCACAGTGCATGTGATGCAACAGAGTATTTACTAATGCAAACCTGAAAACTTCAAACCTTAATGAACATTACAATAATCGGCATGGGAGTGTGCAGTCGGGGAATGATTTCAGTACCCTGAAAATCAAAAGGGCTTCATTTGATAGTGGTGGAACTTTACTAAAGCAGGCATTCGTACCGATGGAAAAACAATTATTGCTGGCATGTTGCAAAGTTACGTTCTTGTGTGGCAAGAAGAGAGCCTTATATAGCTGCTGAAGAATTTGTGACACCATGTGAACTACGCTGGTAACAGATACTACTTGCCTTCAGACAAGGGGTACGAGAGAATTTTATGAAAGCTCAGTGGGTACGAGTGCGTAGAAAGGTTAAGAACCACTGTTGTACATGGTTAACTTAGTACAACGTAATATGCATTTTAGCAAGAGAAAAACAGCACGGACTGGCCGTGTTTGAGTGAGGACTTGATTGTGGTTCAAAATGGCGTGTATTCAGAGCCGGATTAAAGGGTAGGGGGGCCCAGGGCAATTTTTACCGGAGGGCCCCTATGACGTAATTCATGACGTCATCGTTTGTAAAAGTTATGTTTTCGCTGAT
>Ga0210059_1013009_pt1 | contig 12493 bp, 9 predicted proteins | sample Ectturendosymbi2_FD_188042 | JGI IMG/M metagenome (GOLD analysis project Ga0210059, IMG submission 188042) | Ecteinascidia turbinata endosymbiont from Florida, USA - Sample 2 (SPAdes) (version 2) | ecosystem: Host-associated > Tunicates > Ascidians > Unclassified | place: Key West, Florida...
TGGGGCGTTCCTACACCTTTTTCGTTAGCACTGCATCCATGCAACCCTTTCACTGCTTAAAACACTTCACTGGTTGTGTCTCTGCACGGTTGCACGATTGCATGCTCACTAAAACAAAAATTTTTTCAGTGTAAAATTTTCTTAAAGGGAACACTGTTCTCTGGCTTTCAAAAATTGTTCTTTCTGGTCACTTGAAAAAAATTAAAAGTGATTGCGATGGTTAGATAGCCACAAAATGCAAAGCGTAAATCTGGAAACTTTGTGCCAAAATATTTATTCTCCATAATCATATCTTGTGCTCAACTGTTGTCAACTTTTAAAAACAACGCCATCTTTTCGCCCATTTGACAGCAGGCTTGCATCAGGGCTAATGGCACGAAAAGGAAAGCACTAGAAGCCATCAAGCACAAGTATTTACTATGGTGTAGTAAGGAGTAGTGAGCTTTGCTAAAATTTATTTTAAGCTTGTTTGCGGCAGGCCACAAAAAAGGGTTTGCATTCTTATTGCAACTAAAGTGTAACTAAAACCGAATGCTTTATCTCGAGAATTCCAGAAAAACGCTGAAACATCTTTAAATGTACTGAAGTAACTTAAGCTTTTGCCCTACTTGTTTTCTGCACAAAGTGTATGGTGTGAGCGACGATAGCTGTGTACTTTTTGGATGGCGTAATTGCAAGCAACTGTATTAATATGTTGTGTGTTTGTTCGTTTTTAGCCACCGCATTATCTTTCATTTGAGCAAACAGCATTAAACAATTACCTGAATAATGTGTGACAGCAGATAATTTAGATTGTTATTTCATACCGAAACTCAATCTTTTTAATTTGTCCGAGAAGAAATATTTGAACTTTAGTGATTAAGCCATATAATTAACCGTTCCCACCAATTAGATGAAACAAGCCGAAAAAATTACCACCCCAATACGTTTTTAGTAAACATTGTTTGCCATTGGCTGCATTATAAAATCTTCAAAAACTGTTTTAAACCTCTTAGTATAACTCAATAAAGTTTAAAAATCCAAAAAGCGACGAGTATAGGCATAAAATTTTGAACGTCACGTTTACGCATTTTGTATGACGTTTATATACGTGGGAATGGCACTGAAAAACGGTATTATCCACGCCACTTCATTTCCTCCGGTCAGAGTTTTAAGATTTTTAAAACCTAGAGCAGAGATTTGAAATCTCTGCCTGATGTGACACGTTGCATGTTATGGGTAAATCACAAATTAATTACGAACGAACAAATAGATTCGAAAAATATCAATAAATCCATCTTTTACTAATAAAAAAATTTGACGAACTTTCAGTATAAAACAGTAACAACTTGCTATTTGCTTTATTCGTAAAAGTCAAATAAATGAAGACAGGCTTACTTCTTTTACACTCAATGCAAAACAACAATAAAACGTGAATTGCAAAATCGTCAGAGATAGTTTATTTTGTAGAGGCAGTAACATTCATGAGTGTTTGTTGATGAGCAATTACCATATCAAATAAAGATGTAAACTATAAAAAATCGGTGCTTTGAATCCCACAAAAATTGTTTTCAAATGTTTGTGCATTTCTTTGGCAGAATGTAAAAGCATCTCACAAAGTTCGTCAATAAAATCCTGCCTCCCATAAATACAGCAGTTGCAGTAAACGGTTATTCTTCTCTAAGACGCTGCGTAAAACATTTCAAATGTCTGGCATTCTTTTTCTAAAGCTGTAAACTTACCACATTTCGTTACGTGAATAATATACATCTTTGCCCACGCTGATGAGTATGGCTTAAATAAACATGGAACTGGCAGTTGTTTTTTCTATCTTTACCTTAAAAAAGGTTGAGTTAGCCATGCCTTACACTTGCATAAGATTTTTTCTGTTTTACGTTTTAAAGAATTCCTTTCTACAGTATGAACAATCAAGAAGTTTCTAAAGTTTCTACAAATAACTTAAGCGATACGTAGTGATTTAATCGTGATAGTCAATAAGCAAGATCCAGTAAGTTTAACGATTGTTTTGTGAGTTACTGGGCGACATTTGAAGTTTTAAATCAACTCTAAGCTCAAATCATACAGAGCAAATTAGTTTTTAAAAAATCACTAGAAAGTGACAAAGTCACGTACAATTATTACAACTATTATTTTAATAGTAATATTTGTATTGTAATTGTATAATTGTACAATTAATACCCCACAGCGACTAACATCAAGTTCGTGCACATTCTCATTTGAAAGGAGCCCGTTGCCGCAAAGAATCAGTCAACTTGACATTGACAGAATGTATAATTCTTCTGTTCAATAGGCATGTTCAGCTCGCATTCAGACAGAACCGCACACATTCTCATATATATTTCTTCACTTATTAGTTCTTTATTAAGTTGATCAATTTTCTGTGTGGATGCACGAATTTTTCGCGCAAAAATTTTTCACGTAAAGAAAACTAATCGAATTTGATAATTCCACGTCCTTTCATTTGACCATCTTTAAGCAAATGCATTGCATTTTGGACTTCGTCAATCTTGAAGAAGCGAAGAGGAGGTGGATTGAGCTGCATCAACAATACACGAAGTTATCGTCCGTGATAGCAAAGTATATAGGATTGTGAAACAAGAGGTTGCAACAATATGTTTCCGTTTTCGAAGTAGTGAGATGCATCAAAGTTAAACCAGATGATGATTGCTGCACATTTAGTATCTATGATGACTCTTTCGTAGCGAAAAACTACTTTGCGCGCTGGATGACACAATCAAAAATCTTCGACTTGTTTTTACTGCTAGCAGCGACTTCTTCATGAAGTTAACAGCCTACTTTCGAATTAATTCTTCGCTTTCAACGCAGCAAGTTTGCATCTAAATGCTTTTTCTTATGACTTTTTGCATGACTAGTTCTCTCATGACTTCTTGCATGATTATTTTTCGTCTCATTCTACAGTGGTTCCTTTTATATATTAATCAGCATTGACGGTTTTAATTTTAGGCAATCGGAAATATTAGTTTTGACTGCATCTTAACATGTTCTTTGCACTAATTGTTTTCAATTAAACAGAGTTTAAAATAAAATCCAAGTAAGTAGTTCCAGAAACGCCCCTTTCAAAAACTGCAAAAACAGAAAGCCTATTGAAAATACTCGTAAAGTCAACGGCACGCATGGGCGTCCGCAGGGGGGGAGAAAACGGGCATTTGCCCCCCCATGGAAATTGGGACTAAGAAGCAAAAATTTCTGGAAAACGTGAAATCAGGAATTTAATTCTGATTATTTGTGTTAATTCTTGCAGTGACACTTTGTTTGCCGATGTGACACTCACACTGCACAAGAGTCAGGTTCATTGTTTTGATAGCATGCAGTTATGAGCTTGCAGTTCACTCATGTGCGCTCCTTGCCAGTACAGGCAAGATGCTAAACTCGGGAGCGAATTGTTGTACTATTGGCCTTTATTGCGTAACAATAATATGGCAACAAATCTTCGAAGATGCACTTCAAGTTACGGTGGTAGGCGTCTTGCCGCATGTAACTATTGAATGCAGACGTCTTGGTAGGTTATGCAGCGAGACAGTGAATGGTGATAGCGGTAAGGCACGTAGGTTCAAACCAATGGTGGGCGAATTGTGGGTCGCCAACATATTTTGTGTGGCTCTTCTAGAGATGAATAGCAATATCTCAAATTGATAGAGAGTTATTGCCTCAAATTTAACGCTTGTTTCATTTATCAATGTGTTTACACAAGTTTGTGAAGTTAGCCACCAGCAGTGTTCCCTGTAAGAAAAATTAAGATAGAAAGCAAATATTTGTTTCAGTGCGCATGTAATTTCACAACCATGTAGACCAGGGTCGCAAACACGCGGACCGCATGTGGCCCCCGAGGGCATTTTGTGCTTCCCGCAATGCGTTTTGGGAATTTTCATATAATCAACATTTAAGTTTTTTACTTTATTCACCGATGTTTAAAAGTGTTCCGCCAGCGAGTGAACAAGTTTTTTTTTAAACGAACGTAGAGGCGGCTAGAAATGATTTGCCTATGACTCACGATACATTTCGCAAGAAATAAAATGTAAAAGCTGTTTCTTGTAAGGTTCAGACACTGCCATTGTTGCGTCAGCGTCACAATGCGGCTCTCCCGTTAGTTTATAGGTCCTAATTTGGCCCTCGGAGAAATTTGTGTTTGAGTCCCTGATGTAGACACACATCCAGTGAAACGTTTCGACAGGGCTATGCGATATACAGTTTGGAATGTTGCAAGTGCGTTAGAATGAGATTTCACTGCGCAAATGCTCTGGTAGTTCTGCGCATTTGCGCACCTTAGGGGGAACACTGGCCACCAGGGTGTCTGCGCGATTTGATAACAACGACAGTGAACCTAAATCGCAAGTTAGGCTACTTTTTCTTGTTTCCCTAAGTTAGGTTATATTCTTCCAAGAAGAATATTAAAATTTTTCAAAGACACATATTGTCAAAAGCATTCTGTCATTTTCCCAATGTCGGCATGAGAAACAGTGTGTTTCGCGAAGAGGCATTTGTAGATCACAAAGTGGAAGAATACCAAAATAAATTGTGAGACCACTGGAGGAGTTCCAAGCCAGATTTGACCATTTCCAAGAGTTAAAACCATGCTTTGCATTACTTGTAAATCCATTCAGTGTTAATGTATCGGTGACGGCTGTCCAGTTCGCTAACCGTTTTTACAAACTTGTCTTTTGTAGAAAAAAAAACTGACCGAAATGCAAGAAAATCAGGGTCAAAAAAAACTTTAGTCAATGCCACTCTGCACCGAATTTTTGGCGACAGGTTCCAGAACGTGAACACCCAGAGTTTAAATTCCAGTGTATTACTCATTTCTGTGTATAGCACAACATATAGCTGTGAATTTTTTTTCTCTGAAACGAAATTCGTAAAATCAAACCAACGCGCAACCCTGACAAATGAACACTTGGGAGAGTTAATTCGCACAGCTTTAACAACATACTGTCCAGGTTTTTGGGGACTAGAAAATCAAACATGCACTTCATACCGACAATTGCTGCACATCATTTATGTAAAACTTGCATTCTTTAACTTGCATTGGTTTTTTATTTTCTGCAAATGAATCATCCATTGAACAAATTTCCCCACCCTTGGTTTATACTATGTGTAAAGAAGCATTGCTGTCAACAAAGCGCATTTTCTGCAACCGATGCTCCTCTGAAGGTGCGCAAATTCGCAGAACCACCAAGCCATTTGCGCAGTAAAATCTCATCTCGCGCACTTGCAACATTCCAAAACATTGAAAAAGCACGAAAACAAGAAGCTATTTCAATTAAATGTGTAGTTTGTTCGTATTTTCATAAGATTTTACACTATTCTAAAAATTCACAAAATTATAATTCATTTAGAACTCTGCTAACTCAGTCAGAAAATATCCATGCTCACTAAAACAAACATTTGCTCAGTATAAAGTTTTCTTACAAGGAAAGCACTGTATGCAACTGTTGCCGTGACATTGGACATATGGGACATTTTCTTTTTTGTGTACGTCAATTTGCGTTGCATCGTCAACAGCCAGAAAAAGATAAGCAAAATGTCGACTTTGCCCCCCCTCTGGAAAAATTTCTGCGGACGCCCATGACGGCACGGTTACTAACACGCTTCAGACCATGACGGCACGGTTACTAACACGCTTCAGACAGTTGTCAGGATGGCAGGAGATACACTCTTGCTTTAAACATGAACCGTATTAACTGACTAAAATGCTAGAAACACTTTAATGTTGACGAAACCCACTTGTTTTCTATGAATTACACGAAATGACATTGCCGTTTTCACTATTTTTATGTGATTCCCGCACAGAATGTTTGAAAAATAAACAACAGCGACACAACAATAATTGGAATGCCATAACAACGTAAGTTTTTTCAACAATATCAGCTTACAATTTTTTTAAAAACTTTTTAGATTTTGCTAGCAACCGTTTTTCAGAAATCCATACCTTTATGTCAGCAACCAACTGCATCAGTTCCTTCAATTGCTGAAGACGTCCAACAAACACTCCTTGCATTCTCTTTGAAAGCAAAGCAGCTTCTGGCAGGGAAATTTTAGCGGCTCCACCAAATAAGCCAACCATGACCAATATTCCCCTCTATTAGAGCGAAGCATTTAACATCGTTAGCTTGCAGTGAAGCACACCTCTCTTTCCTTCGAGGATGTATTTGCTCAAAACTGTTATGAAACGTGTGGTTGCTTCGGAGCGCATTCTACAGTATTTATGACTTCATAGAGATCGAATGTAGAACTATTTCAAACGAGGTGTCGACTATGCTTTCTGAAAACCGTAATTGGAGCAATTTCTAACTCAATCGTCTGAATAGAACTCTTACCCGACAAAGACACTTAAAAGCTCTTTCGCATGTCACTTGAGAGTTTACTAAGTCGATGATTGCATGGAAACCACCGTTGGTCGCGACTTGCTTGGTTTTTTCAATTGCATCTTCTTCAGTGCAATCGCGAGACCATAGTACAGTGTCGCTACATCCACTTTCACGTGCATTAGCAATCTTTTCTTCCTAAAATAAAAAAGCTTTGAAATTGAAACCGGTTTCATGATTCTCTCAAATATATCAAAACTAAAAAACTGTTAGGCAGATTTGCATGAACTGTATCAGAATGTCTTTCCAGACATAAAGGCCTAACTTAGCCAAGAGCTAATGATGGAGCTCACCCACTTACTGAAATATCAGCTACAACTATCCGAGTGGTTGATGGCAGAAGTGCTTTCGCGTTTTGCAGACACCACATGCCGAGCCCGCCAGCTCCAATGATAAGAATTCTTCCTTCACCTGCAGACCAGCAAAAAACGCTCAAAACCCTTCATTTCAAAACTTTATTTTGAGAAGGAAAAACACTTGGGTCATTGCGCCTTTGGCTCAACTGAAACACGTGTTAGAATAGTTAAAATCAAGGCTAAAAGTTGCTCACTTTTTTCTTTACACTCCCCTGCTTGGTGTATGTAGTATGTACGACATCAACAATTTTCCTATCTGAAAACGTTTTTCCTTGTGGTACTGTTTTAACTTTAACCACTTTCTAAACGTGCAAAGTTTGAGTTAACGAGGATTATGACGGGCATTTCGGGGCTACACACCGCAATAGAGAACATCATCAGAAGAATGACACAGAACTGCAGAAATAGGTCTTAAGAAGCTTTTCTATATGCTTTGCGTTCACAAAAATTAAGTTGAAGCAAATGTATGTTTATACATAGATTTCAAATTGATTTCCTGCAATGACTGCAAAAGTTTTCAGCTTAGTCAACTTCGCTCGTTTTGGAGGTTCTAGCTGAGGAGAAATGCAGTGGGTAACAACAAAAGTTACTATACCTGGTGCTACCAACTTCAGAGAAGCTGTTATTCTTACAATAAAACAACACTACAACGATTTTCCGCTTGGAGACATAACGTCGCACTTTTAAGCCCAAACTAATACTTACACATATCTGCCAGAACCGAACTGGAATTTTTTGCAACTATGTTTTATTCCAAAAAAATGATGGTCATGAAATGGTCATTTTCCCAAAAACTAATGTTCAAGTAATGGTCTTAAAGTGAAACTTACCAATAAATGGAAAATGCCAGTGGAAACATCTCGTCTCCCATCAGAGCGAAAAACGCAATATAGGTTCACCCAGAGTTTTAAACGGGCCTCATTTTGAAGCCCGAACGCGGCTCGAGGTCGAAATAACAAGCCCGAACCTGGCCCGAACCCGACATTTATTTGTGCGGCCCGATTTAGTCCGAATGCCAAATTTACCGAGTGAGTCAAGGCATGCGCAATAGTATAGCAGTTAAAGCTCAGTAAAATTGAAGAATTGTGCAAATTGTGATAAAAGCATGAAATTTTCTACAGTCAATCTATATACCATAAAGTTTATTTCAGATATGGAGTCATCATGGGAACCAAAAAACGTAGTGTTCGGGTGCAGCTGCAGGAACACAGTTTTATCACACCCGAAATAGCAATCACCTTGACCAAACCATTAACTTAAACAAGCACAAACTCAGCTTGTTAGTCAATGCTAATACGGCGGAATGTAATGTTTCTCAACATAAAAAGAATATCACGAAAGTATCCACGATGGCGATATAGGCATAAAAGGAACTATTTAGGATAGTGCTATAGGCATGAAAAACCGGATTGTAGGCTATCGCTTCTTAACACAAAAAGCGAAGAATCACATAAGTGATTTATCTTTTCGACGCAATGCCATCGCGTGCACCTACAGCAAGACCAAATAAACGTACAGTAGGCATGTGGGTAGCTTCATAAACAAAGATTTTAAGAAGAAAAGCATTTGAAACGTTTGTAGGTGCTGAAAAAAAGCATTTCAGCAAGGTCTTGAACAGTTTGTTTTCGAAAAAGTCCAGCTCATGAGTGCGGCCTACGAAAATGCAACCTGTGTTAATGCTGATTGATGAAAAATTTACCAGTGTGAAAGTATTCAAAAAATAAATAAAATAATGCCCAAATATAGACGCAGAGCCACACCTACGTTAGCCAATAATGAATGGCTTCAGATTCTCAGAAAGGGGTAAGTACTAATTCCAAGCTGAATCTGTAATCTTTGCCTAACGTGAATTATTTCATTGAGTGAGTAGCCTAAGCTAAGGAAGCGGTCACTCAAACTAAGAAAGAACTCAGACTTACCCCAATGTGCCGAATGCGCAAAAAAAAAATTTTAAGTTTAATTTCTTTCCACATGTTGATCCATGACTGTGTTGTCTGCTTGGGTGCTTCACAGATCTTAAATTTCAAACAGCGTGTTCTAAGGCAAAATCATGATTGCGCATAAACATTTCTAACCTGATCTAACAAATATATTTATAAGAAAATCTGCTGAAACGAGTCCAGTATTTTAACACAACAGTTTTCTAACAACCAGCTGACTACCAATTAAATAACAATTTCACCTTCAATATTTGTAGCTTCTTCGACGGTTGGTCTGATCGTTGTTACGGCGTTGTAGGTTGTTATTCCTGAGCATGGTAACATGCAGGCAATTGCCAACGAAACAGAATCTGGGACTTTCACCACAGATTCACTCTCTGGGACAACGACGAAATTGGAGTATCTGCATTGTTTCAGAATTGCTCATTTTATAACAAAACTCTTTCAGAAAAAAGAAACATAGCCTACTGTATCTGAGAAACTATAGACTATTGAGAAAATGTAAGTGTGTGCTTCGTCAATAATGTCACCCACAACTTCGACATTAAAACTTGTTATGCAAGATGGTCAAATTATTTTGTAATTATGGTGAATGTCCTCCTAGGTTGAGACTAATTCTATGTAACAGCAACAAAAAAATAATTCCCAGAAAGCTTGCGTTACTATCAGTTTCGTTTTCCCGCCTGTACGTACTTCCATTGCACTTTTTCGCCATATTTCTGACTTCCCCAAACTTTTACAACTGAAGCAGATTTGCAATACAAAGCTCACGCATGTTGCAACTTCATACCAAAATGACATTTACAAATAAATCCCGTTTTGTGACAAAGTACCACATCTAGAGAAAAATATAACAGGACATAATGCCATAAGGTAAGGTTTATTTTTGCCATTGTAAACCCAGCAATTCATGAAACAGCATAACGTACAAATGTCATATGCAGAGGAAGAAATCACAAAGAGAAATACGACAGGCACAACTTTCTAAATCAAGAACAAATACTGTGTTGTTGCAAAACCCTTCAGTATCATAATAATCAGTCTTCAACATACAACAAATATTTTAAAGACCTTACTTTAAACAGATGGCTACGATTTGCTAAAATCTAGCACAGAGATATAGTTGTTAACGCGATACTGCAATGCGAATATCATTGATGTCGCAAATATTGCTCAGCCAACTTACATTTAGATATTTTGAAAAGTTGTAGAAAGTTATCGAAAGCATTGCAACAAACTTGTCTTCAATATCTATGGCGAGACTTTCCATGGTTTAAGACCAACAAAGTCTGAAAGGCCTCTTCACTACCGCTGTTTACTTACGCACTAATAAATTTATGCGTTTTTATTGAATTATGAGTTTTTCAGTAATGAATGCTTTCGTTGCTGCCATATCACCCAAAGAAAGAATCCATTTCAGGATTTATAGATATAGTTAGTAAATTAGCAACCTCCGATTTGTAAACACCATAAGCAGTTACTAGATTAGATAAAGGTTTTGAAAAAACGTTTCAAAAACAACGTCTCTAAACTTTAGAGTAACACAAAAATTCACGCTTTTCAGACATGTGCAACCTGCGGTCCACCGCGATGTTTGGTGCAGCCCGCGTGGTATTGTTCATGATCTTGAAATGGTATTTGAAAATGAATTATGTTCCTCACATTTTTGTGCCATTCATTTCACTATCATTTACCACAAGCTTTGGCCCTTGATCAGAGGTTTACAGAGCTTGAAGTCCACGAACAAATACCTGTAACATTTGTTAATTATCTGAGAACCATAGACCACGAAGCAAAAACAAATTTTCTCGCCATTTGTAATTGTTACACTACAGCGCAACTTAAACACTGTGATCTAAAGATTTTTCTTCGTGATTCTGAGGGTTGTAGAGGCTTTGATCTGTAAAATTGTTCGAACAATTTGTCAGGATCTGGCAGGAAGTTCGCCGTTGTTTTTGTGAACTGAGTGCTATTAGATTTGATTTTAGTTTGAATAGTGTTGTTAGAAAGGATTTCAGCTTAATTCGTCTGACATTATCAACAGGATTTTTGATGTTGTTGTTGTTTGTGGCTTTGCAAGTGTTGGGATTGAGAATGTAGGGAGAATGATAAAAATTCGCAGGAGGAAAAGAGAATGTTGAAAAGGTTGCCAATGAATGACAATACTGGTATGTGTTTTGTAGTTCATAAAAGCAGCAATTTTTACGGTAATTCAGTCTCAAAGATTAGCAATTTTATGCGAAAAGGTTGCCTTGAAGATCACCTCACTTTTTGGAAGCACCTATCGTTGTGAACAATTTCTTAAAAAGATGAAACATTGCAAAAAAAGCACAGAGGTCAATTGTCAGACAGTAGCGCAGACAAGACTTTTCTTCGGAGGGGCAGTCAGTGACGTCGTCAGTCACTGACGCCTCTTTAACAGTTGGAAAATTGATATAAAGCACCAGTACAAATCTTAGCACGTTCGTTGCGGGGTTTCGGGCGGCATGGTCTCTTCGGCCTCATCCTGGTTGCGCCACTGTTGTGATACCAATATTTGATTGGTCATTGTTATTGTGTAACGTCTTCACTCCCACACGCAAAACGCTAGACTTTAAACATGCATCGCAGTAAAGAGAAAAACATAAATACACGAAAGAAAACGAAGATATATACATTGCGGTAGTATAGAGTATACGCTTGATGGCGCTAATGCATTTACTGTAGTTTGATGAAATACAAGCTTTTAAGACACACGCGTGAATGTCGCCATCATGTTTATTATAATGAAGAACTGCAATGACTTCCAAGTACATCGATGTATAGAATGCATGAGGGAGTTGGAGGCTGCGACGGACCAACGGTCATCTAGGCTGCAGACCTCCCAAGGACGAAGCTACTTATGGTGTAAAGGAACAGTGTATAATAGTTAGTAGAAGTCTTTTGCTCTGGGTATATAAAATGTAATATGTGCAAAGCGGTTATATGGTAAATTGAAGTAAAATGCGTTGCAGGCAAGGACAATCCCCAGAAGAAAACGGTTTAAATTTGTCACATTAAACATTTACTGTTTTTATACGTTCAAAAAACATTCGTGAATGCCAGAGGAAATGCGTCAAAAGCTATAGACCGCTACAGAACCGCAATAGTGTCACGAGATTTAAGCAGGTTGAGAACCGGTCGCGCAATCATGCTTTGCGGAAAAGAACTTGGCAATGCATTCATGAGAAACGGAAGTGCATTTGTTTTGTGTCTATAGACTAGGTATCCCACAACTTCATACACTGGTTTGATGCGACTAGTTTCTGTGAGCGCAACAAAAGCGTATCGATGTAATACATAACAGAGATACTTCATGATTTGACACTTTCCACTGTAACAGCGACACGTATTTAATCCACTTGGTTTATGTACAATAATAAATAAGAACACAAAGTATGGTTCTAGTATCTGAGTAGTACATATTTCTTATACTCTGCCAGAAAAAGTGCCAAACACGTTTTATTTTTTATCTCCGGAGGAATTTTTGACCAGATTTCTATTGCACTATATTTTATCATTTTAGCACCTGAATTTGAACGTGCTTTCGGTAAAGCACATTGTCGAGTTTTAACCTGTCTTGTGTTATATGAATGAACATCCGTAATGAGTTTAAAATAATTGTTAAACGTAGCAGGTAACTGCGAGGTAGTATATTTGTACATGAATCTGCTCACTTCAAGGTTGTATATATCTTTTAGTTGGAGAATTTTTTGCATTTTATAAATGGTAGTAACTTTGTTAGTCAAAAGTTTATCTGTGTTTAAGCATCTCATGGCACGGTTTAAAACAGCCG
>Ga0210059_1013012_pt1 | contig 12492 bp, 14 predicted proteins | sample Ectturendosymbi2_FD_188042 | JGI IMG/M metagenome (GOLD analysis project Ga0210059, IMG submission 188042) | Ecteinascidia turbinata endosymbiont from Florida, USA - Sample 2 (SPAdes) (version 2) | ecosystem: Host-associated > Tunicates > Ascidians > Unclassified | place: Key West, Florida...
AGATACTGTAGTATAAAAATTCACCTACTTTTATGTCCATTTGAGATTTTCTGTTCAAACCTGAGTTGTTTTGAGGAGATTCTATGTTGGGTTGATGAAAAAATTTGATTGGCAGGGCTGAGCCCTGGATTTGGGATTTATTCACTTGCCATTGTGTAGTGTTTTCGGAGTCTTATTTTATTAATGTGGGATATTATTTGCGCATTTACTGTATTTTCCTCTCGCGGTGACCAACTGCAGTGGAGATCGGCCATTTTCTAAACTTAATATGGTAGAATGAAAAGGATCACCTTTAGACATAACAAGCTGACCATCCTGATTCTAAAGAGTATAGTGCATGAACGTCTATGTGAAATAGACACTACCAGTATCATAAACAAATACTCCATGGCAAAATCTAGAAAATGCAATTAGACAGTAAGTTGCTGCTTTTGATGATCGACTTCGACATTTATGCGTAGACGTGGTGTTTCCACGTCTACATCAGTGGTTCTTAACCAGGGGGCAACCTCCGCATGGAGTTGTCAATAAATTTCCAGGCGCGCGCGAGCCTGTACGCTCTCCACAACACGAAAAGATTGATCAATAAATTTACCAATAAATACATTTTGTTTCACAACATATTTAATGTCAAGGGGGCTTGAAACAAAGGACTATTACTTAAGAGCATGCGTTAGAGAAAGGGTTAAGAACCACTGCTCTAGTTTTTAACAATGATCAAATTTATTGGTGAATCTAGAAGCATTAATTATTCCTTCCGTATTTTACTTGTGAGTTGTAAAGTAATGTATTCCTTCTTGGTAATAAGATACGCATATATGGTTTTGGTGAAAAAGATACAGCCTAATGATGTCCACCATATCTTATTTAGGACCAGGTTTTTCGTATTCGCGAAATTCAATTTGCGTAATGGTAGCGACATGGATGTCCACAGAATTTATTATTTAAACAGTTGTTCGCTTGTTCAAGTGTATTTTAAACTTAGGACTCCGCGCTGTTATATGTGCTATAGACCCCGCGCTACCTCAATCCTACACTGCTATCAAACAGTATTTGGGTCTTAATCATTGTCAGTTAGTTGACTGCGATTACTTAGAGATGTCGTATTGAAATGCAAATCTTAACAAGAATTTGCAAGAAACCAGAATCAAGCCCATCGTTCAGTTATGAAAATACTGTTACCGAAGGAACAAATCTACAGCAGGTGAAAGCAGTTGCACAGCGTTGAACGTGTTCTTTCATTCGTGTCAATTGATAAACTTTTCCATGCCCAATGGAGTCAAAACGACTCCTTCGGGTAGTTTGTTTGCGCATATCTTTACACCTGCTTGCTTCCTGGGAAAATCCTCGGGTGACTTTTTATCATTCCTAGGGCCTAATACCCTGCTGGGATGGCGTGCGTTTATGTTAACTTTAAATATGATTTTTTTAATATTTACCTCGAATGCCCGGAGGAGTCATTTTGATTTCCTCTATGGACATCCTTAAAAATTATTTCTTTAACTGCAGGCACGGAGAGTGTTTTGTACTTTGTAGCGTAAATTCAATTTACAAAGCCAATTGCACTTTTGAAACAGCTGTAAATCTTTAATTGCTGTCAAGTGTCTTTTCAAAAGTTTATTCTTTTCTTATAACGATTTCCCCGGTGCTTTGACCTTTTGTGACGAAGGTCAGCCTTTTAGCTTCGAAAAACTTTTTTGTAATGTCGTTGCAACTAGCCACAGTTCGTATGTTTTTCTTTACTTATTTTCAAGTGCCAACATTTCGCCTGTAAGATTTGTCTTACATTTACAGGACTGATGATGCGTTGGAAAACGCGAAACTAGTTTCCCCGTCAATAAACTGTGACTGATTTACTTGCCGCCATCTTTGTGGCCTTCAACTATGAAAAATAGGTACGCTTGCAAGTTTTAATCGTCACAGAAGAATGAAAGCAGAAACCAGGCAGATTCCTCAGAAGCTTGCCGCAAGGCTAAAGTTTGTTTATTGTATTTTCTTATCAGTGGCATATAATATTTTGCTCTGTTGATACATGTGTCAACTTTTGTTCAAGAACAAGGGCACCACGTGAAGGCGTTGCTACGGGCACATTTGCGTGGGAAAGGCCATGTGCAAGTGACCTGCTTGCTGGAACACCAGAAAGAAGCCCCGCGGCGATCACTACACCTGAAAAGGAGAGGCTGTAGGAGACGCTTACACTTTTCTCAAGATGAGCAAACTCATCTGTCTAAGATGAGCAGCTCATCCGCCCCCGGTGCTATGCGACGTGGCGCGTCCGAGTACTCACCGGTATATCTGAGCAACTACTTGGGGTTGGCATGACCGTCAGCCTTGGTCGGCGGCATGTCTATGAGAAGGACACTCTACTTCAAACCATGCGCTTGCCTCTTGGCGAATCAGAGTATGAGGATCCAGAATCCCACCGACTGTGAAGGCAAGGTGGCGACGTGTTGGAACCACGTGGTTTCCAAACATGGGAGTTTCTGGAAGGTTCCTGCTACGTCTCTGCCGATCATTTGCCTTGGGCCCACCCATGCCACTGATCATGCATGCAGGGGGCCAAGTTCGATGGGGGGTCAAAAGAAGCGTTTTAAGGATCACATTAAGTCGTCCTTAAGTAAATACGGGATCCCTTACGACAGACTTGAGGAACTGGCCGGAGATCGGGAAGAATGGCGTGCAGTTTGCGACAAGCGGTTGGCAACCTTTGAACAGCAACATATTGATGTGGCAGTAGCTAAGCGTGCGCGCAGACACCAACAGCGCAACCAACCACATCCAGCGAGGAGTCACATGCGCCGACACAAGGAAACGCGTTGAGCAGAGTCATCGTCGAACCGACGGACAACTAAGGAGAGAGACATGTGTCAACAATGGCCTAGATCAGTGGTATTCAATGGGGGCGATTTTATACGTTATGGAGGCGATGTTGTGATTTTCCAGATTTGGTGGCAATTTCAGTTCCCAGTGAGGCGATTTCTGCAGGTTAAAATATAATAAAATTCGGAATTGGTTCCAAAAATAAAAGCTAGATTTGCCACTTTGGACCCAAATTATTTGATACACTTTCGACTCCATGGTTCATAACAAAGATTACAAAGCACAAATAGGACTTGTGATGACAGTACGGTAACAGTCAAAGTAACATTGTCCTGTGCAACGCTTGACTGCACTAACTATCCATTATCTAGGGCCACGGAGAATGTTACTTGTCGGGAGCAAAGCACTGCGGTTCTGACGAATTTTCAGGTATATTGCTAAGCCTAATGTTTAAAAAATGAAAAAATAGTGGAGAAACTGTTAAGTAGTTTGGTAGTTTGTTCATCCAGTCGTTGCACGAGGAACGTCAAACAAGGGAACTCAGGTAATAGCATTTACAAGCCTGTAGGCATATCAACACGCGGGGAATTTGGGACTTTTCTCGTATACAGCATTATGCGTGAGTTCGTTTCAGGGCGCTTCAATAGCAGAAGGGGGAAAGGAGCAAGTTTGGCCCCCATGTTCGAACCTGAAGTCTTTCGAAAGCAAATGTACTGTGTTGAAAAGAGCACTTGTGACATGGTTAGGACTTTTCGTCGCCCCCCGCAGTCATTCGCAGCCAGGAGAATTGTGCTCCCCTCCTTACGCCCCTGGTTCGTTTTGTTATACTTGTGTTGGTTGAAAGTGACCAACAATGATATAGTTATCAGAAAATACCTAAATGGCAGACCTCCATTTCTGAAAGAGGAAAAAATTCAGTGTGTTTGAAGATATCGTAATAAAAATGGTCCAACAATCACAACATTGTGATGCAGTGTCACAGTACAGCCATTGAATCATCACATCGACTTTCGCTGCAATAAGAATATTAATCAAAAGTTGTGATTTAATTCATCCTGGTTATTTTTCGCCATAAATTGTCATAAATCCCTCCAACTGTATATGTTATCATTAGAAAAATTGACTTGAAGCAAGACTCCATATAGTCTTCGATGGAGCGTTGCCAAAACATTGTTTCGTAGGCAAAACACGTCATAGCACGTTATCACGTGTTTTATAAACTTTGGTTCGTAACTTGAGCAAAACAGCGGAACCAAGTGTTTTCTACTGAAAAAATACATGAAAAATAACTGTTGCGAGACGATTTATGTAGCGATTAATGGCTAGCAAATTAATTACAGTTAGCCGTAAATTGCAAAACGTGGTTAACATCTTTTTTAGTCAGTTCGAGCATTTAACTGTACTTGTGGACATCGCTGTATCTGACTAATGACAGTGTACACAAGTAGGCTACAGTAGGCTAGGAAATGGATAACGTAGACTAACAAATAAGTCCAATCACCCCGATCTTTGCTAAATAAAATATTCCAAAAAATCGTATTCGCCACCTGTAGTTTAAGGCTTGTTAAGAAGTCTTTTTGTTCTGTAGAAAACGCGGAAAGTTGGATCGGATAAAAAGTGACTGGGCGAAGTGTCTTTTTGCCAGTTAAATAACATAAGCGAATGCGATTCCACCCCCAAGAAGTTTTCATCGACTTTCAAAACTATGATGAAGCCCATGACATATTTTATTATTACACGGATGGTCAGACTTTTGGATCAAGTGCATGCAGTGAGCATGTTCCGGAAGTTTGGGGGAAAGTTGAGCTATTAGGCTAATGCTACTGGAGTTTCCCACGACGTGCAGTATATTGCTGAGCAAGGTTTTAGCCAAGTACTGCACAGGCATAATAATGTCGTAATCGTCTTAATATGAACAAGAGCCGTGGAAACGCCATGCGACTTAAGCTGACCAACTTGCAACATGCTTTAAAATATCTTACAGATACAAATCCAGGGGCAAGGTTAACAGTAGTTGGAACCAAATGTTTTTGGAAATGAAAAACATTTTTTCTACAAATGCAATTGCATTCGTTTTGTTTCTTCGTTTTTTTGTGCTAACTAGATTGCCCGTTTATTTCATTACAGCATTGAAATATTTTCAAATTAAAATAATAATTTAGCCAACACTAAATTCATAAGTGGGGGACGATTTTTCAGCAAAGTTACTGTAGGGGGAGATTGAACACAAAAGTTGAAGACCTAGAGTTTAGATCAGCTACGTCCAACCCGCGGCTCGCATGTGGCCCAGTCGAAGGTTTTGTGCGGCCTAGTTTAGGTGTTCGCTGTAGTAAAAGTATCCTATATACTGACAACTTGTCCTTATTTTGATAATCTTGAATTTAACATTTCTGATGCAGATCGTCTTCAGTGTCACTTTGTCCTCTCTGTTACCACTACAATTAGGACTCGACGCTTTCGGTACATTAGCTTAAGCTAAATTTAATTTGCTAAGATAAAAGAAAGCCACTGAATGTGCGGCCCTCATTGATATGTCACTCACTGTGCGGCCCTGGTTACGATAGTGACATAATATTTGGTTCAGTAAGCCATTTGGGTTGGACATAGCTGGTCAAGATAGTGGATTATCACCATTGCTTTGACTTGCTGCGCGTGGGTGTGATTGCAAGCACAGTCAAATCATAGATGCCCTTTAGTTTGCAACTTGAAACACTCAACGCACAATATGTGTATCTCTACAATCCGACGTCTAACACCAGAAGAATTTTTATCTTCACTGACTGATATTTCTGAGGATGTGTCCAACAATGGGGCGAAAACAACATTGATGAAGATGATTTCATTCCAGCAGCAGATTAATCTACAGCAGCCCTTCTAGTAAAGATGAGTCGCAAGACAGTACAGGAAGAATGTGATGCAGACGGAATTGTCATATCTCCGTTTGCGTATTTTCCAACTTGCTTTTGTTTTTTTATGTGTTAGGTAACCGGGATCCAAGGACGAGAGGTTTGCAAAGTGCTTTGGAAACTGATGAGGACGTTGGCACAGTGCTGACTGCAAAAGATGGCACTAAATGGAAGCAGGTACAAAACAGTGAACAGTCCACAGGCAGACTTGCAGGTCACAATATCCTGAGGCAACGTCCTGGTCCTACGAGTTACACGCACAGGAACATGCAGGCTGGAAGTCCTGCAAGCGCATGGCATAATTATTGACAAGCTTATACTTGAACACATACAGAAGTGCACCGTCCCTGAAACTTCATTGCTGTTACACGAGCAGTTACAGTATGAAATGACATGCCATATCACACTTCGTGGACTGAAAATTGGGGCGTGTCATTGTGCAAACAAGCGATATCAAGGAACCATTTAAGCGAAATTTTACGTTTTCTCTGCTTTGACAAAGGTCTGATTGATCTCAAAGTTTGGAAAAGAAAATTTTGCTCTTTCCCCGGTTGTGTGCAAGAGGTTTATAGAGAACTGCATTTCATGTTACACACATGGGGGTTTCATCATTGTGGATGAGCAGCTTCTCCACGCCAAATGTATATTTCCATTTACGTAGCGCATGGCGTCAAAGCCTGATAAATATGGGTAGAAGCAGCGCCGGATTTAGATGGTGGGGGGCCCGGGGCCCAGACGTGGTGGGAGGCCCCGTGTGTGAATCAGGTACAGAATCGTTAGGTAGGGGATGGCCGATGAAGTCACTAGTATATCCACGGATCCTTAATAGTTATGACGTAATGTTGTGACGTCACTTGTTAACTCAATTGTAACAAAACTTTATGATGCAACATGATAATTGACAATGATTGGCAATTTGTGAAACTGTTGCAAAACCGGTCACCAGAAGCATCGTATTTCCTTTTTTTGAAATTTTGCGTGAAAAACGTTTCTGGGCGATCCAACGTTTTCATCATCTCTAAACGTCAGTCCTCGCTCAGCAATAAATTTTACAACAGAAACGAACGCTGCAGAAGCGATTTTCAATATTGTTGGCATTGACTGAACTGGCTAGCTAGCTCTGTATGAATTCTTTATAGTGATTAATTGCATCTGCGACTAAACGTAATCGTGGCATCTTTATGTTCCATTGATTTCTGGTGGCTCCTCAGCGTGCTTCCAGTCGCAGATTCCTTTTCTAAACAGGAAATGAGCACAGTTAGTCGTATCCGCGTACATCAGTCTACACGTGAAACAATAAACACAAGTTTGTGAAAGAGAAAAACAAAGCCAGCTTCTTTCAACGACTTCGGCGTTGTGGTTCTGGCGCCGAATAAGGTTTGTGGTGCATTTCCGTGACGAGTTTCTGTCTTTTCTGTGTTATGGAACATCATGTTTTAAAAATAACTTTTCGTTTTTCAACCAATATTCCCGCATTTTTTCCGGTAGGCTATATTGGATGACCAGAGACCGATATCTTTGCCTCCAGTGATAGCATCAGACAACTCATCTATCATGTTTTTTCGATGATACTTCTTGACGTTCGTCTGCTGCTGAACCGCTGATTAAACTAGGTCTATTATTGTCATCGTTACGTAGCCTACATCTAAGTCTGTAACAATATGTTCATCGATTTTCTGTCCTCTTACAGGTTCTGCAGAAATGTCTCCGCTGGTCTTCACTGCCACTGTAAAATAGTAACTTGAATGTTTCTTGACTTAGCTGCAACTTCTTCCTCTCTCATTTTTGCCTCTTTTGATTTCAGTGTTTGTTAGAACCACTTGGATAAGCTCTACACTTGTAAAGGGAACGATCCCGTTTTTTCTGTCCATGTTTATTTATTAATAAGCTCAATAGGGCTGCCACAATTTCAGCGCAAAAAGGGAGGTCAGTTTACGACTGTCACTTATTTACTTAACCAATTTAGCACATGATTATTTTGCAGATTACTTAAATTTCCTTAAAATGCAGAATCGCCTTTAACAATTTTATGAAACTGCTTGCATGAAAGATGTTTTAAATTGCACACCAGCTTTAGACTAGAACCGGTTCAACAAGAAAAGTTTCTCTTTCTTTTTGATTTGTGGCTGCATCAAGGAAAAAATCGTTCCATATTAGCATAAAGAGCCATAACGTTGAAGTAAAACTGTGCAATCTTTACCAGTTCTTGAAGCGTTTGATGGTATTGCAAGTCGCAAAATATTTTGCCTATATATAATGTTCCATCATTTTACAATAAATTGCATTTGACTGATGCTCTTTTTGCACGAACTGAAACAAGTTTTGGTATTGGTCAAACAGTTTTCTTCAGCTTCATCAATAGATACGTTTCTATCAAGGAGACGCTACTCACATGTTTCATGCTTTTCCCAATTAGTTGTTTGCAAACACAGGAATCTATTCAAAGCATTTAAATTCAGCAAATAAAGTGGTCCATTCAGTCAGATGTGAAACTCAAGACTTGTACAATACAGATGCACCTGACATGAATGAATCACAGTCATGGTCCTTGCCTTCCCTGAATTTTCTTAGTGCTGATTTAACTTGGCTCGATAAGTGCATCTGGTTGTCTCTTTTGAATCCTTGCCTTCACAGTGGCGAAACACGATACAATCTCAACAGTTGATGCTTTTGACTTCTCAATATTCTGAACTTGTTCAATAAGAACAACCACAAATGATTGCAAATGTCTTAATGTGAGCAGAGTTCGCTCAAAAATTTCAAAAAAGTTTAAGAACAACAGCTGGCTTATCGATGGGCATGAAGTATGAATTTGAAGCTGGGTACAATTGAAGCATCCTTGGCAAGGTGCGATAAAGTGATAGCCCCCTGATCACGCTACGAGAAATAAGTTTTTGGTACTCAATATCCACAGAGTCACAATAGTCTTTTCACTCTTCTTTACAAACTGTGCAAATGCAACCACTCGTAATTCACTCAGCTTCAAAATAATTTAGTTTTTTATCGCGCGGCGCCAGTGCGCGACCGCATTTTTGCACCCCTGGATTCGCTCTAATTACTAGAAGCTACTACACTAGGCTATGTACAATACACTGATCACCGTATCACGGTTCATCAGCAATGTTAGTACAGTATAATGACGTCAGCAGTCCGCGCTCTAATACCAAGGTCATTGGCATACTGAAAAAAGATTTACTACTGTAATGTAACGATTAATGTAAAAGCATTACCGCCTTTGCAGCCGAGAATTAACTCAACCAATATAGACATTAATCAGACAACTCACAAGCCTGCCCATAAACTAAGCTACGCCACCATCTTGTATCTTGTTGCAGTAGAGCAGGGACAGCTTACTGTAAGCAAAAACAATATATCATAGCCAGCGACGTAACTGACGGGAGGCAGAAGGGTCGAAATGTACACCCGAGCAATCTAAATGTGAAAACCGGACCGCCACCTTAAGTGATATTTCGGTTTTAATGTTCGTTTGGTTTTCAGTAGTTTGTTATTTTTTGCGTTTTTCGGATTATTTTCCGGTGATTTAGTGTTTTAGCATAACTATCCACATCCAGATTCACCAGCATTTCTCAAGTGTTTTTCCGAGTGTTGGCTAGTGGGCCCTGTACGTTGGCCAGTGGGCCACTTTTAGCTAAATTTTCCACCCTGACTTAAAGCCAGGGGCGGATCCATGGGGAGGGGCGATCACCAGGCCCGTAGCCAGGTTTCAAGGTTTGGGGGGGCACAGTACAATTTTAGGGGGGCATTTTTTTGTTGTATTGTATGTTTCAAACAAATTGTTTTAATAATTTTCAGTGATTAACTGGGTATCATACGGCTAGTTGTCTGTTTTCAGTCTGAACACGCAAGATTTTTGATTGTATGCTATGTGCCGTGGGTAGCCAAGCAGGGGAGGAGGACTCCGGCGTCTTCCTCAAATTTTCAAAAACGATGACTTTTTCCAGAAAAAGGTATCCACACAAAACTAAGGACATTTGTTTCGTTATGCGCTTGTCTCCGGAAACAACAAAGAAAGCCAACGTGAAGAAACTTTTGCTTATGCTTCAAGATGTCTTTCTGACTACGCGCCAGTGCTAGAGGCCTGTTTGCCGCATTTGATTCAGTAAACACTTTGTTTGATCTTTGCCTAACGCAGTGTTAACTTTTTTGAAAAGCATAACAATATTTGGGCATAAACAACAAAACTGAACCAACTTTATTCGTATCAGTATTTAAAGTGGAGACACTGGTACGAAAGAAACTCCTAATTTCTCACAAGTCACAATGCGCGAGATTATATATAATAAATACACACATTCTATTGGTTACTGAAACAATCAATCGATCGTTCCCATTAACAGCTAGAAGTCGAACTATGTGCTCTAACATGTAGGCATTCTACCTTTTATCAACACACGCAGTTTTTAAAACGTCTTTTGGTACAACTAAAATCGAAAACATGAAAGTACCAAGAAAAGAAATTTGAGCATAAACTGTCACAAAAACTGCCGTTTTGACACCTGCTACATAGCTTAATAGATTAATAATATGCATGGAGGCACTGGCAGTATCAATTTAAGAGAATACTTTAAACATGCAGTCTTCGAGTTTTGATCGAAAATTCAGAAATGATGTCTTCGTTTGCCACAGCAGCTATTTCATTTTTTTTAAACGTAACCAAATCAGCTGGCGTTTACGGTCGTGTGTCATGCGCCTATGCGATAAGGTGTGGGTATCCACACAACACTAGAGAAGCTTGTTTTGCATTCGGCTGTCGAAACTCCTATAATTAAGTCCGCGTTCAGCAGAAAACATGGTGGGAAAAGTTGCTTTGTACTTCCAAAACCATTTCAAAAACTGGTCCAAATTCATACGGGAGTTTTCATTCAAAAGCACATCGAAGCTTTGGTGAGACACTGCTTTTCACAGTAGTAGTTTCAGCATCGAGAAGATCTTCACTGCTACTTTTGGTAGTTTAATTGACTAAAAAACAGAGAGGTTGTAATTCTTTCTTGTCGAGAAAGCAATTCGATGTCGGTGTAAGAGACACGCAAAGATTTGATGAGAGGCATAAAACTCCGAAAGCCGGTGGCTGAACTCGCTCTGAATGATATCAATGATTTCAAAGTAAGATGCTTTCAAATTCAAACTCTCACTTTCATTGTGAATTCCGATGTCTTCTGTTATGACGTCCTCTCTGAATCGACATGAAACTGACTTTTTGCGCTTGTTTGTAGGGTGAAATAACTTTAGTGGAAGCTTTAATTTTTGCAGTATTTTTTCAAACTCTGCATCGTTTCTTAATTTTCTAATCACTGTGACAGTAGAGTTAATTGCATCGTAACATGCAACCAAACTGCTAGGTTGCTGTTGCAAGATTTTGTCTGCTGGAGCGAGAAGATTTAAAATCAAGCTCATCACTTCGTTTGCGAAAATGAATTGTCGCTTGCTTGTTGCTGCAAGCAAACCAGCTGCTTTAATGCTAATTTCCGCATCGCTTGCTTCCGAAGAGATAAAATACTCCAGCGTTGTTCTAACTTCAGCAAAGTTTTTCACCAGAGACTGGGTGGTTTCATAATGACCAGACCACCTTCGGTCCATTAGTCGTGCCATGGTGCCGAACTTTTCATACATGACAGAAACTTTGGAAGTGGACAAAAATTTGCTTAGCAAATTGCAATTGCAAAGTACCCGCGAACATCAGGTAAACCGTCGCACACATGGACAACCACTAAATTAAGTTGGTGATTAAAATATTGAATGTAGGGAACGTTACTTTTAACATGCTGACTAATTAAAGCTTCCACTCCGCCGTGCTTTCCCGACATCGCCAACGCCCCATCCTAGCATTGTGTAAGAAGTTTCCGCAAATCAGTCTCATACAAGATCGAAAGCATTCTTTCTGAAATGGAATTTGCATCAAATTTTGGAAAGACCTATATTCTGAGGAATTTTTCTTAGAGACATCATCTTTATCTACAACTCCAAGCAAGGCGAAGATCAATTTTCCCTCTAAGGCGCACAACTGCTAGGTGCCACCAATACATTTGCGCAGTGAAATCTGGTTCTCGTGCACTTGCAACATTCCATAACTTTGGACAAGCAGGAAAACAAGAAGAAGCTATTTAAAATAAATGTGTAAACCCTACTTTGTTCGTAGTTTTATAAGACTTTATGCTTATTCTAAATTCTAATAGTTTACCAAATTAGCAATTCACTTAGAATTCTGATGCTCATTAAGACCATTTGCTAAAATTTTCTTAAGGATAACGCTGGCTAAGACTTTACATTATGACATTAACATAGTCCGCTTCCTAGTGCCATGGCGTTGTTCTCGCTAACAGAGAGACTGCGCAAAAGGTTACGAAAGACGATCTTCGGTGACTGTTACGTCACAAATCGAAATTGTTACCATGGACATTCCTTAGCACAATTTATTATGTAATAATCAGTTTAGCCTTGTATGCAACGTGCGGTAGTGTTGCAAGTTGCCGTAGCAATCAAACAGATTGAAAACGAGCAATTGCAAATTTGTTAGTTTTTCGAGATTGAATCATTTGGGGGGCACAAAAAATATTTGGAGGGGCACTGCCCCTGAATTACCCACCGTGGCTACGGGCCTGGCGATCACGCCCCTAAAACCGAGAAAAATTACTTTTTTCACCATGTTTTTTGCATTTCGGAAAACAGCATTCGCGATGTAAGGCCATTTTGCCGGCCATTGTTTTGTTGTGAAGTATACTTCATTTGGCTTACAGTAGTCATCCGG
>Ga0210059_1013013_pt1 | contig 12491 bp, 9 predicted proteins | sample Ectturendosymbi2_FD_188042 | JGI IMG/M metagenome (GOLD analysis project Ga0210059, IMG submission 188042) | Ecteinascidia turbinata endosymbiont from Florida, USA - Sample 2 (SPAdes) (version 2) | ecosystem: Host-associated > Tunicates > Ascidians > Unclassified | place: Key West, Florida...
CAAAAAAAGAGTGTTTTTATAGTTTAAAGTGCCAAATATCATCAAAACAACACACTGTCTTGCGGCAATGTCGATTAAAGATCACTTAATAAAATTAACAATGTGGTGACAGGGGGCCCAAAAACTTTGAAATGACCGGCCAGGGGGGGTGGCCGCCCCCCCTGCCCCCCCGTCAGTTTCGCCACTGGGTACCACCTTGCTTTAAAGTTTAAACGATGCCAGGTTTTTTGTGCCTCGTGGTACTCTACCATTTGTCAGGATTACTGACACAGAACACAAAGTTCTTTAGACAGGATACATGCTATTCTTCACAGCCGTCACGCTTCAGCGCAATGTGCATGCAGATTTAGGGAAATGTGTGCAGATTTAGCTAAATGCACGCAGATTTAGCTAAATGTGCGCAGATTTAGCTAAATCTGTCAAATATAACTTTTTTACAAACGGCGCCCCATACACTTGGACCTTGCAGTCGTGGCTTTTCTACCTGTTTACTCTTGCAAATAGGAAAAACACAATGAAAGATTGGTGGAGTGGCAAATGATAGAAGTAATGGATTGAGTCCAACGAGCAACCCTTCGTTACTATTTACTCAGCCTCAAACCATCGAACAGTTGCCTGTAAGTGACAACTTGACTTTTCATGTTCGGCTAAGCGCACACCAGCATTGGACCAGTCAGAAAACCCATCAATAGATAGCGTTTAACACTGGAATAAAAGCTTAGAACAAAAGCAAAGTATCCGATGATTCTAGCTGAGTTCAGCAGCTATTCCCTTTGCATCACCTCTCCATTCGATAACTTTCGTTGTAAATAACATTTTGAAAATCTTCTGCCTGCTACATTTTTGGGAAATTCATAATTCAAATCTGACTTATGTGGACCTTTCACGATTAGAAAATATCGCTGAACTCTTGAAAAGACGTTTGGGCCAAGACGCAAGATCCTCACAATTTTCGATAAAGCTAACATTAGGGCTGTCGTTTTTCCTCTCCGAATCTGAGTCATACTGCTGGCCCAAAGTAGAGGATGATGTAGCTTGTTCAGCAGCTTGAAGAGAAGATACAAGAAGATTGTGCAGGTCTTATCCTTCAAGGAACTGAGTGTGTTACTATCTGATTCCTCGCTATAGGCTTCTTTATTGCTTTTCGGGAAATTTGGGCGATAAATTTCTTTAGTGCTCTGCTGACACGCTTTATTTCACTTTCCTTCGCTGCTTTTATCTTCTATTGCCACTGCGGTAGGTCTACATATGTCACGCTTACCTTTCGGCAATTTTGTAATGTGACACATCTAAGTTTTTCTAAACGATATTTAGTCATTTCAACAAAGTCGCAAGACATGTAAAATAAAAAATCTTTCACTTTTGCAGACGTTTTACATCAGGTTTGATTGGCGTTTGAAGACATTAAATAGCATTTGCTATTAGATGGAATTGCAAGCTTTGTATTGGTAACTTCCTACATGCTGCAGTTTCTGACCGTTGAGTAATATTGCCGCCAGCAGTAATGCACAAAGGTATAACAACCAAGAGTTCTGGGCTATCACAAATGAAGAAGTGTGGGGGCACAGTTTGTACAAACCCTGTAAGGCAAACCGTAGTGCACTATACATTTTTATCAGAGCTAAGGCTTCAGCTTGCAACTGTTTCAGAGCAATGATCAAAATACTTTTGGCACAACTACCGTTGTTACTCAACAGGTATTGACCTACTGCCAGGCGCGGATTCACCAAAAAGGCTTGAACCTAGGGCCTCCGATTGTGGGGGCCCATAATTGTGGGAGTAAGGACAATTTCCAGGAATTTAGTAAGCAATTATATTGGTACAGTATCTCTGTTTCAGTTCAGACACGTTTGCTTACTATGTCGCTGAAAAAGATCTGTATAGAACAGGGTCGCCCACCTACGACCCGCGGACCGGATCCGTCCCGCCAAGCAAAATCATCCGGCACTCAGCCCCTTTACAACTTGTAGTAACTGTATGGTACGCCTAGCAGTTTATGAATCTGCCCTCCTTGCAACTTCTTGTATTGCATAATTATGAGGAACTACTTATGAGAAACTGCACTGTGCTGTAAATGTACTGGATGTCGTGTTTTGGGTTTTCGTTATGAACTGCAAAATCAGGAGTAAATTTGATTGAAATTCCATCACATCCCAGGTTTTACAGCATAAACAGCAAAAGGAGCGTAATTTTTGGTGGAAAATTGGTACGGCCCGCCATACCTTGCGGAGTTTGTTTTTGGCCCGCGACTGCGGAAAGGTTGCCGACCCCTGGTATAGAAGAATGAGCTCGATGGATTGAAGTGAATGACGATGAGCACTCTCTTTTTATGACGTTGAGAATTGGTTATTGTCAGGTATAATAGGTGGAATAAAACACCTAAATCTATTTTTCAGATCACACGAGGCCTGTGAGGTACTTTCGTTCAACCAAGGTCTAGGTCTATCAGTGGCTTTCTTTCGCTTGCTAGAACCACTCTCATATGTCCGTTTCGACATTCGCAAGTTAATGCAAGTAAGCCTGCTGCAGATCCACCGTTATCCTGATTACTTTGAAAAAAAGAAAATAACTTACACGTGAACCTCACTTTGCTTACAAAGCTCATACGCTCAAGCTACAAATCGGCCTTACTAATACATCACGATATGTGTCTAGTTCAGTGGTAGTTAAACTCTTTTTATGACCCCAGATTGCTACAAAACAATTGAAGTCAAAGAACATCCAGCTTACCTACGCGGCATTACAAACAGTTAACATTTTCCTCTATTGAGTATATGCAGCCACCGATCTGGAGTCGACTCCGGCAGGATTTTGCATTTTTCTTTCAGACACGGCTCTGGAGCCGAAGTCACAAATTTGTGAAAACTGGACCCGGATCCGGAGTCACTTTTCATTCTCAGCAACAGGAATCTGTTTGGTTTTCATATATGACATATCCTAAGTATAAACATTGCTGAATGTCGGTTGCATCCATGGTAGCCGGAGTCTGAACAGGAGTCAGATTCTCAAATTTGAAAATTTTTCGGACTCGGCCCGCATCCGGTTTCAAACATTTCGGAACAGGAGCGGAGTCGAATATGAAAATGTGACTACGGCCACTTCTGTCTTCCAGAAGGGCCCCCAATTTATAATAGTCTAAGGCCCCAAATATGAAAACTCGCCTCTGCTTACTGCCCATGCAGGCTGACACGATTCAGTGTCCATCACAAACCAAACCGAAAAATGTAAAATAGAACACATGTATCTGTTCGTTGAATGGTCAAATGCTGCAGCCTTCGAATTCAAATAGGAGGTCTACATCAACGGGTTCAACCTTTCATCTTTTGTGCCAACGTCGTCGAGTTATTTTTATTTTGACGAAATATTAAAATAATTTACCTATATTAAAATATGCCATGAAGAAAAACTGCAGGCCTTTGTCAAAATTCAAATATTTGCAACCAATCAAAACATTTCCAAAACAGAAGGATCTTTCGAGAACTGAACAACAACACGATAGTAGAACTGCCATCAAAGTTAACACGACACTCCCTCGTCTCGGCCTATTCATTGCGAGTTGAATCATTACGCACATTGGCTGTAGGCCTACTGCAGTCTTAACTGGTACTAATAACAGTAACAGCCAAGTTCCATCCGTAAACAGTGGGACATGGTAGAGCGCAAATATAAAGCCCTAGCATGAGAGTATTGTGCACGTTTGATAACGTTCGATACCAGAGGAAATTGCTTGTTCGTTGAAAGGAGAGCATTGTTTGCTGACGATGAGATTTATAAGCGGATTCTAATGAAATCTCGAGCGCAAGGAACTATCTAGCAAAGATTAACAACCTAACAAAAAACCATGGCGCGGGTCCCCCAGAAGCGCCGGGCCCAATGCAGCTGCATCAGTTGCATCGGCTTAAGGCCGGCCCTGATCATAAGCATATATTTGCTAGACTTTTTCGATCTAAAACTAGGCCATAATGCAATGGCGTGCAGACGTGGTCGAACGGGGCGACAGCCCCGGTTATCCAAGGCAGGGGGACGACCAAAGAGTGAAATTACAAAACTGCAAATGCTGTAACTAGATCATTTTTCCTATTTTAAGTCTACTAATACATGCTGCATGGATTAAATTTTTCGAAACTTGTTTTGCTGTCAAAACAAATTTTTACGTATTCAAATGCCAGTAATTCTCACATTCTTCAATGACAAGGACGTAAACTCTAGGTGCGCAGCGCACATCCAATCAAACTGATAGTGACGTTACTTGTTCCAGATCGTCCGATAAAAGGGAAAATCGCAAAAAAGTATTGAAAGATAATCGGAGTTGAGAAAAACTCGTTTTTTAAAAAAAACAACCCACCTGTTTTTTTAAACCAGGGTTTTGTTTTTTTTTTGAAAGAGGCAGGTTTTTCTTATTAAAAAAAACAAATCCAGCATTCTGAATTGTTTTTATTGCATCATGCAATACCATCACTTTCAGAATTACACAATAATAACTTGTTAAACCTATACGTCATTCAAATTTGAGGATAAAGAAATGTATCCCGTCTTCGCACAGTGTTGCTGGTCAATTCACTCCAAAGTGGTAAGGCCTGGCAAGTATGCGCACAGCAAACAACGAAAAGTCACTCCCACACAAACTCTGCAGTTTCACGTCAAAATTATGTACAGGCCCTGCTAGTTCTGCATCTACAGAATGTATTTTTTCAACATGTGATTTGGTATGGTCCAGCATCAGAAACACCTTGGATGTAGAGAAGGCAGAAAAATTGATTAAAATATACCGATTTTACAGAGCCGAAGAAGATAACCAAAAAAATGTATTCAAACTGTTGGAATGATTCTTCTCTTTTTTGAAAGTCCTTCAAATTTCGTTGCTGCTTGTTTTTTTTCATTAAGAAAATTGACAGTTAACTGTACAAGCGTGCTTCTTATTTTACTTTTACTTCATAGTACATTTTTCAAAGGAAAACAAAAGAGTGGTATTTTATTTTTAGTGGTTTTTGTTGGCTTTTAAAGTGGACTTTAAAAATAACTGGTGTTTTTTGGTTGGGTCAAATTACATCAATCCTGAAGATAATTACTGACATTTAATTGATTTTGCGAGCCAAATTTCAAAACCATCCTATTTCAACGTGCATGATTTAGATGGTTTTATGATGCATCGCTAGTTTTCCTCTCGTTTTTGATGCTGTAACTTTGGGTGTGCTCTAATACAGTGGCGCACCTGTGCTTGAAATATGTGAATCATTTCGAGCTTAGTCATTAATTGGCGGTACATAATAAAAAACGAAGATTTTCTGTCGTACTTCAAGCGCATTCTCTATTTTTAAGTGGTTTACAAGTTTCAAACTATCAACCTTGGGTGTCCGCCATCCCCGTCGCATACCTTCTGATCAACTGCAATTCGACGAGACATTCGCGCAGCCTTGTATGTTTTCAGTTGTGAAATACGCTGACGTAGCACTGAGTGTGTCCTACTCCCCTATTTTGACGCATTGCCAGATATTTTTGCAGTTATGAACTGCTCTATCTGACCGCTGGTAATTTATGTTCATTACAGTGACACATAATACAACAACGAGTAAAGAAAGTGCGTGTAAAATAATATGTACAGGAACGCCAGAGAATGGAGGCACGGTGACGGCATTGCCCCTCTGACCTTTCAAAAAGGGAGCAAGGGGAGCATGGCGCTTTTTCATTACAGTATCATAGGTAATTACGTGATTAACAAGATCGACTTGAATCAAATTTATTGCAGCTATTCGGGCACTCAGAAAATTCAGAATGATTTTCTATAATGCTGTTATTATTTTTCAGGTCAGCATTATTGATGAACAGAAACAAACATAACTGGTAACGATTTTATTGTTTTTTTTTATACGTTTCCATTGCACTCAACTCTTTTTCTGCTCCCCCTACCGCTTGTCCGGCGTCCCTGAATATGAATATGCATGTTGTGTCAAAATACATCAACAAAACGTTGGTTTGGCGACGTGAATATGACGTGATATTGTGACGCCACAAACAGGGAATATCAGCAGCAGTAACCACCACGCGCCACTGCTCATTACTAGAATTTGGAAAGGGGGCGTCCAATCAAGCAGTCGCCCAGGGCATCACCAGACATCTGCACGCCACTGCCATATTGGATGATAATGCTGATATAAAATCGTGACCAGCACACTAGTTGTCCCAGGTGCTTCGATAGGTTTGGGATGTTGAAAGGCCAAACAAAAAGTTTGGGTCCACATATAGCGAAAGGTTGAATACGTTATCACAGTCTGCAAATGGGGAGCAGCAGACCCGTATCCAGGGGCACACGAAATTTTCAAAAACATTTTGAAACCGCCAAAAGCTTCTTTAGTTGTCAGGCAAAACAACACTACGATCATTTCGCCCCACCCTACGATCATTTTCGCCCCACCCACCCTGGAAATGTCAGCTGGTTGCGGCCCTGTGGAGTAATACATGCGAATAGAGAATCTCTGTACCACAGACCTCACTGACGTTACTGCTGGTTGGCCCAAAACTATGTTTCACAAAATATGTCATCTCTGTTTAATTTGGGTTTTTCACGGGGATTTTACATCACATATGTCATTTCTATCTGTGAGTTTGCCTCCAAAATTTCAATTTCTTTTCAAATATCTGGTTCCCATCACAAACCCGAGATAGTTCTGTCATTAAATTGCATGAAATGTTTACCAAAAATGAGATACTTTGCCTAAAGTATTACAGTATGTACAATATTTATGTTTACAGTTTGTACAATTTTTATGACTGGTTTTAAATTTTAGAGGAAGTGACTTTGTGCAACCCGAACAACTTTTTGCTTCAAAAAGCGCAAAACTCTTACCTTGCTCCTGTATGTTGACGGAACTTTGATGTATATTCTATGGTCCGCGAACCATATTACATGGATTCCATTGTCAGTAGAAAGTCTGATATTTTCCATTGAATGATTTCGGATCGTAAAACCAAATTCCTCGTTCTTGTAGCTCAACGGTATTTGTTCATTGTCAATCAACACCTTTCCTTGGTACGTGATTCTGTCAATAGCAGATCACAGACGTTCACGCCGAAAAGTTTACATGCTGAACAATGTTAATATTGTTTCCAGTTGAAATGATACCTCAGCCATTAGTTGGCTAAGAGCGATTGTCCATAAGCAAACAAACGAAAGAAGCACGAGGGCGATGATGAACTACTTTGCAGATTTTTACTTGACTTTTAATTGTATTAAGTTTGAAAGAAGCAAGTTTTTATCATGTCCTTCCCTTCACAATGCCACTACCTACAGTACGTTTCTATTTTTCAGCTTATAAATTTGTTTTATACATGCGATTAACGCCCGCGCCGGCCACTACAGTGGCTGGCAAAGTTATGATCGGTCATAATTTCTGAACGGATCGGGCTAGAGAGCCAGTGAAAACATCCCTGGATGCGGGAGACAGCAATGAATCTAAGGAACTTGACAAATATATACCTTTACACTTGAAAGTTTTGCAAAAAAATAATATTTATGTGTTTGCCATGCTGAATTTTTGCCAATTTTCAGTGAAAATATTACAACTCGTTCCCCGCATCCGGTTTTAGCTTTTTCGATCCGGTTTTTTCGCTTCGACGATGTCTGAAGACTCCAGTAACACAATATTCTCAAAAAAGTGAGCCCGCGCTGTTTTGGGGGGGAAATTTTGGGTTGACGAAGTGTGGGTTGGGTCGATTGACCTCCAGATGCCGTTCTGGGGTCCTGAGAAAAAATTACATGAGGCAGTTACTTGGTTTTTCTCTTAAAATGATGTAGTAGCAAAACTGAAGCCTTCGAGAGCTTGATTCCCTGCTAGCGTAAGGGGTTGAAAAGTTGTGGCTTAAAAAAGACCAACAATTGTCTATGCCATCTAGTGGATTTTTTTTCTTCAACAAAAATATTTCCTGTCAATATTTTGACTTGACATTTGGTGGGATGTTGTAAGACACCCAAACCTATCTGTTCGGTGACTTTGAGACGGTTCGTGAGTGTTGGCTGGCAGAAAAGCGGCTTCAAAGGCAAAAAAACAGAATCCTTGGATTTTGCCCCGTCTGACCCCCACTAAAAATTTTCATCTTTTGTGATCATCATCGCAAAGGTAAGGTCCTTTTTCCCGACATTTGTTATGTAAAAAGTTTACTTCCAACGTTTCTGGTTTGAGTTCTATGACTTTTTGAATGGACGCAGCCAGTGCCCGATGCACCTAAAGGCAATAAAGGCTTAACCCTAGGGCAGTGGTTCTCAAACTGTGGTACGCGTACCACTAGTGGTACGCGAAAGACCTTCAAGGTGGTACGCGAAGAGGCCTACTTTCTGTTTTTCTTCACAAAAAATATATTCACAGTTGTAGTTTTTACTTGTCGGGTTCTGTTAATAAATTCCTGAATTTTTGTGTTGCCTACTTCCCTTGCTGTTTTCTAAAATTGGCCATTAAAATTTCTCACAGCCATTTTGTTCACGTTGCATTTGTGTCAATTCTGGTTTTCCAGACTTTTGATCGAATGATATTTGGCGCATTGACTTTTCCTGGAACAAGGTGGCACGTGATGACAGTACGGGACACACAAATAGTACGCGATCACAAAAAGTTTGAGAACCACTGCCCTAGGGTATCAAGATATATGATCACTTAGATTAAACTTCGTCAAAAATTTAAGTATTAATTATTACTCACGAAATTTAGTTTCATTCAACTTTCGTGGTGATAACGCCAGAGTCTTCCAACGAGTTTACATGAATCTCAATATGACGGTTTGAATCACACCGATTGTTACGTATGACTCTATCAAAAGAACTTGTGGGTGTTCATGCTTGAAATGCACCTGATCAGTGGCATAACTGACGGGTGGCCGCCCCCCTGCTAAACTAAATGCAAAAACCGGCCACATACCTAACTTGTATTTTAATATTTACTATTATTTTGGTTTCAGTAGACTGTTGTTTCTTTGCGTTTTTCGGAGTGTTTTCCAGTGATTTCGCGTTTTTGTACAGCCGTTCAATAGCGGATTTGCTATTGTCTCTTAACTTTTTGCTGAGTGTTGGCCAGTGGGCTCCCTTCAGCTAAGCTTCTCCCTGGCTTACAAAGATGTGGAAGCGGCTATTTCGTCAACCGCTTCCGCTTCCACACCTATCGCTTCCGCTTCCGCCGCTTTCGCTTCCAACAGAGCCTGGACTCTATCGGAGCCTGGTTCTCTAACAGAGTCTGAACTCTATCTCATCTATGAACTTGCTGACAAACATGGCTATCAAAACCAGCAGCTTACGATTTACAATGGCACATTACCAGTTAAAATGGTCGCATAAGTTAGTATCTGTCAGCACGGTATTGCTACTCTGCTCTTACAAAAAACACGACCTAGAAAACTGTCTTCAACACATATCAATACACACAGCACTTACAGCAGCCTGACCTTAGTTCAGTGGTTCGTAACCTTTCTACCCACTCGTACCCTCTGAGCTTTCGTTGGATTTTCTCGCACCCCTTGTCTTAAATCAAACAGTAATTGACACTAACACAAATTCATTGTAACGATAAAACAATACATTGAATTTACAGTAAACTACACCAACAATCAAACATGGCTCTTTCGTTGTTTTTCCAATGATCATGCTGCAGTGAGGCTCTTTGTTTGAGGTCGCTACTCGCATGTCTTCATCGGGCTCTGAAAGATTCCTGGCCTTACTTTTGAGGTGTAAGAGAGTTGAGAAACTGCTTTAACATAAGTTATTTGTTGCAAATAATACAAGCACTTTTAAAGCTGCCGTTGCTAACTGCGGGGAAGCGTTGAGTTGCATGCACCAGAAAGTGCCTAACTGTCTTAAATGGAAATTCATTGTAATTTTTCTACTGGCTTTTATTTCAACTGGATCTTCCATCATTCCACCATTGCCGTCCGTAGAATTTAGGTTAAAAATAAATGGGTCTTGCCACCAACCGTGTGAAACAGAAATCCTGGCAAAAAATATTGGTGGAAGGACTGCCGTATAACCAGGGCCGGCCTTAAGCCGATGCAACCGATGCAGCTGCATTGGGCCCCGCGCCTCTGGGGGTCGCGCGCCATGGTGTTTGGATGAGTTGTTCATTTTTGCCAGATACTCGTTGCGCTCGAGAATTCAGTGGAAACGGCTTATAAATCGTATTATTAGCAAACAGTGTTCTCCTTAGAATGAACACTGACACAAAATATGAAAGGTTGAACCCGTAGACGCAGACCTACGTTTCGACTCCGAAGACTACAACAGTTGTCCCTTCAAACATAGCAGGGTTGCCAGGTTGACCTTTTTTAGGTCAAATTGCAGACATTTGGCCTCGTTTCAAGTTGGTTGGCCTAAAAAATTTTAGTTGTTTTTTTGGCCTTTTGTTGGCTTCATCTCAAGCTGGTTGGCCTTAAAAATTATTTTGACCTTTTGGCGCTTTTTTGGCATTTTTCGCTGAATTAGGTTCGTATGAAGGAAAATACAATTATTTCATTTTTGCGGCAACACATTCGCAAAACTTTTGTGATAAACGCTACATAAGATCGACTCCCACGTTCTGATAATAGTAATATTTTGCGTAATCACTGGAAATGCGTGAACTCACTGCACTGTGTAGTGTGTATTGTGTTGTAGGCGTCAAGCAAGCTCAACCCTTGCAGACAGGGGGGCGTCTCCGCCATAAAAATGCGGCAATGACGTCGAGAAGTGGGAGGGCTGCAATGATTTTGGTCGTAAGTGCAGGAGTGAACGGGAGATGACTTCCGTATGGGTTCATAAAGTTGCCGATGGATCAGTATGCAAGAGGTCGCACTATTTTACCCAAAGTGTGCAACCTCACAAACCATGAAAAGTCAGTGAAGCATCAGTAATGAGCTCCGGTACAATGCCAAGCAAGGCTTAATCTTTAATTTCGAAGAAAAAATTGTTTGATATTCTTGTAATTTAAATGCTTCTTGTGACAAAGAAATGACAATATCGCAACTACAGTTTGACGTTTTTTCTGGCCTTTAAACAATCAGTTTGGCCTTTTTGTGGCCGTTTAGCACTTTTGACTTTTTATTGAAATTTTCATCTGGCAACCCTGAATCATAGCAGCAAAAAGTGTTCTAGTTTGCATTTTTTGGCTTGGTCTGCAGTTGTACTGGATACTGAACCGTGTCAGCCTGCTTGGGCAGTCGGTCAACAGCTGTTGAATAGCAACGATAGTTGTGCCAAAACGTTTGTGAGTCGTTGTTAAGAAAACATTGCAAACTGGCGGCTTTACTTTTGATAAATCTCTAGTGCGCCACGCTTTGGTTATAGACTTTATTTTTGCTGTGCCCCCAAACCCTTTCATTTGTGATGGTCCTAATGTTAGCTTTATCGAAAATTGTAAGGATCCTGTGTCTTAACCCAAACGTCTTTCAACAGCTCAGCGAGATTTTATAAACACGAAAGGGATTCTTTTTTGCGTTTGGTACGTTTTTTCTTCAGCTGTGACTTACTAGTTGTGAAATCTTTGTACACTACCATTTCTAGTTCATGAAGAACAATTTCCTTTGGTATCTAAGTCCATGCATTAATAGTAACTATAAAATCGAGCTTTTGGGGAACTTTGGGCGGATGTATGGGTTGCTCTCTAGTGAAGTCTGTTTTTTTCGTGCTTTGCATCATAAAACGCATAGTTGACCGTGTGCGCAGACGTTACCTTTATACAAGAATGCGTCTGCACTTGTGGTTACCGAAAGCGAGAAAGGTAATCAGTTCATGCCAGCAGCTTTCTCCACGTCAGACGTTCTTCGCAGGCCCGCAATCAGGTTTTAAGATTTGGTGTAGAATACATTTTAAGGGGCAATATTTTTGTTTTCATTGTATGTTTGAAACATACGTGTCTGGATACACCAAAATATGGGGGGAACAAAAATATTCGGGGTGCTCTTCCCCCGAATGCCCCGACAGCTATGGGCCTCGTTCTTCAAAAAAAACAAGAAAGAAGAGCCATTTAACCAGAGTAAAAGATATTGCATTGGAAGTTCAATTCGCTTGTTCGGTTTGATTGATGTAACTGCGTAACTTTGCACTTGGGCTCGCCGCTCATATCTCCATTGCAGACCTTCTTTTTCAACTTTTTGCTTATGTACGAGTGGTAGCGGTACACTGTCTAATGTCCATCACAGCAGCATATTAGTCATAAACATGGAAGCAGCTAGAGGCACATGAGATATTCCCACACCCCTCCAAATGAAAAGGATACTTCTGTGACGTCATCTACATACAGATCAACTCCAATAATTTGCCGTATTTCTTGATATTCATATATATCATATATGAAACTATTCTCTGTAATATATGTAAAAAGTGGTTGCACTTTAAATGCTCAAACCTAACTAGATCACAGTTCACTGAACTATCAACAGGGTCTGTTCCTTACTATTGTAATTTATGTATTTATGACTGTTTGCCTGTTGATCTAGTTCAAATATCAAAACCACACGAAACTAATAAAATACCCTGTAAC
>Ga0210059_1013014_pt1 | contig 12491 bp, 8 predicted proteins | sample Ectturendosymbi2_FD_188042 | JGI IMG/M metagenome (GOLD analysis project Ga0210059, IMG submission 188042) | Ecteinascidia turbinata endosymbiont from Florida, USA - Sample 2 (SPAdes) (version 2) | ecosystem: Host-associated > Tunicates > Ascidians > Unclassified | place: Key West, Florida...
ATCATCAAGGAAACTTGCGGAACAGCCTTTCACTGAGACAATAAAACCGTCTTGAAAAAAAGTTTTGTGGAAAGAAGGGTCATTGGAGTAAAAACTTTCAGATTTATCCGAAATATCGTTGCGGTTTAAACACGAGTTTGCAGTAATTTCCTGCTGTTCATTGCGATCGTCTTCTGTCGAGCGCAGATTTCCATTCGTTACTTCTCTGCTGCTACCGCACAGTTTGTGGTCTTGGTTGCTCTGTTTATAGTCTGCTATGTCGTTGTCTTCTTCGCAAGACATAAAATCTATTTGTCCCAACTGCTGAGATAAGTCGCGTTGAACCAACAGTTTTTCCGAAGCGTCCGCTGTGTCCTGTTGTATAAAATTCGATATACTTGAGCAGCGGGACCTGGCCATGCTACGGGCGCTCTCTGGACGCACTTGCACAGGCGGAGATTTACCTTCCAGGCAGATATTGGCCAGGATGTTGTTCGGTTGGCTCACCATGCGGTAGCCTGTAGCAGATGTCACGTTTGACCATGAGTGCTGTTTAGCAAGTATCTGCGAATGGTTTGTCCGGTAACGAAGATCAGACAAAGTGTTCTCTTCCGCTTCTGCGGAGTCTGCGTTTGGAGAGTTTGACCCGCATTGGCGTGAGCTTTGTACGCACGTTTTCAAACGTCTTCGCCATACTGACAAAGGGCTGTTCACCCAGCGCGAAGTGTGATTACCCAGATGACCTGTCAGCTGGCCCGACGTGGCACCTGCCTCTAATGATGATCGCAAGCACTTTGCATAGACACTTGTAGTTTCTTCACGGCAATTACTTTGGCTTGGACTAAAGATGTGCTCTGGGTCGTATCGCACCGAGTTTGGCATGTACGCGTTTGTCGCTGTTGGTACGTTTCGTTTCATTCCGTTTTCTCCATAAGCGCGAAGGAAGCGACGATACGGGCAGTTGTCGGTGACAGCCACGCGCTTTTTTGTTATTGCCTGCTGTTGAAAAGGGGAACTGGATCTTCTGAGACAACCGGCAATTGACTGAACACCGTTACTTTTAGTTGAACTGCAAGAAAACAATAAGTTTGCATAAGTGTTATGCAGCCAATTGTTGCAGTTCTGCAACAATACAGCATACAACACTCAATGTCGAACAATTCACATGTCGTTGAAAAGTAAGCATAATAGAAAAAAAAATTACGAGCAGAAACACATTTGACACGATTCGACTGTAGAGTCCAAAACAGCGTGGTTGCCAAAACTCTTCAAATTGGATTTTCAACCTTAATAACGTATGTTGACGGATTGGATTCACAGCCATTGTTGAGAGCACTTGAATCAAGCAAACAGACAAGAAGTTGTTTGTAAGCATCCACGAGAAGGAAAGAAAGCCAGGAAAGAAAAAATCCTGAACGTTCACGCTTTCGATAAGCTATCGCCTGGGTCTCTATGAAACTATTATTTATCAGCCCCGGTTGCGTAGCAGCACGTCACGAGGCTGGCATCAGCGGCAAGCGAGCATGAGCGAGCCAGGCGCATAAGTGCACGCAGCAGACCACTCGATCTTGTGCTTTACTTCCAGCGCTCCAGCTGCTTCCACTCACCGGGCATTACATGGGTCTTGAACTTTCAAGCAGGCGATTTCATCTACAATAACCTTGCACGAGCCGACACTTATTGTTTGGCGACAAGACCGCATTCATTCGTGACAAACGAGTGTTGTCCGCGAATAAAAGGCGCACGCGGCGAAACCCACGCCTTGTCGCGTCCGCAGGAATTTTCGCAGAAATTATTAAACCTGTTCCTGCGCTATGTAAAATTCTAGCAAAAGTGTTCGATTTCAAAATTCTTTGCAGGTATGTCTAAAAATATTGATTACAACCTGTTAAAAATTTAATGCAATTATGCAAGGCCTGTTACATGGTGCGACAATTGGGCTTAGCAATTCATCAGGCTCAAAATCTTTTTTCATGGACTGGAAAATTTTATAAAAATTTGCCAGATTTTCGTCTGGTTCCAAGCTTCCATGTTTGTCACCAAGTCGTTTCAAATTTCACCAGATTTTTAAAATCTACTGGGGTATTTTATCATCTGGCAACATTGCTGCTGAATGTTTCAATACCTGTTGAACGATCGTTTCACATTTTCTACCCAGTGACAATTATTTGAAATTATCCTGTCCTTAGCAGCGCTTGGAAACAAAATTCCATTTGCTAGGCAGATTGATTGTTATGCATTGCCAACAAAGTGTTTCATGTTTTCGTTTAACTTGCAATAAAAAGCTTCTTAACAGAAAACAAAAGTTTAAGCAAGGCAAGAGCTAACTTTACCACTTCTCGAACTATGTTTATTGCTGATCCAGGCCGAAAATGCTTGATAATTACACGGTTTTGTGCTGTGACTTCTGTCTAATAGTCGAAACAAAAAACAGTCTCCCTTAACTACGTCAATTAAAGATACGTTCTTCTGAAAGCGATTTAATGGTTTAGAAGCGAGCCAGTGAAAAGATATTGTAACGACAGAGCAAACTTCACCACATGTTCAATGCCGAGATGCTACAAACTCAGTCCACTTTCATCACTTTGTTTAACATTTACCACAAAGCGTGTGACGGCCACAGACACTACTTGCAAGGCTGGGCACGTTGCATGGAAATATCCAAAATGAAAGGCGTGAAAACTGGTCAATATCGCTGTTTGCAAGCAACGCTCCTAACAATATGGCGCACGGGTAACCTCGAAACTTCGTAGTCGTTCTGACAACAAAAATTTTATAAGAACTTTTTATGCGTTCCAAGAAACTTTTGAAGACGATAAAATCTGCTATACTAATCGGTGTCCTCGATGAGCGTCAAAAAGGTCAAATTACGCAGATCAGAAATAAAAGTGGTCATTTTTGAACCACCGCATAAACAAAGCTACGATGAGCACAAATTTTTATAAGCTTAGTTTTTATCCAGATTTGGTAGAGAATCTTGGAAAATCCTAAGAAGCGGAAGAACGTCAACGTAAAGTCCACATAACCAATATATCGCCAAACCTTTCACCTCCACAACAAAAGCAAAGCGCTGAAAAAGCTTGATTTCGAAAGCTTCAGCATACAAGCTTTTCTTGTTTGTTGTAGCTTTTTGGCATTACTGTAAACAAGTACAACATGTTTTGTGTCTATGGGCTTCTCCATTGAAATACACAACCACGCATGAACGTATGAGAGCTTGTTTCATCAACGTAAGAATCAGTAACCACTGAATAAGCAGCAGATATCAGAACGAAGCAGGGAGTGTTGTAGATTTCAAAATGCATATGAACAAAGCAACCTTTACCTAGACGTGGGCTTTGAACTCGATGCTAGAGGATGCCAGCTTTGTCGATAAATGGTTGTAAGAAGGTTTTGGGGAGGAGTCACATTCATCGGCGTCTGCTCTTTCATTTTTCCGAAGGATTACTGTTTAGCACGCAGAAAGTCCGATTGTGGTGATTGATCATATATTTAGACAGGCTAAATGCTACTTTCTTCTCATGATCAGCAATAACTGCAATGCACAAATGAAGAATGCATAAACTGACCAAAATATAATTACTATAACGTACAATGCCATTTTAGAGATTTACTTATCAATCAAACGACGAAAAGCTATAAGTGAAAAAGCAGTCGAAAAGCTTTTTTAAAGTCGAAACTAAACCGTCAAGAAATAAAAAAAAATCCCGTTCACTTCCAACATTTTCTGAGGAAATACTTCAAGAACAAACAACACTTTTTGCTTTCCGGAATTACAGTAAAAACATTCGAGGTACCATGCAAAAGTTTGTTTTTCAGCTAGCGAAACGTATACATGTCTTTTCAGTATTTTGAACGAAACGTTGTTGACATCGAAGGGAACTGTTATTCTAACATTAGCAATTACTGTAAAATGCAACCTCCTTAGCTACAAACAGTAACCATGGCACCTGCATGTTGCGTGTGAGCGCACTCTTAGTAACTTCACTGAAAATAACTGTTACTATGGGAATGAGGCCTCCACAATGTTTTGACAGACTGACATGATTCTTGCGAAAAAGCCACTTTAAATTTTTCGCTATCAGCTCTAAATATCCAATGTCGCAAGAGCGTACGCAGTGTCAGTGTCCGCTGGCTTTAAACTTGCAGCAAGGAGTTGAAAATGAACTATTAAGAAAAGCAATCCCCGAGTTTTGAAATAAAACATTCCAAGAAAATTTATGTTTGTGATTTCCTCATGTTTTTTATTAATCGCTATAGAGTAATAAATTCGGTTCATGTTGTAATTTCTACTGATTTTGTTGACGCGGCATTCCAATTTACAGATGTTGGTTCTGTTGCAAAAGATGGTCGTTCCACTGCAGTGGGTCAAGCATTTTGTTTTCCTTTTTTGTGCTTTTAGGAAACATAGCAAACAGACATTTACCTTTCCCGCTGCATCACAAATCGCCAAACGTCAAAAATCTTCCGCAACCATTACGTTATGATCAACAACTTCGTAAAAGGAATATTTCGTAAAAGCAACGTATAATTCTTATCCTTAACAAATGAAGGATAACGTGGCAGTATTTTTCTTTGTTCCGTTCTTTTTAACAAAAACATGCTTGCTTGTCTCGAGGTTCAACCTTGATTTCTATCAAGCATCGTATCTTAAATGATGGCAGTTATATCCGTCGTGTTCCTTCCCCGTCTAAAAGCGAATAAAGTTTGACATTTTTACACAGCGAGAAACACACAAGGAGTCGGCAAAAAAGGGGTCCACTTGATTTTTCAACCTCTAGATTGAAAGGTGAGCACTTCAGCCATCGAGCTCTGGCGCGTTGAAAAGATGGGCTTTGCGCAGTCAATCAGACAGTACTTTTTACCTGCTGCTTAGGGGGTTTATTTCGTTTCTGCATAGGCGTATAACACAGAAGAATACTGTTTCTCTTAATAATTGGCAGGGAATATCAAAATGCAGTGATTTTATCAGCACACATTGGAACTAAACGACATGTAACCTACAGCTTCTGCGTGGTAGTTATGCACTTCCTGCTTTTCTTTAGGAGGTAATTCAGCGCCCATTTCGAGTATAATTTCGAAAACGTACACAACGGCTTGAAAATTCTTAGTCATAAAAGGTGGTGCTAAAAGTTTTTCATTCTTTTTTTCCTGTGAGAAGCACCTACATTCAAAGGTTTTTTTTTGAAGCACACAAATAATGATGACTCAGAGACGAACAGTTACTGAAAAAATTCTCTTCACTATTGCCACAGGTAAGCCTAAAAATTTCTTGAAATGTTTAAATGGAAATTTTCTGCATTTGATTTTTAGGTACAGCTACCTACATGATGGTTCGAAAAATACAGTGAAACTCAATATCGTCACAACTTAGATGTTTCTGTGGATAAATCTGTTAAGCAACATTTTGGGACGATGTCTTCTACCAGGAAAGTTGACCAGCAACGAGTAAGCTCACGACACTCACCTCGAAAAACTAATGCAACAGGATAGTTTAGTCTATATTTAAATATACTTCCAGCTAGCTATTCAATTTTAAGTATTCAAACGTGGTAGTCTTCTAAATTGTTAAGTATCGGCTGTCCGCGTTGGAAACGTCAAATAAAAAGGGCAAAAATATTGTGCAGAAAATATTTCTTCTTCACTTTTGACACGACATTGTATTTTTTCGGACGGGCGTACACAAAATCTCCGACGAGCTCATCTTGCACTGAATTTCACTCACACTGTGGTGGCCGCGCGGGGCCAGGTCTGCAATGCAGTTGAAGTCGCTGGAACTCATCAACGTGAAAGTTTAAACCACTGCAAGATTCAGCAACACCCCTGAATGTACTGTAAGACAGCTCTTTCACCAACTTGGTGGCAAAAACCTGCCACGTCTTCCTTTAGAAACTTCAGATAGAAGAGCATCCTAATCCTTTTCGACGGTCCTATCAAACAACTATATCTTTCACAGCTTTTCCTCCCACCGGCCTCGTTTGACTTCGTACTTGAACCACAGAACACTTACAGAAAATCCTATTCAAGTGTTTCGGGCGACGTTCAACAATGGGCCAAGTGACGTTCAACCGAGGCCTGCTCTTCATTCCGTCACGCACTGCACAAAACTAGTTTAAGTAGTCGGCCTGGCAGCGGTGCGATGCGTCTCACTCGCTTTATAAAATATAGTGATCGCAATGCCGGCGCCAATGCTTTGTTTTACAAAGCTCCTACGAATATCATCTCCTGACTGAACGTGAAAGCTCAGCTGGCATCAGATTACCCACATGCGACGATTACCCGTACATTGTGTCATCATCGCAATGATACAAGAAAGTTCGGCCTATAATCTACGCCATCAATGGGGTATGCCTGTAGTTGTATACGCTCGAAGTCACTGCTCAGACAATAACACACGTACACGAATCGGGAGGGTTTTGGTTGCGGCACGGGTACGATACACGTTATTTGCCCGAGCAAACAGTTAAAAGCGGTACGGAGCAAGCACGCTCAAGTGGCTACTTATAAACCTTATGTATCAAATTAAAGTCAAGCACGGGGCAGCTGTTTCGTCATTGAGCGATGATTGGCAAGCGAGGAAGTTGCGCCGACAATTCCAGTCGATTTTTGACAGCGGCAAAAGAAGCTCAAGCCTGAGACCCAAAAAGCCGACGCTCTTTCGGAATGTCACGGTACAGCTTTTTATCCGGTCTTCTCCAGCAAATGACACCAATACAAACGTCGTCTATAGCCAGGCCTTTGTCCGTCGATCTTGCTATTTATTAGGTGACAGACGCGTGCGGATTAAATCAATTCTCGATTACAAAAACGCAGCGGACATGAGTGTATCGGTTTGTGTCGCTTCGCGATCTAACTTATCGTTTTCGCTATGGCGACCGTGTACAACAACAGCCTATGTTAAACGAAAAATGACACCAAACACAGCGCGCCGCACAAGATTTCACGGGTAAGCATTCTACGGAACGGTCATAGCGATCATGAAATTCATATCATCACAAGACGTGGGCAACGTGGTATGGTCTTGTGAGCTAAAAAAATGTTTTTTGAAAAAACACGAAAATTAAAACGTTTTCCATGTAGAGCCTGTATTACTCTTTGGGCTGAGGACACACTGGGGCAGCGTTTCACAATCTGTGAGACGTATAATTCGAAGGGGTCGTAAAGATTTTCATAAGGTCATATGTAGAATTTCTCTTATTGTGCCTCTAACTGTTAACTTTGGTCTTTGTACTGAATTTTTATTTCTCCAAAGAGTTTGTCGTATTGTAAAGTAACCTTGTTGAGTTTATCCCAAACTAAATCCTAGAGCTTAAATCGCAAAATAAATTGCTAGGTCTGATTGGAACCGCACACATCCGAATTGCAATGCACAATCGTTTGAATGACATTTGAAGCCTGGCCTTACGTCTGTGGTCGGCAACGACGTTCAGCAGCCACAGTGCTTTTTGTTCAGCTTTGTTCACAATGCTAAGCCTACGAAATCTGTGAAAGTGACAAGGCATTTGGAGGCAAACCATCATGTCACAAACGCTGCGGGTGAGCAGGATTCTTATGCTGGGCAAAATAGTTTTAATGTTTCCGTTTTCTGCCAAAATGGAGTTATCGGAAGGTGTAAGGCATTTTCCATTATTTTCTTTATGCAATGTTACGTCCCAAGGAATCTGCTTTTTCTGAAAACCTTGCAATTAAATCAAACACGATAAAACGCCATCACATCTGTATTAGTTATACTTCAAATAAAAAAGCAAAACAGCGTAATCACCCCAGTTACTCGTTTGGCAAATGGAAAACTGAAGATTTTCTCCTGATAAAACCGCACTCGGTAACGCATAGCTCACAATCTTATTCTACAAAGAAAGTATCTGACAGAACTAGCGCAAATCTAAATAACCTACGCCAACACAATATAATAGTTGTAGCCTTCCTCAGCAGCAATATCTGCCAGAAACTTCTTTAACCTTACGGTAGTTAAGCGCCTAAATTTTTCCGAATACAATTTTCTGTTGATATTACGATTTCTGTCCTATTAAGCACTTTCACGGAGCAACGATACGTTGTTGATTTAAATGCTTTGGTGCCATACCACTGAAGTCAAATTATCCTCTTCACGCTATTTGTTAATGTGTATTTGCAGACTTTAAATCTTTCCTCACATGGAAAGACATTCATCTGGTGCAAGTGAAACCCGCTTTGACCGGTAAAAACTGCGCTTCTAGAAAAGTTTCACGAATTTCACGGAAGCTCGTTTCTGATGAACCGTGGTTGGAACACAAAGTGAGATTTTCTTCCCATATCTTGAAGTTGGCATAAAGCCCCTTGTAAAGACAGCTTCTTGCCCTGTATTGGTAATATCTTTTGTACCGTCAAGTGCGATGGAGTGGCAAACAAAATCTCGCAACTTATCAAGAATCCGGTCATGGAGGTCATGAGACATGCATTAAATACCCCGAGTTACTGTGCCGTTGCTAAGTGGAATTTGTTAGCTTTGAGTTGAAGGCCAGATGTATAAATTTCTTCAATAAACGTAACAAGAGCCTGCTTCATTTCACCGTCTGAACATGTTTTTTCGTGGCAACCAGAAGATGCTGGTTAATCTTGTATGATATCATAGTTACTCCTTCATATTCGTCACTTTGCTTGATCATATTAGTTCGCCTCTTACGTGCTGACTTAGAAACTATAAAATATCAACTTCTTTTTCCATGATTCTCCGTTGTCGCAATTATATTTTGTAGAGCAGTGGTTCTTAACCCTTTTAGGTTCATGGCCCCTTTAAGAATTCTACACGTCATGCGATCCCTTTTCACATAATGCAGAGCCTAGGGCCCTGGGCTTTTACAAAGCAACAAAAATTAATGACATTCCATTTTATTTAATTTATTTCCAGCCAACTGTTTGTTTAATGCGATTGTTGACCTCACAATTCCATAGTCAAATTCGTGCTTAGGTGTCCAACAAAAATAATCTCATATCTTCATCGATTTGTATTCTGTTTCGTGCTCTCTTCTTAACATAAAGAAAAGCAGAAAAACCACACCTGCGAAGGAATATATTGTAGCAAAGGGTAGCCATATTCGCAAAGATTGTTCTGATACCAGTGGGTGCGAATCACACAAAGCACACCACAACTGAACAAGCGGCTTTTCGTTAAAATAATCAAGCGCGGATAAATCATTTCGAAGATCATGAAATTGATCTTGCAGTTCATCGGGAATATCAGCGACATCCAAAGATGTGGAGAATGAGTTCGTTGCAAATAGCGCTTCATTTTCTTTGAACTTAGAGAAGGATCGTTGAAATTCTGTCTCGAGGGACTGAAGACGGTATGCAATAGAAAACTTCAAATGCTCATCGTTTTTTTCAATTTCGTTAACAACAACACTGGAAAATCTTCTTAAATGTCTTTCCAATTTGTTGGCTTCATTGATTCAGTACTGAGGACAACGTTGCACAAAATACACTGAGGCTTTCAATGTCATTGCTGACTACGCGAAGTTTTGATTTGTCGAAAATTCGGGCACAGAAATTTTGACAGTTTTAAGCAATATTGGAATTGCATCTTTTTTTGAGTGTATACATGAGTCTGACTCAAAATATGAGATACAGTATATACTGTAATAACAACAAACTGTCACTAGCAACTTCGTGTTTTAGCTTGTGAGAGTTGATGTGCAACTAACTGCTACAAAAGTTTGTAGGGGGAAAGTGTGTCCCATAAAAATTTTTCGGGAAAATTTGGGTTAAATATCTCTTCACACGCCAAAATATGCTTGCTCCTACACCTTGACGCGGATATACCAAAAATTTAAATAATTAATCTCCAACCTGTTACAAAATGACTGTTTTCAATGGTGAAGTTTGAAGAGTATGTGTTTTGTGTGGCGACTGAAACTCTGGTGAAAGGAACAAACGAGGCAAATAAAATGGGGCAAGCATTTGTCTGAACCGTTTCATGTTACTAATGGGGTTAGACAAGGGGGAGTATTGAGTCCAGACTTGTTTGCTGCATATTTAGATGATTCATCCATTGAATTAAACAACATTAAAGCTGGGTGTTATACTGGTGAAGTCCTATTTAATCACTTGATGTTTGTTGCTGATATTGGCGTGTTTTTTCCAAGGGTACGTGGGTTGCAAAGTGCAGTATACTAGATGTGTGTCAGGCTTACGCAGAATCGCATGGAATTATTTTCAACTGCAACAAAATTGTTTGTATGACGTTTAAGACTTAGAGTGCAAAAAGCGCAGTTATCCTTCTACTGACATTGGGCGGTCAAAATGTAAAATATGTTAACCACTACAAATATCTGGAGACTGTACTGGATACTGAGCTCTCTGATGTCAGACATTCGGAGACAACTGCGATATCAATATTGTGCAGCAAACAAGCTGCGAGCTTTTTTTACCCGATGTTCACATGCAATTAAAAATGTACTTTTTTGTTTCTTTTGTACGTCCATGTATGCATCACAACTTTGGTGTAATTTCAGGAAGTCATGCATGCAGAGTTTGAGCGTGGCCTATAATTTTCGGTGCAGAGCTCTATAGTCTATACAACCTGCCGTGGCGAGCGAGTGTTAATAGTCATCAGGTTCAATGCAACATTCCTACCTTTGAGGCCTCATTGAAAAGAAATGTTACCTGTTTCTTGAAAGATGCAGAAAGTCTAGCAACGTATGGTTGAGCGCTTTATTGCAGTAAGATTGTTTATATTCGTCTTTATTCTTTGAACCCTACAATCGCATTTTACTTTCTGACTGAATGCTCGGACGTTACAGTGTTTGTTCGTTTGAGGGCGTTTCATGCCACAGCGCATTCGCACTTTACTTGGCCGTGACCAATGTTGGACTCAGCGTCCTACTCGGAATGTAGTGTTGTACCAAGTGTTACGGGTTAGCGAAAAATAGGGTTAAAGAAGTGTTTGTAACCATGTGGTTCTACCTCAAACGCCGTTGTAAAACGTTCTGTTTTTGTCTGTTTTCATTAAACTGCGTTGTGCAGATAGTGTGTGCTTGTACTATGGACTTCGTGTCTGATTGCAAATTCAAATTAAATTAAATTGAATTAAATGCACTTGGTTTACTTTCAACTAACTAAGCCAACTACCTGCAAGCAACTGCACGCCTCGAAATACTTGTACTTGCTGCTTGTCAACATTATAGTGTTGGGTTTTCATTGTTGATGAGAATGAATGTAATCATTGGGGCGTTTGTTTGTTGAATATGGCAGTACACTTGACTCATGATCCACACCAGGGGTGTCCAAACTTTTTTCAAAGAGGGCCAGATTTAATCATGTGAAGGTGCCCGCGGGCCAGCAGTTCCTTCGGACAAATTTTACTCTTAGATGTGAAAGCAATGTTCAGAGAAAGTTTGCACCCTGGAACAAGAAAGTTGGGCATTTCAAAGTAACTGAGAAGAAAAGTGTTTTCAAATCAAAAAAGCAAGTTAATAATAAAAAATAAGCGCGTGCAGCAACACTGTACAAGTGTTCATCCCACTATTCACAAACTTCACTGAGGCTACAAAAAGATGGATAAAATTTGATTTTTGTTCAGGTAGGAAAGAATTTAGCATCTTAAAAATCTCAAGTAGAAAACATTTATTGCATGAACATAGCGTTAACACATGTATCAACTTGGCCACACCTTGTCTTAAAACATAACATATTCGCACACTATACTGTAGATTTGGGAGTAGAATCATTTTAACAGAAATATAAAGCCAGCAAACAGTTGCAGAACGTTTCAACAGCAAATCTAGCATCATCATCAACTATTTCTTGCTTAGAAACAGCTAACTTTGCAACCATTGCCTAACAACAATCAAAGAATTATGATGCTTATTTATTTCGCCTGTGCTATGAAAGCTGTTTTTGAAATCAAGTGCGGCCTGGCTAATACAGCTTGTAACCTTCTACAGTTAGTAAATGTTATTTTTCAATTTAAACAAAACTAGCCCCAATTTTGTTGAATTGTTGTCAGTCAATCCAATTAATTACTTCAAATTTTATTTATTCCATAAACTTTAGCTTCTCTTTCAAAGTGCGTGCTTGTTCGAAAAGACTTTGCTCATTTGCTTCACTTTCATACATTTTTTGTCTAAAAGCGTTGGTCTTAGCCAGCAAAATGAAACTGTGCTTTTGTCAGCTTGCACGGCTAATGCATCTGCTTCTTGGATCATAGATGATATGCTTTCTTTTAATAACTTTCTTTTAGATTCAACTGCACGGATTTCATCTTGTACAGCTTTCCTCTTTCTAGCTTTTTCACTTTCAACAGTGAGTTTTCTTTGATCTTCTAAATGTAATTGATATCTCATCCTCACTGCTCTAACATTTCGTTTCAATCTGCTGTTTAATCGAATTTCACTGAAATGAACAGCACTGCTCTTCACTGTGTCATACACAAAAGGACTAGCAATATGAATCCTCTTTCAATGTTTTCCACCATAAGTTCATTGTTGATCGAGAAACCCCTCTCAACAGCAGCTTGGCCATGACATAGCGTAAAG
>Ga0210059_1013015_pt1 | contig 12491 bp, 9 predicted proteins | sample Ectturendosymbi2_FD_188042 | JGI IMG/M metagenome (GOLD analysis project Ga0210059, IMG submission 188042) | Ecteinascidia turbinata endosymbiont from Florida, USA - Sample 2 (SPAdes) (version 2) | ecosystem: Host-associated > Tunicates > Ascidians > Unclassified | place: Key West, Florida...
CGCACTTAGTTTCTGCATTGTTTTGTTGAAAAGCTTATTGTTGTGGAATAAGCTTCTTCTTTGGTTGCAAATTACGAACCGCTCCAGAGTCACATTTAATGAGCTTTGAAGCAAGTCATCAATTTTCAAAATAAAGCAAAAATTAGGTGCAAAAGCGCCAAAACAACAACTTGTTTTGGGGCCCCTTTCTGAAAGTTTGCTTCGGGCCCCTAAATTCTAATATCCCCCCTGCATGTGACGCATTTGAATTAAATCAGTATTTTTCCGAAATAATTGATAAATTTGCAGCAGTAAGGGCAAGAAAACTTTGTCTTTGAAGTTAGATACTTATAACTAAAGCATTACATCGCAGTGTTTCTTTCATTTTCTGTTAACTTTTCAGAGTATTATATCCAAAAAAATGTTTTGGAATTTTGCAATTCTATATTTGTCTACCTAGTTGTCTTGTATCAAATCATTTACCTTCAGGTTTTCATATGCTTTTTTCTGTCTGTCCTCTTTTAGTACTCGTGAGTCTGCCCTTAGTCCTTTACAACGTTCTAAAAGTCAAACTCTGGGAGTGCTTAAAGTCATGCAGATTTTTGCAGATGAATAGGGAACTTTTTCCCTAATTTTCTCATTTTGTTTCACTAGTCGCTACAAACCGAATGTCTTATCGCAATTTGGATTCTAGCAATACAACAGTTTGAATGTTCAATCGTGACTGAAATTTCAAAGTGGGGATAACTTCACGCGAAGCGATTACATTCCCCATAACTCGCAACAGCGAGCTATAGGACAAGGTTAACAAAACGTTGACTCTACGATAGTACACGATTTCCACGACTCAAAGGTACTGACGTCAGTTCCATGACGTCACACTCATATGAAGTTTTTAGACGGGTCTGGAAACTATTTGCGGGGTCCGATTCAGCTTTTGATGCCCCTTTACTCCCAACTCACTCTACGCATGTATGTACCCACGAACAGGGTGGGTGGGGGCGCCCAAACTGACATTGTCCCCGGGGGCGGGAAACCCTTGGTACGTCACTGCCAAACATCGTGACTGATGTCAAAATTTCTTAGAAGTTTCACAACAGTACCATTACGTAGATATAATCTACTTCCTCATATCACACATCGGTTTTCTGGTTCGCATAATAAAGTATGAGTCGCTCAGACAAATTGCTGAGGTAGAGCGGGTAACAAAGGCTCATTTTACTGCGTTTAAACGTTCTTAGTGAATGTTTGTGGTGATTTGGTAGCAAAAGTGTTGAAGATAGAGTGGGCCACAGACAGCACGAAGAAAGTACTGTAAGTAAAATGCATCTGACTCTGCCCAGCAAACGGCAACTTCCGTGCCAGAGGAAGCTCTTCCACAATGCAGTGTAGAATTCCTTCATGCGAAAGGCAGCCTTCTGAAAAGCGAAACTGCACTTTGATTCGTTGCGTTTCATGCAATGCGACATTATCGGTCACTTGCCACTCTAAACTGCTTTCGATTTTTTTACTCGTGTTTAGCGCTTTTGGAATATTTTGTAGACACCTTGGTGATTTCCACAGTATTATTGGGGCTTGGGATCTGAGGTACGGATGGGTGTTGAACTCAGTAACAAGTCGTTAATCTTACAACTGATTTAAAAAAGAGATCGTTTCACATGAAACGTTTACTGCGTAGCTTGTAACACGGTCCGTTCAGGACAGGATTGCTAAGTTCATGTCGCAAAACTTGGAACCTAACATTGCGGGAGGAAAATGGAGTTGATCCGCAACACAAGCGAAAAAAATGCGTGGGAAGCGATTGCAGAAAAGTTTCTCGCTACTGGAATGCATGATCAGCAGGCCTGATCCAAACGCTCTAAGTCTGAATCGCTTAATATGTATACTGGTTTGGGGGGGTTTATAATGGTATTTCTTTTACCTCTGTTCAGGCTGGGAACCAGTGATCAAGTAGGAAAGTGGGCATCATGAGCAACTGCCAGTTTCATCATTATGCGACAGCGGTTAAAGATATTTTACATCAGAATGCCGATCTCAAACTTGCAATTTGATACTTTGTATTTAGTGCCGAAGGGACTTTACGAAATTTTAGCTAGTCTCAGTTCTATCAAGTTTTGATTTTGCGCCTGCAATTCCATGCAACGAGATGCAGCAGCAACGCCGCGGCAATCAACATGGTTGTCATACCAACCTTCGCCAGATCTCGGTGGCAGATAAGATGACGATTCCTCCAAGATTTTGAACAAGTCGAGTGAGTTCCTTATCAACGGAGACAATGGCTCTTCGTAACCGGTGGGTAACGTTCCCCGGCGCTGAAGAAAGAAACTGCTTTGGTGAAGTCGGATTTAGTTTTAAATTCACTCGCAATAGTTTTTAGTGACGGAAATTGAATGACCAGGGCTGGTATTTTAGCTCTACGTTCTTTCCACTGCTCACTACTCCAGTACACTGTCGGGTTTTACTTCAGCAAAGTTTGCTGCATTATCCATAATCAAGACCTCAGCTTTTAACAAAAGAGAAATTTAACATTTTTTGTGTGTTTTTACTAGTTCTTTTAGACGCAATGCAATTAGTCCCAGGACTTTGTATTAATTATTTGCAGCAAAAGTTTTTGTCACTTGATTCATATGCATTTATAAAAATAAAAAAGTAAAAAAACTGTTGGGGTAAATTTTATTTTTTAAATTTATCATGAGATGTAAGAGAGAATAAAGGTTAGCAACCCCTGGTCTATAGTTGATGGCAGCTATAAACTATGAGCTCTTCAATGCAAGCAGTTGAAAAACTGCTGTCATCTTCAGGCAAAACATCTACCAACCTTCCACTTCATTCATCCAGCTCACAAGGATTGTAATTAGCAAATATCGATGTATTTACAACTGCCAGTCAGCTGACGGGTGAGATTCGCAGTCAAGCCAACAATGAATGCTCATACTAACAAACACAACTTCACCATTAGGTGACCTCCATCTTCAAATTCAGACTCGACCACTTTATCGGCGAGCGCTCGGCATCAACTTACTGTGGCACACGACGATTTTCTGTCGTTTGTTATTTCATGGTGAGATAAATCGAAGGCGGAGAGATGGAGACTTTGACAGATGCTATTGCACGTATGTGAAAAGAAAAACAAGGCCATTCCTTTGGTTCCGAGGTTGCCATCGCCATATTCCGTGCCCCTACAGGTAAAAAAATCCTGGAGTAATTTCCTGGAAACAGAAAAAGAGTGTGAAGATACACACTTCAACGAACAAACAAGTCAAGACGTACGTATCGAGCACTGACGAGCATGTCCACGTTGCACACAGGGGCAAGTCAGACAAAATCTATGCCGGCAACGAAAACTCGACCAACAGGTGCCTGGCGACAAACAGGAAGGAAGAATTCTTCGCCTAGCGCTATCCTCTGTCAGCATACAAGGAAAACGACGCTACCCGTTACACTGAAAAAAATCTTGATAATACCTGTGACAATGCAGTAACCTTTCTTGTGAAGTTAAACTGACAAAAGAAGGCCTTTCGCGTTTAGCTCGCATCACCTCAAGGCAAGTCAGTAGATCTGAGAGATCGATACGTCGAATTTCAAAAGAACACGGATTCTTGTCAACGCAGAAAGTTGTTTCACATTCTCAGCGGGCTGACGTTTGCACGGCTGTTCTTTGCGTAACACAATCAGCGAACCAATTTTTGCCAGGTTCAACAAAACCACTCCAATGCATCAAGCGGAGAAACATAAAAAGGTAACCAGCCACCGTCAGTCCAAATCTGAGGGCACATTGTCACTCAGCCAGCAGACAACATACTTGTGTGTGTGGATTTGAGGATCCGTCCACAAATCTCCCACTCCCTGTATATCGACCACTATCAGACGATGTTGAGAGCACTCGAATGTGAAATGACTGAAAGCCTGACGTCGAGCAGAAACATGAGCAAGTAAAACGTCATACAAAGCAAGGGCGGCACATGACAACAGATGACAGTTTTGCGTCTTTTTCGGAACCAATGCTGTCCGCCAGACATCAGCTTATCTCAGTCATGAAAACCTCGGCGCAACGAAATTGACCGTTAAAATTTGAAGAACCACGAAATATTTTTTGTAGGAGGCATACGCACAGTTTTGAAGATTTGGTTTTGGTGTGAGATCAGATTGGTTTGAGATCAGATTCATGTCAAATCTGACAATTGGTTTGAGATCAGACATCAGATCGGACAATTGGTTTGAGATCAGATTCATGTCAAATCTGCTTCTTCCATTCGCATTAAATTGAGACCAATTCAGACAGTGTGTTGGAGACTCTCCCGTTCGATACAGTAAGAGACATGCGCACTTGCGGAAAGTTTATTTGGAAACGTTCATTTCAGATCGCAAATTTTAGTTTTTATGAGTTACTTTAATATCGTGTGAATTCAGTATCCGGAACAAAGCTTAAAAGCAACCCCCCAAAACCGAACATACAAAGCAGTGTTTTCTCCGAATTCGGTCTTCACCGAAAAAGCAAGGTCTTCTCAACATGTCGTAACTTTTACAGTCGGATATTTTTTGGAGCGTTGATCAAAACATCGCCATGAACCGGTTGAATTGTGCCATTTTTTTCTTTCTTTAACAAAATGATAAAAAAGGGTGTTTTAAATAATCGAGTGAGAAAAGTCTCTCATACCTGAGGAGTCGCTCTCGCGTCGTCATCAAACACGTAGCCAGAGTTGGAATTGTATTTGACATATTCTCCTTCGATGAAGTTTTCCAAATGAAACAAAGGTTTTCCGGGACGATTGATCATTTCGATCACGCACATTTGCATGATGTCCACCTGTTGCGACACCGACACCTCAGCGATATTGCTAATGTGCAAGCGACGATCAACGTGTGAAAAACTTAACCATGTACGGCGACTTGAATCCTAGTGAGAAACTCGTGATTTGCAAGTGTTCGATCTGTATGAGATCGCCATGGAAATATAATCTGCCATTAGACATTCACTCTCAGGTTTACGTAGAAGTCAGTGGTCTGTCCACCATCGAGTGTCCCTACAGATAGCAACTACAGGTTGCAACGTTTTTGAGCGAAGAAAAACTGAGGTAACCAGCTGCAGGGCTAACGCTGGGTTTTTCGTTAAGATTATCAGACGATCTGCTCAACATACACAATACATCTGAGAAACACATACGCACTTGTAATCACACCTATAAAAATTTAGCGTGTACAGTATATGTAAAGCAATTACATCGCATCCTTCTAGAATCTAGTAACATTGCGCTTTCACACTTCGATCACGTATCTTCAAGATCGTGCGACTACTTTCCTAGCAAGCAATTGCAGTTCAATAATCCTTGACAGCAGGTTGCAGAGCACTTTATAAGCAAAATTACCCTTCTTTAGCCCAAATCAAATTACTCTCAACCTGGACCACCCGGTGCCTTTGAGTGGAGTCGTAACATTCCATAAAATGACCAGACACCTGAAAGAGTGGCGTAGGAATTCTACAATTTATCCTCGGGTGCAAGGTTGACAGGTCAGTCAGTTACTTAATTGGGTCCCGAACTTTCGATACAAGATTGGAAAAAGAAGAATTCAACTTTTTTTAGCAAAAAAATTGATAGAATTTAGTAAATCGGTCATCGGCAAAAGCGGGAGCTCAAGAAACTTGACAAGCGTAGTTACGAAGAAGCCTGCTTTTTATGTCGTTGCTGCGACATGTGTTGATACGTTCCATGTGATACCACGTTCCGCAAATACGAAATTTGCCTCTGCATTGCTTGGCATCCGAGTTCAAAAGTGTAGGCAGACATGAGCCAGTCACATTCACACGCGATCTTATACTTAACACACTTTTTTTGGTGGATGGTGCTTGTTGTATTCTTCTCCCCACAGCTTTGCGTCCATTTGCAGCCTAACGTCTTCAAACAACGTTTTACGTGTGACTGTCTCTTCATCCATGTAACGCTTGACAACACAATTTGTAGCTGTGGTCCAGTCTTGTGATGAAACGAAATTTGACAACTTCTTTCTGTAATTTCATTGAAATTCAACGCGATTTTTATCACTTGCACAACGTTAACAAAATTTTTAAATAGCACAACTTCAGTAAATCGATTTGCAGCACTGTAAAACAATTGCATTCAAATCCACATATTATTAATGCTTGACAAGTTGTAAAAACAATTCTTCACGCCGAATTCTATACCGTTATAATTTTCGGCTCAACAGCAACTTTAGGTAACACAGCGCAAAAAATCATACCGATCTGAGTAAACTGCGTAAAGGGACCGCAGGTTCATTAAAGAATGCAACCTTCTCCATAAAATAGGTATTCGGATGCCAACAGATTCGAGCAAAAACGTTGAACCGATATCACACGCAGCTAGAACCAAACTATTAAACTACAGAAAAATTTGCTGCACATCCTCTTATTTACAAATCGATAGCCACCACCGAACTCACAGAACGGATGGACTTGTCAAAATCAAACGCCATACTCTTAATCAATGCTTGTACTCATTGAGGTTTATTTGATTAGCACCTTCGGCGCGACGTGAATTCTATGAGCGGTGCGGAACGCTTTTTGGGTTGTTTTTGCTCAATAGCTAGAGTCAAAAGCACCTAACTCAAAAAGTACTCGACCGATTTGCCTCAAATTTGCAGGTAAGATACATTTACACAAGACGAATATTCGTGTAAAAATTGATTGCATGATACCAAGCACAAAAAAGTTATTTTGTCTTATACAACAACATACTGAACCCAAATTAATTGGAAAAGTGTGTTACCAGTCAGGCGCAGCAACAGCATGGTGAACAGGAGTCAGGTTGTTCGATTAAAAAATCAGTAACTCGACAAATTTTTAAAGGATTGACCTCAAATTTTTTTTGAAGATTCACAAACATCAGAAGAACACCCAAGTGAATTTATAGTGCAAACAAATAAATTTCAAACAAGTTATGGTGTTTTACTCAAGTAGATTACGTTTTGTAGCCTACGCGCTTGAGTGGTTCCGATCAGAAAGTACATTAATGAAGCGCTTTATCGATTTACCTGAAATTTTAATGGAAGATACATTTTCATACGAAGAACATTCGTCTAAAATTTGGTTGCAAAAAACAAGCATGAGAAAAGTTATTGCGTTCCAACAACTCACTGAACACAAATTTCTTACGTAAGCGCGTTGCTAGCCACGCACAGCAACAGCTGTCCGATGCGCTGTGAACAGATTCAGTTGCTCGATTAAAAAATAATTCGGTAAGCTTCTAATGAATTGAACTCAACTTTTCCGGAGAGATGCATACATGTTAGAGGAACATTCTTGTAACTTTTTGTTGCAAAAAACTAGTTTGAAATAGTTATGTTGCAATACGTAACTTGTCAACCCTGCTGAATAGGATAAAGATTTGTAGCCTACGCGCTGGAGTAGTTCCGATCCCAATGCACCTAACTCCGAAGGGATGCACATAGGTATGAAGAACGTTTGTCGAAATTTTCTTTGCAGAAACACGATTGCAAAACAAGTTATTCTGTTATACGCAACAAATGTCAGGACATAGGGTTTAGCAAAAAGTGTAGTAGGTCCATACTAAATCGCATAACTAAAAAGGTTCTTATTCATATTACCTGAAATTTTGCAGGGTTATGCGGTAGGTATGGAGAACATCATTGTAAACTTTCGTTGCAAACAAACGAGTTCGAAAAACGTTATTGGGATTTACGAAACAACTGTTCGCACCTCACTTTTTTGAAAAGGTCTTGTAGCCTAGCCTAGAAAGAGGGCTTGATCCAAAACTACATAACCCAAAAAGTTTGCGGTCAATTTGCATGAAATTTTCAATATTATTGTGTCCAGATATGAAGAATCTTTGTGGAGATTTTCGTTGCAAAAAGCCTAGTGCGTGAAAAGTTATCGCGATGAGGATCTGATGACCCACATACGGGTCAAACTACTCCCGTCGCATTTGATCGTGTGACACACACACGGGTCAATTCGCACCGAAGGTGTTGATTTGAAGATGTAATAAAGTTGAATCACTTACGCTCGGAAACATTCCCTCATCGCGCCTTTGTTGAATGACTGAAACAACAAACGTTTCCACTGATAGTTTCGGAACTAGTGAAAAAAATAGCATACATTTTAATCCAAACCTTTTCCTCCACTTTGATTTTTACTTCATCTTCCGTCCACACGCCTTTACGCGGACTATATCGGTACCTCTTGGCGATCTCGGTTGGAACCAAGTTCAGTTCGTGCCACGTATCTTGCTGAGTAGCACGCACGCGACTGGCCGACAGCTTCCACATTTTTTTCTGTCGTTGCCCCTTGTTTTGTATTTTTCGGGCCTGGAGTACGGGTAGTCAATCTCACACAAGCCATTATAGAAAGTAATTGAGTACTGGCCAGAAAACATGCGACACACAAATTTCATATTCAAAGGTGATAATTACACGCATCATTAAAATGCAAGTAATCAATGAGGAGAGCAGCTGCAGTGCCGACAAAGTATGTCCACTAAAATTACGAACGGACTGTAAAACTTCAAATATCGTTCGCATGCATTAATGTCCAACAAAGTCTGCTGATGCTGCTGTGTGTAGAGTAAATGCTATGTTAGCAAAACCATCTTATTATGTTAAATAAATGTGTAGCGCGTTGCCACTTCGTTAGTCAACTTCAAAGTGATAAAGCAACCGCATATTTTCTGCAGGACCACAACAAATACCACATTATTCTAAGTTAAAATCCATAGATTAACGTCGGTGGACAGTAATAAACACTGCACAGCAATGAACAAATAGTTAATAGAGAGTTAGTTAATAAAACATCACGAATTTGATACATGTCAACAAAACTGTTTTTTACGGTCATTCTTTTGAAATGACCGAAAAAGATTAAGTCATTTCGGTCAGAATGTCTGAAAATATAGGCTGTAACACTGCTACAGCAAGTTTTAATGCAGCTGTGAGACAAGCGACCGAAATGTTTCAGCAAAAAATGACCAATGTGTCCCAGCGAAAAAAACAGCAACAAAATGGTATGTACCCACAGCCGAACGAGTGCCAATTTATCTGGGACGGCAAACAAGCTGTTTACCTGAGTTTTAGCGACCTTTCTCACTATTTTCCAGTTGCGGAAAGGAAATTTACCTACACGTCTCGTACGGGTGTGTATGCATCTGCAAGATTCCCCATTTCACAACAAGCAATAGTAACCATGCAGATCGCAGAAAACTAAGAGTCATGCAAATAAAAATAAATTCAAAACAAACTTGTGTCAAGCACAAAGCAACTAAAAGATTTGACACCTTGCGTAATTCATCAGCCAACAGATCTTGCCGCAGCTGTTCCTGCAGTTTAATACAAAATCCGTGTTCAGTCACCACGAACGACAATCGAATATTCACCAATAAAAAGCACGATGCCAAGCAAGTTGTTCGGTGAGTTTTCGTTACCTTACACAAGTATAAGTCACCGATGGAAAACGACAACACTCAGATATATCGCAACATCGTTTTCACGAACAGCAGCCCCCAGCATGCCGTAAACATCGGACTTCACCAGCGGTAAAGGAAATGACAGTCTACAAACAAGTCAATGTACCTATAATGATCAATAAATAAATATAAACAACATTATCAAACCTCGCTCGTCATAGAATGAAACACCAGATGACGAAGATTGTCTCCACCTTTTTCAGAACTATTTTCCAACCCATTTGCTGAGCTACTGCAAAGTAATCATCGTGTGCAGCAATAAACAAATGGCAGAATCAACCAAACCCTATGTGGCTGCTCTCATAAAGAAACCTAACGTACTGTTCACAAAAGAACATCCATTCAATGAGATGCATCCTTAACTAATGCTGTGGCATATTGAAGTGGTACTTCACACCAATCGATTTCCACAGTATTTGGGAGAGCACACGTGTTAATACATTGAAGGTGTAGGCTGTGCAGCGCAGCAAACGTTTATCAATAACATTTCAATGAAGTGTTAGCTTGTGTATAAGACAATAGTAATCAAAACCTAGAGCAGTGCTTCTTAACCGGGTGAATGGTTCGCCCAAGGCTGAATGAAGTTTTGCAAGGGTGATTGAAAGAGGGGCGAATGAAACTTTTCTTTCTATTTTTTTAATGCTCTGGTGACGTGCATTTATCTTGGTTCTATACCCAACGCATATCAGCAATCGGGAGTAAAACTGCGAACTTCAAGCGTTGTAACTTTACGTCTGCAGCAGTCATGAACTTTCACTTCAGAAAAAGCGTCTATGACGTATTAGGGACAGAGTTAACCCAGAGATGTCATATTTTACTCACTCGAGTGAGGGAACCTTTCTGTGCTTTGCATGAGCGTAACGAGGTTAGTTGGCGCCCGGGGCAAGAAGCAAGTTTGGCGCCCCCATGTTCGAAACTGAGGTATTTTGGAAGCAAATGTACTGTATTGAAGGAAGTGCTTGTGACATTGTTGGGACTTTTCGGTGCCCCCACAGTGACTCGGCGCCTGGGGAATTGCGCCTCGTTACGCCCCTGCATGAGAGTTGTGTACTCCTGTGCGAATGATATCAGCTAGAATCGAAGCACTTTCACAAGTTTCATTTCATTCTCAATATCGAGGGAAAGTCAGACACATGACCACTGATCAGTGCAGCATTATTAGTTGAAGTGCAGACCTTACCAGTCGAAGCACAGCAGTAGCCTATTTGTGATACTTGTTCGGTTACCACTTTGGCATTGATTCCAACATCTAATACGCGTTTATATCTCAGGTAATACATACAGAATGTTTAAGAAATACGTACAAAATACATTTTGTTGTGATGAAAGTAAATCTGAATCCATATATAAAATCGATCAAGACACGCCTGCTTCATGAGCTTTCGCAGTTTAAAGAACCAGGTTTATAAAAGCAGGTTAGCGTTGAAAATAAGATCCCTTCGGCAAAATTTTTCTCTTTCAAAACATATGGGGATTACTGTCTTCATTTGTTTGAATCCCCAGAGTATAAGGAAATTGCATAAAAGCCTTGCAAAAACTGGTGATCATCACTTTTATGTACATGTCAAAGAAAGAATTTTCGTGTTTAGTCGAACTGAAAACTAAAAAGTAAAATGCGTTGACTCGTTCATGAGGGTGGCATTGCAGGAATTGATTCATTCGCAGTTAGAAAAGTTGAACACTGAAGTTCAGGAGCAGCGCAGTCATTACTAAACGGCTCTCTGTTGGAAATATTTGGAGTTTCCTATCGTTTTTTCTGCTTTTGTTATTGGGTCTGGAGTGGTAGAGGTCCGAGTTTTGATTTTCACTGAGCCCGGAGTTTTCAGGTTCTGTGTCGTCGCTCGTTAAAATACATCGGATGACTACATTTGTTGCTTTTGTAGCTTCGCATTTCTTGGCGGGTGATGGCGGATTCGGTTGTCTTTAAAGGAAACATTTAGCTTCAGTAGGTCTTGCACAAAAATCGAACTCAATGATCACATTGTACATAGTTGTGGTTGTCAAATCGACCCTGCGTTCACCATAGGATGAATGGAAATGCAGCAATCGATGACAGGGGTGAACGAAACTGAAAAAAATTAAGCACTGACCTAGAGTAAGCGTTTTAACTCAGGGGTTCAAAAATGGCGCATTCGCGCCACGCGACAGAACCTTGGAGTGCGCGAACGCTTTTTGTTTTACATTTTATACTTTATGCATATGAATGCTGTGTGGCAAAGCTGATGTGTGCGCACTAAAAATTTCTGTGCGCTACTAACATTCACGGAAAATTTTGCATCCCTGTTTCAACTGTGTTTAGTCTTCACTGAAGAAAGTACACATTCTTGATAAAAAATTCCTGTAAGCAAGGTTAACAAAACATTATCAAAAACAGATCTTCCAATACACTGAATTAACTGGAGAGTGACACAAATCTACTGTAGCAAAGCACGTGCTTGCTAGCTTTTCATGACAGGTTTGTAGTTTTTATACTAGGAAATCCTGAACGTTCTGCAATAGAAGCTGATATTAATAAAACTTACAACAGGAATAAGTCATATTGGAAGCAATTCCATGACATTTAAATTTGAACCACAATAAGCTGCATTTCAATGAAAATATAATACCAGTAAAAAAATCAGCACAGATTTTTCATTTTTAATTAGTCTTAGTAGGTGTAAAGTAGCTAACTACTAAAAAAATTCTGCAAATGCATATCTAACATTTACACACTTACATCATGGATACAATAAGCAAACATTTTATTTGAGCTGAAATTGTAACCATTACCGCAGAAAAAATACCTACCACTCCTTTTCATCGCCAGATGAAGCATCAGCGTCATTAGACAAATAATCACCAAACAGAAGCAAATCTGGTACATCCATGCAAAAATCATCATCAAGGTCTGAGTCTGACAGTTCGTTTTGTGCAACAGATGTAGCCATAGTCACAAATCTATGGATTAGAGCTATGATTCAATATTGTCCAGGGGATTTCAAAATTTAAAAATTTCGAAGTTGATGCAAATGGATGACTTATCTGCAAAGCATAATTGCG
>Ga0210059_1013016_pt1 | contig 12489 bp, 8 predicted proteins | sample Ectturendosymbi2_FD_188042 | JGI IMG/M metagenome (GOLD analysis project Ga0210059, IMG submission 188042) | Ecteinascidia turbinata endosymbiont from Florida, USA - Sample 2 (SPAdes) (version 2) | ecosystem: Host-associated > Tunicates > Ascidians > Unclassified | place: Key West, Florida...
CAGCCAGTCCATCCCCACTTAGTATGCTCGACTGCTCGTATTCGACAAGACATTAGCGCAGCTTCATTTTTCCGTTGTAAATTGCTCTGACGAATTGATGAGTGTGTTTTACTCCCCTGTTTTTACGCGCCGCCTGATATCTTTGCAGTTACGAACTGCTGTATCGTAGCGTTGGGTGTACGTATTTTCCTCCGATAGCCTAACTTGGAGCTCTAATAGTTTATATTCAGTGCATTGACACATAAAATAAGAAGAGTGGATGTACAGAAAAATGTGCATATTATGTCAACAAACTTTGCCAAAATGTTGGTTTGGAAACAGGACTATGACGTCATTTTGTGACGTCACAAACAGCGCACACCAAATACAAATGACTACCCTATGCCGCTGAATGAAACTCCCCCATGAAAAGTTTCTGCGTACGCCACTGATTGGGACGACTCAAACACGCCAGACGATTTAGCAAAAAGGCCAAATAAAATCTGTAGTAAGAAATACAAAATTGACCACAAGATACATCACACTCTTGATGTTTGTTTGTGTTTGTTTGCTTTTGTTGGAGTTTTATTGTACTTTTCAGCTCGCGGGCTATGTAGTGCAAGGACAGACGTTGGGATGTCTGAAAATAGCAAGCTCGACCCTGTCTGCACTATGCGAGCACCAATCGCCCCAAGCCGGTACAGCAGCAATCAGCGTCTCCACAGTTAAGCTGGCGAGAAGATACCACGAGAACATACAAATCTCTACATAACTTGAAACCAAATAAGTTCAAAAATTTTGCAGATTTTAAATAAATTTTGCCAAAGAAACCCATGCAAGACAACACTGTACTTAATAAAATCAATACATTTAAGTGGTCATCAGGTTTGATTATTCAATTCTTGTTTCATGAGCAGCCGATAAGTAAATTATATACACAAAAGGAGACAAGCTACCGCATTGTTTGAAACAGATTTTAGAGATGTTCACAAATTTCTTGTAAATCAAAATAAGTAACTGTGTTTACAAACCACTTTTTGAAGAGTATACAAAGTGGAACTTTTTCTGTAATGAAGAAATTTTTAAGTTGCTTTTGCATACATATGTAAAAAATAGTCCAAAGCTTCCTGAGGTTGTGGTCTTTGAAAGTGATCCTATTGTGCCACTTTCGAAGTATCTATCGCCAGCGCAGCATGCTTTCCGCGTTAGCAAAGTTTGAAGATTTTTTGTACATTTTTAAAACCACGAACTTTCTATATATTGCAGATCGTTCGTCGTAGGAACTGGAACAGATTACGCCATAACGAAGATCGGTTCATACTCCGGAAATGTTGGTAAGTACAACTTTGCATTAATTGACTACTTTGCAATCAAAATATGATTATTGTGAACTTTGGGTCCAGGATCTTTTTGCAACGTATTTTCATGCTCACTTTTTCACAAAGCTTGCATGGGGTATTTTGTGGCTTCTGAAGTTATCGCCGTACTGTTTTAAAGTAAGTTTCAATCAACTTCTGGAAAACAAACGTTTGATTCCAAGATGTTTTGCGCGGCAGTAGGTGACAATAGCTCTTTCCAAAATGACCCAGTCCGATCCAAATAATCTCCCAAAGTCAATGCTGACACGTTAATAAATTATAAGAGTTAATTTTACCATTTCATCTTGTAGAAGAATGCTTGTTTAGTCTAATTTTTTACTAAGCCCCGCGAGGAATACTAATTATGTGGCCAGCGTATCGTTTCCGTGCGGGCATATGGTTTTCATTGCAGTATCGGCCAATGAACCAAGAAAAGACATCTACCTGGCTTCATGAGATATTTTCCATTTTACCAGCTATAACTAAAGAATTTTCCCTGCTTCGTTCTTCTGTTGCTAATCAGCTGGCGCTCACTTGTTGGAAGCAATCTTTCATTGAAGATATTTTCTGCTGCACGAAGAGCTTGCACCCTTGTCACAAACGTTTCTGGGCACTAGAATCTATGAGCGCACTTAGGAAATTTGTAGGGTTTAAATTTTAATAAAGTCATATATAACAAAGTCTAATTAAATGGAAATCAAAAGTCTTCAAGCTATGATTAAATTATCAAGCAGCCCAACGACTTGATGTAAAGTGAAGATATTAGAGCGGATTGGATTTGTCAATATCTTTAAAGTAATTTAAACTGATATGAAATAGTTGAGAATATACAAAACAAGTTCTGCTTTTAAACAAAAAACTAAAGATGATTAATCACATCATGAGTAAAAGAAGTTGTTAATTCCTACCCTAGCTTGGGTTTTCGTACGAAATGGATCAACGTTTTACTTTGCTTTCATGATAGGGACAAATATCACAAGGCGAACATCAAGAAAATAATTTTGTAATTGCCTAAAAACAGTTTTCAAATATCTTTCTTTTTATGCTCGAAACTAGGTAAGAATGTTAACAGAATTTCAAATAGTTATATGCTATGTAACATAGAATGAAGTCTTTCATAATGACTTGCTCGGTTTGGGAACTCGCAATCTGTCTATAGAATTACCACACAGAATTTCAGGTCATGCACTGATCTAAAACAACAGCCTCCATTTTCTATGACGAAGAGAACACTGCTTTTGTACCACGCGCCTTATAGTGGAACAACACTTAAACGCTATTAATATTTTGTCAAAAGTTTTCCCACTTTCATTTTATTATTATGGTGTTTTGTAAAGCATGTTTTTTGCAAAAAATAGAAGTGTCATATCATGATGAAAACACTGTGAAATCATTGAAAATCCTAATAGAATTGAAAAATTTCGAGAACAGTGTATACCAGCTAAGACAAAAAAAAATTTAAATTCATCTACCCAAATTCGCTATTTCGTGCTACTGCTGCTACACAACTAACAGGATTTTCAACTATTCTACTCTACGTTTGGTTATTGAATACTTACAACGTAAAACTGTTTTCGTGGTCAGAGGTGACTCCAGGTCATCAGCGTCACTCGGGCTCATCACAGATTTCGCATAAGATGCATGTTTCAATGAAGGTAAAAGACAAGATGCAAGTGGCAAACCTAGTAAAGCACTGCACAGCTCACGCAAAGTTTATCACTTCTTTCATGTTCATATCATTTCATTAGTGATGTTCGAGATCCAATTGTAGCTTTCATTGCAGGAATAGGCCTGACGTCTCGAAGAATTTCTCCTTTTCCTGCTATAATTCTAGTCACAAATGACCTGTTTTTATTGGCTACGCTATGTCCTTTTCCATTTTTGTTTTGTAAATATTCGTTTGACTCGGACATATGGTCCATATCGCAGGGTTTTGTCAAAGAACACAAGGATACAAAAATGCTTAAACACAACACATCGCAAGTTTGGTGTTTTTAGGTGATACACAGACAGAAAATTCCGAATATGAACAGACACTGAAACAACGCGCAAGCAACTACTGAATTCAGTCATTCTCAAACAGAAGCGTTACATATTAAGAGAAAATAGATATTTGTAAAAGATATCAGATAATTGAAGTGAACAGACCGAAAAAGTTAGATGAAGATGCACATCGTTAACATAAAGCACACAAATTGCTACCGATCAACCCTTCAAATGTTCTAAAAAGATATGTAATTTAATGTGGCCGACCACTTACACATTCCTTGGGATGTAAAGTAGTACAAAATACCATAGGCATAGTTGTAGGCAACTGGGAGGCTTAAAATACCAGACCACCCGTAGGTACTTGCACCACAGTTAGCAGGCGTGCACTGGCATAAGCACGAAACAGGGTGCTTTTTAACTGCAGTAACAGCACTGGGCAAGGGTTGCTTTGAGTTTATTTGACGTACAATAAAGTGTCTTCACTTTCCTCTGAATGTCATTGGTATAATTTAGCGAGACATAATGTAATAAGCCTACTCCAAGATCTTTGACTTTTTCAGCAAACTTAACATCAACGCAATGCAGGTAGACAACTGGAGCAACAAACTATTCAAAATTTTAAGAGGAAGCAATACATTATACTGACTATCTTTCTACAATTAAAAAAATTCATGTTAAACAACATGATTAGAGTAAATGACCAGGCGTTGAAGACCACTGATGCAAGGACCAGGGTCGGCTCTTCTGGATCAATTGTAGCCCTCCCTGAAAAATGCAAGGTGTATGGTTCCATCGATTTCGCCCTATATTTGTATTTACTCACCCACTTAGAAAACAGAAGTATTTTAAGTGCTTCCAACGTAGTATTCAAATTGACTATTATTATCTAACATTTCAAATCAAAATATTTCTTAATGAGATTTTATATGTGCTAACTGAACCATACAGTGATTATAAATGCAATTAACTGGAAACTCCACTGTTGATAAAACATAAGCATCGCAAACATACCACATGTTCACCCAGAGAGAGAAATTTGTAACCGCGTAGCCATTTACACCACAAGCTGGCAATGGCTAGGAGTAGGACCAAACCCAACACACATATATCATTTAGCGAACATCAAGTTCTTCACAACCGTTTTCTACAATGCATCCCGCTCTGGCCGAGCCCAACAGAATTTATAGTTCACCAAGGCAGACAGTAAATAGAAAGAGACATAGACTGGGAACGCAACCTTGCCTCTCCCCAAGCGAAATCTGCAGGAGACTAATGACCTTCATGCCGCGATTGAAACTGACTGTATGGAACCGATGAAAGCTTACGAGGCTGAAATTTTGATTTGTTCTCATTCTCACCTATATATTATAGTGTTATTGTTCTGCGAAAAAACGTAACAGTGAATGAGAAGCTTACAGAACTCATTCAATATTACGCGCTTTAAGTGACAGAGAGATGGTATGACAGTTATTCTTCTCCACCAACCAGGCTCATTCATAATAGGTTCAGTTACAGACAAGTTTTCGTTCCTTTGAAAAATTATTTTGGAACGGAAGCCCTTCGAAGATTGAAATTCAAATTCTAAGCTCTATTGAAAGGAAACCCATTGTTTGCAAAAATATTGATTATGAACTGAATTACATCAAAAAATAACTGAATTACAGAGGACAGCTCGGTCTTTGATTTTTTATCCCTAGTCAAGCGCGGATGAACGCTGGGGAGAGAACGTCTGCTGCGAATGATGGATTTGATGCAGATGACGCGGTCCCCTAAAATCATCGCCAGACACTGAACGCAAATCTATGAACAGCATCCAGACTCAATGAATGAGACAGAGTTAGTAACTGGAATTAGTGAAGTCGGGGTTGGTTGAAGTTGACAAAGAGCGCAAGTACCCGTTCTGCAAGGTAAAATGTACTCGAAGACTCGGGCTGAACCCAAGGAGCCCGAGTGCAGCAGTCACCATTGTTCGAGACAGTTCTAATAATTTTAGCCACTTCACGATAGACTGTGCATGTTGTAAGAAAATAAATACAATTTCGTAGTTTGGGAAAAATTTTCAAAATCTGCAAAATTGTTTTCTCGACTATATTTACCCAAATGTTATAATCGGTAAAGATGTTTATAGTTTGAAAGAGGACTGTGACTCTGTACAGTAATTCCCCATCCTGACGTAGCAATTCCAACTTATATATTCCAGAGCTATGAGTTGACTTTGAGCTGCAGGAAGAAACTCTGTCAATATCTATTGTGTTCGTCTGTTGCACAATTCAACTCCATTTGGTGTAAATACTGTACATTGAAGGTACATGCCACTGGTGTAGGAAACGGGGGTGCAGGGGGTGAAACTGCTCCCCTGAAAGTTTTTATTTGGTGAAACTCCGGGCAAAGTCCTATAAAATCCTGGAAAAACTCTGAGAACCTTATAAAACTCCCTGAAAATCTGAGTAAAAATGGTACCCAATGTGCTTGATTTAAAAATAATGGCGCCCGAATTGACTTGAAAAGTTTTTTTTGGGGGTCACTTATTTTGTAGTATTTTTCGGGCATTGGGAGAATCCGGGTAAAATTCCTTCGCGCCCCCAAAAATTAGCCTGCTCCTATGCCTATGGCACATCCTGTAAGATGTTACGGCCTAATCTAAATTGTTTCTTTGTCCGAACTATAGGTTCTGCCATGCCGTCTGCGGGAACGCGCTTCAGCACTAAAGACAAAGACCAGGATACGTATGGAGCTGCTTCCTGCGCCTCTGCGTACAAAGGAGGATGGTGGTACACTGCCTGCCATGGCGCCAATCCTAACGGACTTTATCTGAATGGCTCGCACTCGTCCTACGCCAACGGCGTTAACTGGAGACCATTTCGCGGGTACCATTACTCGCTCAAGGGAATTGAAATGAAACTGCGCCTCATCAATTAGAAAGCAAGCATGATTTGAGTTGTTTTGATTTCTACAATAAAAAAGGCCAGCTTAAGACACAGCGGAAAATCGTAAGCGTAACTTAAAAAACACTTTTTTCCACATGACTTGCTTTTGTCACTGTCGCTCATACCAATCTTTGTCTGGCTTTAACTATTATGTGTACGCTATAACTAAACTTGTAACTTTTGTTATGTAAATAAAATCCATATACTCAGTAAACACATTGTCGAGTAAGCAGCGTGAAATGCGTCAAAAATCTTACGAGGAATAGGCTAACAGTGGAGGAAGAGGTACCAGAAGAACTCTCAAAGAGAGAATATAGTTACCTGCAGTAGCGCCACCTGAAACCATCAACAAATATTCGTAGACCGTATACAAGTTTCTTGTTGGAAACCTGCTCTTGAAAACGAACACGAATCATGAGTTTAGTCAGGGCCGGCCTTTAGCCGATTGGGCCGATTGCTTTGCTTCATATCGGGCCCCGCGCCGAACGGGTCCCCGCGCTACGCCTACTAACCTACACAACTTACACTTTCTATTGAAGCTGCTTATGTAGCGCCGGTGCGGGGCCCATAGTATTTTGTGAGAATAGAGCTCGTGGCCAACGAAAATCTAAGTGAACTGCACGGTTTCAACGCTTTCATTCATCAGAATTCGTTCTGCAATCGTAACAGTGATCATTGTTTTTCGCCAATGTGTAGTCTAGCGTTTCAACAACAGCTAGTTAAGACATAGAAGGTTTTGAAGCTGTTTTCTGTTTCAGTTGTAAGCGTTTCGTGCTTGGCAGTTCAAGTTTAATAGTTGCTGCAAGAAACGGCTCGACAGTTATTCCTATTTCAGTAGTTGCTGCCACTTGTCTTCTGAAATAGTTATTTGCTTTGAATAAGTTTGGTTCGTAATTTAAAATGCGTCCTGTTTAGCTGGTCTTTACTGTTGTTCATTTTCCCTCGTAGAGATCTGATGAGACAGCCTCTTTCCCCAATTTGTTCATTGCTCTCAGGATTTACTTGACCATCCCCGTGACCGTGGCATCCGGAGAAAGGCGTTTTTCTAAGCTAAAAGTAATTAAAACTTATTTGAGAGCATCTATCCAACAAGTGCACTTAAATGGTTTGGCGATTATAGCCTATCTATTGAATCCGAAATTCGAAGAGGCTTAAACTTGAACAAAATTCTGAGGAACTTTGCTAATGTTAAAGCACGAAAAAAAGAGCATATATGCCGGTATTTCTAAACGTTGTAAAAAAAATCATCAAATTATAAATTTTTGCATAGTCTGATGTTCTTCTTCATGGTTTGAGCCACTTTCACTGCTTGGCGCCACTATCTCGGGACAGGTGTTGAACAGCCACTCGATTATCTCATCATCCAGAACCGTCAGGCCGTGCAGTTCATGGGGAGGTTGATGGATTATTGGAGATTAGACATTGAAGGACGACATGGTCAACGGTTAGTTCTTCTGCGCCACACTCTCAAGCTTCAGAAGGGGCCATACTCAATTCGTGTAAGCAGGAGAGCAAACGTCCGGCGCCGGTGCGGTTAAGCCGGACCCACACTGTTCGTGGCGGGGTCAGTCCTGGAGGGTGTGTGCCGATGTCGGGGATAAAAGCACGGAATCTTGTAGTGTTCTCCTACCATTCCGCATTGCATTGGTGATCCGCCCAGACCGCCGCACGTCTGTTGTTGTTGTCAGATGAACTGATGAGTTGTTGTGCGGCGGGTACAAATGGGTGTCTCGATTTGAGATGCCTTGCATACCCACTCGATGCATATAGGTGAGCATTGTGAGGAACATATGTCCAGGTTACATGGCACGGTGTGTTTGGGACAGTGTGGCTCCTTTCCAAAGAAGCTCAGCAGGTTGGATGCCCGCAATGTTAGGAAGATTATCCGCTGGCGTTGGACCCAGGCATCCAGTCACAGTCCGCAAGGCGTTGTTGCTGGCAGAGATGTGAGCACTGCGGCACCAGACAGAAGCGCAGTACTCTGTTGTTGAATGGGATAAGGTGGCTAAGGCTAAGATTGAAAGGCCTAAGGTGACTGTTCGCAACGTTATTTCTCCAGCACCCAAGCACGAACCAGCAAGCCACCACAACATTGCGACGCGTGATGTCAACTTTTTGCGAAGTGACTCGACGTGTCGGTAATAGGTGAGTGTCCTGTCCAACGTTACTCCGAGGTATTTTGGCTCGGAGCAAAAGGGCAGGGTTTCCTTGTTGAGATTGACCTTTAGCTCACGTTTAGCTTTCTCACTGTTGATGTGAAGACTGCCGACACTGTGTTTGTAGTACTGAATTTTGACTTCCGGGTTTGGAGGCATTCACCTATAGTTGCCATGTCTTTTCTTAGCACCCCTTCCATTGCTTGCCTATAATCAGCATGCATTATTGCTAGGTCGTCTGTATATGCATACTGCACTTTCTGGAGACGGTGTTTGACAACTCAAAGACATAGATGTTGGAAAGAAGGGTGTTAGGACGGATCTCTGTGGGGAAGCCGTTCTTGAGGCATCGTAACCTGATCCGTTTATTGTTACCGGTGGTAAGAGTGGAGCTGCGATTGCCAACCAGCTCCATGATCACGCGGACCGTGTGCCATTCAGGTAGCAATCGCAGTAGCTTCCGGGTGAGGCCGCGATGCCATGCAGTATGCAAGGCTGCTGTGAGATCTACAAACACAGCTCTGGCCTTGTTCTCAGCCGAAAAGCTGTCCTCGGTGTCTTGCGTCAGAAAGGTGACCTGATCAACGGTCGACCTCCCGTTGTCAAGCGAAATTTCTGACCTCTGCGAAATTTCTGACCTATTATTGCTTGTCGGTTATTTGGCTTCTTCGAGTAAAGGAATAAAGTTTGGCGATTATTTTTTATGTGTGCTGTGTAAACTAAAACCTTTTGGTTAGATATCAGATACCCACATCAACCTCTACTACGGGATTAACTATAACCACTGCAAAATATGGGATATTTTTCATTTTCTAACCCAAACCCTCACCGGACACACTTACCTAAGCACCAAACCCAAAGCCCTAATCATCAGTGTTGTCAGCGTATTTGATATGCAGAATATTACTCTGTGCAAGTGCACAAGGCTTGAAGTCAGAAATTTCGTATATGACACCGTGTCGAAAGCCCGCTTATTCTTGCAGAAATTATGTGTTGATGATTGGTTCGACACGAGCATAGATGAGTCTCTCGAGGATCGTGAAAGGGACACGCAGTAGAGATATAGGGCGATAATTCTTTAGGTCCTCCAATGGCTTTTCCGGCTTAGGGACTGCAACTACTACTGCTCGTTTCCAGATTCTGGGGATTTTGACTTAACGCATGTAGAAAGTGAGGAAATGATATAACCAAAATTTGAGAGCTGACCCGGCGTGGACTATACCCTCCGCAAAAATAGAATCCAAAGCAGGAGATTTTCCTGGCTCCAGGCGCTTGAGGGCGGCAGCAAGCCTCTCTAATGTAAAGAGGACAGAGGTACTATTTCCCCCAGGTGTTGGGACCTTCCATAGGTCGGACAGCTGTTTGCTGATGAGCCTGTTAGACACGCGGCTCCCGGTCTTGCATGCTACGTTCTTCACGAGTTGTGAGGCGGTGGAGTTTGCTGAGACAGAGCACAGGCAAGATGTGTATCCAGACCTGTTAATTTTGTTCCAACCTTGATATGTTTCGAGTTAAAATACTATTGTAAAGAGACAGGCTGATCAGAGGGCTACGGATTTAGAAGATAGGTTATGCCGAACAAGGAAGAATACAGAAATCAGTCTCCAAACGGGCGAGTCTACTTTGCCAAGAAATGAGCCAATACTGCTTGGATATGTTCGTTTTATGTACGAGGGAGTTTCAGATAAAGAGCTGGTAGTGGTTAAATTTCTGGATACAGATACTCGGGGTGAGACAGAATTTGAAAAAGTCAAGATACATTTCGAAAAAAGTTAAATTCCACTCAACAATGTAATAATGTGAGCAACTGACGGTGTCCCATCTACGATGGGCTTCAACGCATTCCTAAAAGTAGCAAATCAGTAGGTGCTCACATTCACTGTGTAGTTTTGTTGGCAGTATTTTGTGGACATTAATATGAATGTTCAGCTTGAAAACTCTTATCAAAGCAGTGAATAAAATTAAAGATCACGTCCTGAATACACACGCTTATTCCAAAATTGTGCGGTGAAAACGATGAAGCCTTTGAGCTTACCACTCAACACCGAAGTGCAATGGTTTTCCAGCGGAAACTGCCTTGCAGAATTTTACTCACTTTTTGATACTGACCTGGAATTCTTACAAGGTTGCCACCCTGACCTTGCGAAAGAACTTGTGCTTGCGAGAAATGATATCGCTGACTTGTCAGACATATTTGCCAAATTAAATAAATTGAATTTATCCTTTCAGGGTGATGAAGTAACTCTAATCAAGGTGAAAACGAAATTTCCTGGGTTCACAAACAAGCTTGTGTTGTATCAGCGAAATTTAGCTCGACAAGACTTTTTCCAATGCGCAAGTTTGCAAAAGCTTGAAACCGGTGACAAAGGCATATCTGATGTAGACATAGACATGTACAACGAAAATCTTCTGGAATTTCATAAAGACATGTATGTTCGAGTCCAAGATGTATTTCAACTGGAAATCCCTCAACGGATAAGGGACCCATCATCTGAACATGGAATTCTAGACAAGAAACTTGTGATATCGAGCTAAAATTGATGATCAGCATCTCGTATCCATCGTTCTCGTTGCAGAAACAAAAGAGATTTCCCTTTACGCGTGGGATCGAGTCAAAAATTTCATTACTACGTTTCCGGACGCATACTTAGTGGAGTATGCGTTCAGTTCAGTAACCGCCCTTTCAGAGGGCAAAACAAAGCATCTTGATGCAGTCACGCGGGGAGATTTAAGCGCGATGCAGTCCACACTGCTTCTATCTAAAATGACTGCTCCTATTCAAAATAAACCCGATATAAAAAGGCTAATGCAATTACACCAGCCTGACCCGTCTTATTAGATCTAATACCAGGGCCGTGGAGTCGGAAGTCCCGTTATCCGACTCCTGGAAATTTCGATTATCCGACTCCGGACCGACTCCGACCTTCAGCTGCATTAGTTACTTAAAGTGATAATTCTTTTCAGATAAATTCATAAACCCTACTTGCACTTTCCAGGAATACGGAAACTTGTTTTAAAGCGATGTAAATGCACGTTCGTCTCTTACTTTTCCACAATACTATCAAGCAGAAGTTAGTCTTTTAATTTTACAGAAAAAATTACACCTCTAAATAAAAACACAATTAAAATTATTAGAGAAGGCTGATAATTAATCGATTTTAAAGCAGATACCTTGCAAAAGATATCAGTAAACAAGTAAAATTGAAAAATGTATGCATTCTACCGGTGAGCATGTGCACATATTGCCGCGGTTGATAAACTCGCTCGGGCATACTCTCTCAAATGACTTCATTGAAACAACTTTTTACGTTCGAACGCTGTCAAGCTTCAGCTCTGTTGAACGTGCATGTGTCGTTATATTTTTCTTTAGATGGCCAAATGAACATGTTACAATTAAGCTCTTATACAGGTCAAAATCCAGAAACTACCAACCAAGAAAGAAAAACAAATTAGTTTAAGTTTTAGCTTAACCACTTGGGAGCATTCACTTTTCTCTTCGTTATCTAAACACTTCATGCTACCCTGCTTTCACTTAGGTATAACAAACTTGCAAGGTTTGAGAATTAGTCAACATGGATTTTTTAACGCAAAAATGTTGCGATAGAACATCCAAGCGAATACGATTGGAATTGTACGACAAAAGAACCGAAATTCATTTGCGCGTTTTAAGGAATATTTGTTTGTTTTAAGAAACTTATTTGTCTGTTTAACGTTTTAAAGAAGTTTGCTACTGTACGTAGAAGACCAAGCGAATCTGCTGTGTTGTCTTCAACTAATTGGATCACATCGTTGCGAACCAGTAGAAGTATGACCAGAAACCATAGGTCGGGATTATCGTTCGCGATCAGACAGTCATCGTGCTTCGCCGATGCCGCGCAATAAAGTGCAAGGCTACCTGACAACGCAACGAAATCCGAGTGTCTATTTTACTGGGGATTAAGGTCACAGTGCGTTTTTTTTAGTTGCCGCTTACTCATTCAAATCGAGTCGGTCTGTGGAATGCCGAGTGTTGACAAGTCAACCAACACCAGCACGTGTTTGCGGGGAAAAGTCTTTGTGCAAAAACATTTAAATCATGTG
>Ga0210059_1013017_pt1 | contig 12489 bp, 10 predicted proteins | sample Ectturendosymbi2_FD_188042 | JGI IMG/M metagenome (GOLD analysis project Ga0210059, IMG submission 188042) | Ecteinascidia turbinata endosymbiont from Florida, USA - Sample 2 (SPAdes) (version 2) | ecosystem: Host-associated > Tunicates > Ascidians > Unclassified | place: Key West, Florida...
ACCTCCAAAGCAATTACCACTTACAACCAGTGGCAATTGAGACCACTGGCGTGTATGGCAAGTCCACTGCCCCTTTTTTGAGTGGTCTTGCGAAGAAACTTGTTGATGTGTCTGGCGACCCCAGGGAGTGCTAGTGGCTCCACCAGCGTCTGTCCCTGGCCGTGGTCAGGAGAAATGCTGCCAGCATATTGGCCTGTGTGCGAGTTTGATCTAATTTTACGTGTTCTTTTTCTAGTAGCTGCTTTTATCGTACTGATCACCATCACTGCCTACCACTTGCCCTTGTATCAATGTGTAGCTTTTGCCTTCCGAATCCTCGTTCTTTCTGTAAGATTCATTTTCCCTCAGTTGTGCAGTGTTACCTTGTGCATTGGTTGAATATCTTGTTAATCGCATGGCCTATGATGAGAGTATAGCGTGGTTTTGAAAAATAGTTTAGAATGAAACAGTCCAATATGCTCAAAAGACAGTTGCACCCTCGGTCAGTAACGCGAACTAGGTATAGTGACTGGCGAAATTACGCTGCTGATAAGATGATGCGATTCTAGCATTTGATTTTTGAACATTTGTTGCTTTCGAATAAATAAATCGTAAGAAAACGAAATGTTGACGATGACATGAAACACACAGGCAAGTTTTGTGGATACTGTTTTCCGCAGAATCATACGGCCGTACACGTTTTGTTCAGAACAGGGTAAGTCGGATGATTACTTACTGTAAATTGATTCGCGCTTTAGGTTAAAACAGTCGTAATGAGTAATTTTTTGTTTGATTTTGTTAAAACAGGGGAACGTTCAGGGCCGTATGCTACGTAAAAGGACAGAATGCGTTAGCAGGTTGTCATCTGTAAATATTTTTTGCTTTGATGCTAGCATCCACACGGTCATCAGTTGATGTTCAAACGAAGCAAGTGTGAAAATTTGCTTATCGGATAAAAACCCAAGGTAGTGGGCATGCCTTCACACAACACAATCGGTTACAGATTGAAGCAATGGTATGGTTCGTTTGTGCAACATCATCATAAGCTATGCGATAGTTGAAATAAGTCGATAATGAGCGAAGTAACACTACACAAAGGAACAACAAAACTTACAAAAGCAAAAACATTCGGAGGAAAAGGAAATTTAAACTGCTAATGAGATATATGTATCTAACATTCGAAGTTTGTGCAAAAACTCACCTGACGTTAGCTGAAGTATATGTTGACGCTGGAGGTTTCTGGCGTTTTGTTTCCGGTGATTTGTCAACGCCTGAATGCGAGGTAGAGACCAAGTGTCTTTTACGATTGCTGGAGTTTGAAAACGACTTCTGGCAGGGGTGACAGATAAACTTTGAAACGCCCTCACGGTGCACGCTTTCGATATGCGCTTTCAAATGATCTTTCCTCGAGAACGCTCGGTCACATTTTGGGCACCGCACTTTCTGTGACACTTGACCGTGCACTGTAGTCGAGTGTTTTTGAAGATCGCTTTCTTTGTCAAAAAACTCTGCACAGAGGTGGCAAGAAAACTTTTCACTCATCTTTCGACAGCAAGTCAACGTTACTGATAACTGGCAAAACAGAACTGAATGCTCAAGGTTGTCAACTGCGGAATTTAACTGTTCAGAATGACCTAGTTTCAATATGTTGCATCATTTTCTGTTATGAGGCTCCGATGACGAAAATGTATCATCTTGATGCCGTTGGTGTAGAAACCAGGTCAAAGTGTTGCACCATCTTCTGTGATTCTAATGTTGAAATCGCGGTCGGCTCCCGTGACATGATTATTCTTTAAACCGATTTAAAAATTTTTCAATCTCTTTTTTCTGTTGCATAATAACAAGCCTGTGACGAAACCGCAATCAACAACGCAGGATGTAATCGGGAGGCGCGGCCGGACTTACCCTCGCAATGAACCGCTGCATATATTGTGACGAAAACGTAAGTGCTACACCATCCTCTGTCACGTGACGTGACCGACGAAGGTCAGTCGGCGCCAGTTACGGGCAGGTTGGTTTATAAGACTAAAAACTGACACGTTTGGACATGCCCTTTTGCAACACAGTCCGTTACAGGTGGGGCACAGATGGGGTATTTGTTTAAAACGTGGCATTCCTTTTCACCACAGCTGGAACGGTGTGGTGACCAAAGAAAAGTTGCAAGCTATCTTTAAAATATGAAATTAATAATGAAAATAACTTTGCAGTGGTTGCTACCTTTGATAGAAGAAGTCGTAACGAAGTGTTATCGCTGACGTGAAAAAGGTAGACAAATTCTGTTAAAATGCTGCTCTGCAAAAATGATACGGTTATATTAATTTTGTTACAGAGTGGGGTGAAACTGACTAACTGTAAAGTGTTTCGTGCTTTATGTTAAAGCAATCGTAATGAGTAATTTCCTGTTTGTTTTTGTTAAAACACGATAAACGTTCAGAGAAGAATATCATGCGAAAGAACTGATGAAGTTAGCAGGTTGGCGATGCGTTTTGCTTTGATACATCCCGTGGTTATTGAATGATGTTCAAGTGAAGCGATCTTGGCCGGTTGCGTGAATATTTGCTTATCGTATTAAAACGTGGCATGCCCTGGCGCGCCTTGACCTTCAACAACCAGTGACAGGTTAGAGCATGAAGTGGTCGGCTTAGACAAAACCTCAAAGTAACAAGTTAACTAAAAATATGAAATTAAAAATTGAAAAAATTAACATGAAAATGGAAAAAATATTACCATCACGTAAAAAATAAATGAAAAAACATAAAAAATATTGAAAATGTAGGTCGGGGGAAGGGAGGTAGGGAAAACCCCCTCGCTACCCGATCTACCCGAACGATAACAATCTATGCATATAACAAAGGAAGCAATCTAGGAGGATACCATTAAGTGCTGCAGATACAAAATATGATACATGAGTAAAGCACCCGTTAACAAAAAACTTCCATTTTTACAAAAAAAGACTGATTTCGGAGTTGGCCGCGAAAGTATGCATTGTGTGAATTTTGACGTCATCCGGTTTTTGTTCACCAATAAATCAGGTTTACATGGAAGACACACAATATTTCACCAAACTGGAAACAAAGAAAATCTTAGGTATAGACTACTCATATGAATAAATAAAAACGTCCATAGGCCTATGTGAAACTGTTTGCGATATAGACATTTTTAGTAAGCGTCTACATTTAATATAAAACTACAGGTGGAGATCAAGATATAGTTTTTGTCATAAACACATCTTTTTATTTTTAGCATCCAAAATAAATGAGCCGTTAATTTACGTTGGCAAAATGTCAAAAATCAATTCAATTTAACAGTGGTGAGCATGACATATTGTTCCTTAAATGTACAAGTTGAGTGTAGTCATTGATACAAGCTTTGCTACGGTCTAAAAAAATTCTGGTGAAGCACTAAGTTCGTGGAAATACGATTCGTTCGATGGCAAGTATTACCAAGAGACAATCACGCATTAAACATGGTAGAATCTCATGCAAGTCACACCACAGTTCCATGCTGCCTGAAAAACTTACGTCATTCAATGCTTTAGGGCAGTGATTCTTAGCCTGGAGTAAACACTTTTCAGGGGGAAATTTAGATTTTGTTTTTTTCTACGTGGCACTGAAATATTTTTAACTTCGTAGAATATATGTTTTCATGCGCGCTCGCATGTTGTTTGGTTTCACTTACAACATCATGTCTTCTGTTACGTCGCAGTACCGGAATCTTAGTTGTCCGAAACCGTGTCCTGGTGACTATGCACTGCAAGTATTGATATAAACGGAATCCAATTCGTTGCAAACTTGTTCATGTCCTGCGTTGACTATTCACTTTCCTGATTCATATTAATTAAAACATTGACCACGTCCATGGGTGTAGGAAAATGTACCAAGGTGGTAAGTCTCGGAAGTTGCGTTATATGCTGCACGATTAGTTACAAAATTTTTGTATTTGACCTCTATTAAAGAAACCTATATCTTTTGCTTCTGTCCTATGTAGTCCAGATCGCAGTTTAATTAATTATATTTTATTTCTTCTTTAAACTTTCAAGAGTTTACAATGATGCTGTTTAAATTTCTATGGCTTTAACTGTGGCCGCAAAAGAGTCATCGCTTTTGGCTTCAGGAACCACAGTTGCTCATAAAGACAAGGTTTTCACACAATGTCTTGTGCAAAATAACTTGTACAATCATATGTCGCTCTTTTTCTAGAACCATGCGGGATCGTCAACATTGCGACGACTTCCATTGCGCTGTGTGGTTTAGTTTTCACTACTCAGCCTTCCTTTCTGTTCGGAGAAAGCGAAGACAACTTCAGTGCAGAGAATCGCTCCATCGGCGTTATCATGTCTTGTTGTTCAGTTGTACTGATAGCAAGCACGTATACGGTTGTGAGAAAAATAGGAACCAAAGCGCACTTCAGCATATCTATACTTTATTATTCATGGGAAGGCTTGATTTTGCTTACACTCTGCATGTGGTTCATTGGTTCACTTTATATTCCTTGTCTAAATGACTTGTTATTGATGCTTGGATCTGGGGCATTAGCATTTTTTAATCAAATATTTATGACTTTGGCCCTACAAATGGAACAAGCTGGACCAGTGACTTTGATTCAGACTTCGAAAATTATTATTGCTTTTGCATTTCAAGCATTGTTTTTCGATGATGCGATATCAACGTACAGTATTGCGGGAAGTTGTCTTATTCTGCTCAGTTCTTTGGCATTGGTGGCTCAAAATATGCGCCGCGCTGCGCTTGCGAAGAAAAAGTAGAGTGATCCTGGTTTTCAATTGGAGTCCATCTTATACGAAAATCACATGTAGTGGTCAAACATGCGATTTTACAGTGGTTGAGAATAATACAGTTTTATAGTGCACGAATACGCACTTGTTTCTCAAATTTGACTGATAGGAATGAATCATCAACAAGGCAACAAAATTTAAAAAATATTTTACTATTTCACACGACAAAAAAGTTATGGTTCACGTGTCAAATTAGGTATCAACAGTGATCCTGCAGTTTTTATGAAGTTTGTAATCACACTCTTAAATTGGGAATTCCTGTTGAAATGGTACAGTTTCATTTGAAACTTTTGTTGAAACAGAGATTTCTTGCTCTGCACCACGATTTCCATTGATTTTAGCAGCCAAATTTCATTCCCTTGATGTTGGGAGTCGCAGTCGGAAAGTTTGGAAAAGTCGGAGTCGGATTTGGAGTCAGAGTCGGATATTTTACCTCCGACTCCGCAACCTGTTAAACAGGCAGTACTCAGACCTTCGCAAACCTATCCTCCACAATGCACGATTGTATTTTCTTTTGCACATACTGTGTAACTGATGATACACTCCAAAGAAGTGTAAGTTGACCTACTTTGGTTTCGTATACCGTAACTTAACGTCAGCAGTGGTGTAGGCGGCGGAGGTGCAGGGGGTGCAAGCACACCCCCAAAAGTTTTGATTACGTGAAAATCTGGGCAAAATCTCTGAAAATCCGGGCAAAATCAATGGAAATCTGGGCAAAATCTGTGAAAACCTTCGCAAACATACAGTTGATTTGGAGTTCTACATTGGAAGGTAACAGAAGAAAGGGTCAAGTCTTTACGTTTTTCCACAAAAAACGTCTGTGCTGGTTTGGAAATGGAAAATATGACTATATGTTTTTGCTGCTTTGTTCCTTTACATTCAAGGTGTTCACAACTTCTTTACAAACAGAAAATAATGATTTAATGTCTTTTCTGTTGACGTTGTAAAAAAGTAGCTTTCCGAATCTGCGCATCCTGTAAAAAATTGTTTTATTTTTGTTGTCCAGTTAATTTCAGAATGATGTGCTTCCCTATCAACATTTATTAACGTTTTTGACATTATTTTGAAACATTTGGTTGGTGGTTGGTTCATAACATGTTTATCTTAATTTTGTCATTGACAATTTCTTCATCCTGGTGGATGAAGCAATTAATTTCAGATTGGCGGAGTCACAAAGAAGCCGACCTGCGAAAATACCTCAAAATTATTTGCTGCATCTGTAGCTCAAACAACGAAAATGAGGCTACAAATTGTTTTTGAGGTTGTCCACATACCCGACACTTCATCTATAGAAAGTTTTTCTTATCTTCATTCAGTGCTTTAGTGTTTACGCTCACTCAAACGTCAGTACTGCACGATTTCAAAAACATTTTTCTGAAGAAAAGTCTTGCCGAAAAATTATAATGACCTTTTTGTTAGGATTTTTTCTTCAAATTTGGTTAAATGCGTAAGATACATACATCAACCTATTCTGTGATATTTAGATGATTATTCATTGAGGAATAAGCCTAGGCCTAATGATGACTCAAACACGAAAATCAAATAACTATATTCAGTATTTGGAACTTTAACCCTCTGGACGTGAAAACACAGACGTGAGACAAAATTTCTATGGGAGCCCTGCGTGTGTGTGACATATCTCCCGTAGGAACAATTTTTCCAACATATTTAGCTGCGTAGCTTTTTCAAACATGCCGCTAAAAATTTTGCATCTAGCCTGAATCATGTTTTCTCCCGTAATGAAAAGACATCATTAGATGCGCTGTGTATAAACCTTTCGGGAAGTTTCTGAAATTGTGATGTAGCTTCTGCGATTCGCGTGTTATGACCGAAAACGTGATCCGGATGACGTGAGTGCGGCGGTCCTAAGGGGCTGGTGTACCGTTCACTTGTTGCGTTATTATATATTTTGTGTATTTCATTCATCAAAAACTTCACGAACGCAAGAATAAAGAGTTAAATCACTTTTGTAACAAAACTTTTCTTTTCTGATTTTTTGAGAATGCCGTATTGTTGCATGTCGTTGTAGTCTGCACAAAAACTTTAAGCCAGACTCAGGCCGCAAGATTTCATTTGTCAATTTTCAAGGGAGTGACAAGTTTCAACAAGGCAGTGACGAGTTTCAACAGATCTTTAGAACAGCTTTTCTTATCTCAAATTTCCACTCACGTTTGTGCAGAAATGATCTACAAATGGTTGTTTTCAGGAACAATTGCATGCATCGGTTTTGAGTGCTTCCAGCATCAGCAAGTAACTTCTTTCTTGCTGCTCACTTGCAGCTACAGCATCTTGCTATAGATAACCAGTTATTCTGGTAACCAGATAATTTAAGTGAGGACTTTGTTGAAATCACACTCATTCGAATATCCGAGATATTAATATATATAGGGTCGCAACTTCTATTAAAGAACGGGTGCGCAACTCAAATTGCCCTTTGTGACAAAGTTTTTCAAAGCATCTAGTCTCGTGACATACCACATTCAACTAATTGCTGATATAGTACTTACTTCCTTTTTATGCAAACAACCGTTTGCACAAATATACATAAAAGTTTACTGTGTGAAGAAACCGCTGCTTTGAATAAGTTTTCGTTGCACATCAATTGAAAATTCAGCTTCAAAGGAAAAATGGCAATACGCACAATACAGTAGAATCTAGCGTGTAAATGGATTGGTGATATTACTGCGAAATAAGTGTAAATCGTATCGAATCACGTTTGTGATTTTGAAACCTGTGACGAGCCACTATGGGCACGCCTACCCTGTGTTGTGCGCCCTATACTAAAGGAACTAGGCAAGTTGCATATGGGTGCAACTTTCAGCGGAATGTACAGCAAAACTGAAGTAGGGTTTTGAAGTAAAAAATAAAATTCACTGCGTGCAGCCTCTTCATGCGGCGTTGAATAACTTCTGAACAATTTACACTAAGGTACGTTGACGTTTGCTTCAATCAGTGTCTCCCCATATGGACGCAATCATGTATCAGAACCGTTGCCAGAACGTTTTCAATAGGGGGGATTTGCGTTTGTGCAGGGGGGCTTGACATTGTAAATTTTACCAAAATTCCACCTATTTATAATGTTTCACGTTTCAATTTTGGGGGGCTTGGAACTTTGTTTGGGAGTCGAAGCCCACCAAAGCCCCCCGTGGCGACGGGACTGTCATATACTGAAATTGGATGGACAATTTCAACGTACAAAAATTAATTTCTCGGATCTTAAAAAAGAAACGGCAAGATTGTCTGTGTAGAAATGATACAATTTCAGTTCTTGCTTTCTTTTTATCGTTCACATGGTTCTGTTTCCTCAGCAATTGTCGCCTGCTAACCCATTACCACTGACCTATAGCAACGGATTACACGCTGGAGCAACGATATTTCATGCTTACAAACAAAAATTTATCGTAATAACAGGACATATGTTATCAGTCCCTGTGTCACTGGTGAAGCAAGAACATACGTTCGGGCGTCCTGAGACGCGCTATGACGAACAGTGATTTTAGAAGCATTCATGTATAATGTCGTTAACTGGAAACTGCTACGAACTGTGGCGCAGATGCTCTCGTGCCAGGACATGAACTTCGGCAGACAACCCATATAACACATCTGAATGCTTCTCACGGCCAGTCGCCACATGTCATGCTGTCGCCTACTACGTGTTTGTTTTTCGTCTAAACTTGCCTCGTGGTCACCACAAAGGAAGACGCTTGCTGTTGAAAATGCTGTCTTTGATGTGCGTGGATTTTTCCACGCACCAAAACGAACGGCAGAATGCGTTAAGTAAAGGCAGTTTTCTCATTCAACAGGCAAGGCTGTTACTTCTGCAAACAAAATGTTCATAAACTTTTATCTCGATTGCAACCGTTGACGTGTCTCGGTCAGTGGTGTACGCAGAAAATTTTCATGGGGGGTTTCACTCAGCAGCATATGGTGGTCTTTAGTATTTGGTGTGCGCTTTTTGTGACGTCACAATTTGATGTCACAGTCATATTTCCAAACCAACGTTTTGGCGAAGTTTGTTGACTTAATATGCATATTTTTCTGCATTCACTCCCTTATTTTATGGGTCATTGCACTGAATATATGCTATCAGCGCTCCAAGTTAGGCTATTGGAGGAAAATAAACTAAACGCTACGACACAGCAGCTCATAACTGCAAAAATATCAGGCTGTGCGTTAAATCAGGGGAGTAAAACACACTCATCATTGCGACAGTGCAATTTACAACTGCAAAATGAGACTGCGCTAATGTCTTGTCCAATACGAGCAGTCGAGTGTAGAAGGTGTGCGGCTGGACTGGGTGGCGCACACGCCGGTGTGCAAGATCGAATCTTGCTAAACTACACAAGAATTGAGAATGCACATAAAGTACGCAAGAAAACTTTCGATTTTTTGTTATGTATAGACGTCCAGCAAACTTTTAGTTTTTGTTTTTCCCTGCTGAGACATTATCAAATGGCTGAATGCTTCTATGTTAGCAACTGCTGTTTTTGAGCTCGTGCAACAATTCTCTCATGGTACAGAAATTGGTAATGTAGCCAATGGGGTCAGCGCTTGCGCTGATCAGCCTTAGCAGACAAAATAAAAGCATTTGTTTCGGATAAAGTGAACTATCGCGAAACACAACGAAATGTCTGCAAAAAGTGTTGAAGTGGTTTCTGGACGGAGACGAAAACGCAGGTTCTCACCGAAACGTAATTACTACTTTTTGGCCCATTTGCAACGTTACTTGAAATTTGCATGCAAATTCATTTCGTGGTATTTGCATATAGTCGACAAATTAACAAGCAGAAAGTATGTGAAAACAATTAATCTCCTTAGCGCAGGTGATAAAGTTTTTGTAAAATATAACGCTCAACGGGGGGGGGGGGGTTAACCCCAACCCTCCCATCCGTAAATCCTTGGCCTCAGTCTGCAAACATAAGCTCAGTCAGTGAATGTGATTCACTCTCTCCTAGGAGAGGGCGAAAGCGTTACTCAGGCTCGCGGCTACTTGAGACACGGAGCAAGCAGGGGTTGAGAGGTGACTCTGTACAATTTATTGCCCTCGAGTTTCGCGTCACGTTTAATAACGCACAACGGCAACATTTACCGACTCTTAAGACCAACTGCGCTTGCCTTTACCACGATAAAAGCATACCCATCTCGCGGAAAACGATCGATTACTTCGGCCGACAGCGAATTCGCTCACGGCACACCTCCGATTTAACGAAAAAAGAGAAACGCGCGATGCAAGACTCCGCGGTGTCGTAAATACGTACACAGAGAGGCGAACAGAAAAACGCATTCAGCACAAGGCATAACTGGTAGGTCACGTGATACATACGAACGCAATGTGAACGTGTGAAAGGTTTTTGCCCAACAGGAAGGCCCATTACAATGCATTGGTTCCAGTCCATACGTACTTGTCCATGTAGTTGGGCCACCGGCCGCAACACAACTGATACATGTACCCAGTGTTTTTTTAAGGTGTTTTGAGGGACCAAAACGGTCTCTCAAATTCCTCCAACGGTCTCTCAAAATATAGTGACCTGAGATCACATCAATGGAGAACGGTCTCTCAACTTCCTCCAAGCGGTCTCTTAAAATTTCCTTGCGGTCACCAAAGCGAAACCTTAAAAAAAACCTGCATGTACCTGCTTTACCAACTTGTATACGCCAGTCAAGGCTTTGGACAAATTGTTGCCACGATGTTACGTTCTCGAAAATTAAAGTAATTTTTCTTTTAATTTAGTTAATAACTTACAACTCGGAGACCGTCGTGATAAAATCGAAGTCAAATAGTAAATAAAGAACTAAGATAAATCGCTTTATTGGCTGCAACCGAAAGCTTAATTTCCACACAACGAAGAAGAGTTTGTGGACAGCTTCTGGTTGTGTATTGCTCGACATGTAAATTCTCAATTATATTCTTTTTGTTTCCATTCCAATGCATCGAAAGACCTATCTGAAATAAAACATTCTGTTAGTCAAGAAAAACAATTTGTTTGTGCTTTTGTTGTATTGAAGAAAGAAGTGTCAGCATGCAACAAAGCAGATTAGATGAACATCAGACTCAGTCAACACTAGCCATTTTTATGCACATGCGTGACAGCTGCCTCAAACTTTTTCTTGGTTGTAACTTGTGTAGTATTAGAAGGACTGCGTCGAATTCTCTAGACACCTTGGAATTTTTAAACTACACTAATAGAAAAAATTCGTGATGTGCCTGCTCTAAGAAATAGTCTTTTTTCCAGAATTTGTAAAAAAACTTTTCATGAAATAATTTTGGTTGTCAGTAAATCTGGTTTGTTAAGAACACATGAATCGTTTCGAAAAATTGTCCTATATATTTTGTGCAACGCTCCGTGCTGTAGTTTGTGCATAAATTTTTCCAATACAATCCGATAGATATCATTTCTTCAGAGCATTAAGGTTTTAATATGAAGAAATGGAAAGACAAACATTATTATCAAACGTCATTATTCTTAATATATTATTGTGCACAGCTTGCAATGGCTGTAGGACGAAATTGTTTGCTGCACCCTATTACATGACACAGTATTACAAACGAAAAGGAGGACAGATGCCTTCACGTGGCCCTCCCTGTTGCGGCATTCCTTGAAATGCTTACCACATCTGTCACCACTAGAGCAACCACTTCTACTCGCGCTGGATGTGTTCAGCGTGGGATGGGTCAAACAACGCCCTTCTCAGGACGTGGCAGCAGAAATGCTGCCGAAGACGACCCACGACCCAACATAATCCAGTTGAACACCGAGGGGCTCACTGACAACAAGATCTCCGTCATTGAGCAGCTAGCCCATAACAACAAGGCTTTCATCATCGTCCTACAGGAGACCCACTGCACAACTGCAGACAAGCTAGTGGTTCCCAACTTCTCACTAGCTTGGCCAATCCTGAGCAGGAATCACGGCCTTACCACGTTTGTCCAAGAGCGGTAGGAATGGTCACTCGTCGATCAGTCTCCAGATCAATCAGAGACTGAGTGGTTGTGCGTAGACGTCGCAGGATACAAGATCGTCAACGTCTACAAACCTCCACGCTCATGACTTACTCCAACGACCATCCCAACGTTCCCGCACCCCAGTCTGTACGTTGGCGACTTCAATTGCCAGCATGTCAACTGGGGTTACAACACAACATCCACGAACAGTGAGAGCCTGGACTCCTGGGCATCATCGAACAACCTTGGACTGTTGCACAACCCAAAGCAAACAACCAGCTTCTTCTCTCGCCGTTGGAACGTCGGCACCAACCCAGACCTGGCCTTCGCGAATTTCGGCCAGGACAGCCGACTGACGGACAGACGTGTCCTAGGAAAGTTCCCGCGGTCGCAACATCGGTCCTCCCTCATAACGCCACCATGATTCAAGGTTCCTGCCCACAGCAATCCGGTGAAGGTTTGGAACTTTCGCAAGGTCGATTGGAAGCGCTTTTGCATTCTTGCAGGTGAATCCGTCGAGAGATTGCCAGCTCCGGACACACCAGATATTGAGAGGGCGTACCAGGATTTTTGCGAGTGCCTATTTTCTGCGGCTAAGCAGTGTAGCCCACGTGGCCGTCGGAAGAACTATGTGCCATGCTGGGACAATGAGTGCGAGACTCTCTATCGCTCCTTTATCCGAGCCGCAGTGGGGACTGCCTCTAACAGAGCCCCCTAGTCCCTACTCTCTCGACTACAACAGAAGAAGCAGGAGCGATGGGAGGAAGCTGTCAAC
>Ga0210059_1013018_pt1 | contig 12489 bp, 3 predicted proteins | sample Ectturendosymbi2_FD_188042 | JGI IMG/M metagenome (GOLD analysis project Ga0210059, IMG submission 188042) | Ecteinascidia turbinata endosymbiont from Florida, USA - Sample 2 (SPAdes) (version 2) | ecosystem: Host-associated > Tunicates > Ascidians > Unclassified | place: Key West, Florida...
AAATTAAACATTTTGCCCCCCAAATTTTTGGGCTGGCTACGCCACCAATTCAAGTGCAACCAGGGAAGCTGCCTTTATCTTGTTAAGAGCGCACGACTTCCCTGGCATTCCCCAGTGATGCGGTTTCTGTCACAAGGCGTTTATGCATTTCCTACGCGAAAATCAATTTGACAATTAAAGTAGCTGAGCCAGCGAAACACGTAGCCATTTTTGCCAGTCGCTTTAGAAACATTTCACAGCCATAAACCTGCCAAGAGAAAGTTGTCGTTATCTTTAATATCAAAATTGCTGTTCCCCGAGGCAGTTGGAAGATGAAACACAGAAGAACACAATTTCAAATTGCGCTCCCACGCACAGCACTCACTTGAAGATGCACGGCAGAGGCAGGCTCGTGTTTTTGGTCGTGTCCAGCCCGAAATGTGCTCGACTTCGCGCTGTATGCTTGATAGGGTCGGGCCAACGCGAACATGCGTAATAATCGCCCTGGAAATAGTAGCTGCCAGTAAAAAGCAAGGATTTGGATGTGCTTCAAGTGTGGTTGCGGACGTGACTAACGATGCATGAAAAGTTTTGACAAATCACTTTCCCTATCATTTATAACTTTATATCCTATACTTGGCATTGCTCCGCCTAGGGATTCATTCAGAGTTTGCACCTCAAACAAAACCACTTAAGCAGCAGATAAATGCTGTCATGTGCAGAACAATAATTTGTGAGTACGACAAGAATTATTAAAAACTCTGCTTGGACAGTCAGCAACAATGCACGATGCATATACGAAATGCCACTTTAAAGAAAGTGACACATAACCTACCGAGAATGGCATTTACTTTAACTCCATTTTTTCTATCAACGCACCTTCGGTGAAATTGCGAACAATTTCTGACAAGAAAAGTTTTGAGCCAACCAACGAAGTTTTGTACATTGTTCAGACATCTGTCAGCAAATACCCGTGCAGCACGTTTTGTCAGCATCTACTGCACCAAATTCTTAACGCCTCCACCTTCCCAAAGGTTTAAGATCGTTTGTTCTTCCAAAGATCAAAGTCACTCAATTTTAAAGAGCGTAACGTCAACAAAGAGCGAATATTTTCAGCAGCAACTGAAGCTTTTAGAGCAGGGGTTCCCAACCTTCCTCTTACGATGTACCCCTTTAGCATTCTGACAGATGAGCATGTACCCCTTCAGCATTTCAACAGGTAAGTATGTACCCCTTCAGCATTTTGACAGATGTACATGTACCCCTAAGATATCCTATGACAATACATTTTATCATGATTATTCATTGATATATTTAACAATAAGCATATATAATGATTTTTGAAAAGAATATTCATTAATATAGGCGTAAATATTTGGAAATAAATCATATGCAATTATATTTTGCTCTTCTACTGATAACCTCAAATGTACCCCTTCGGATTGGCAAATGTACCCCTGGGGGTACATGTACCCCAGGTTGGGAACCCCTGTTTTAGAGGAAGGCTGAAAGGCTAAAGCTGAAGTGAAGGATTGTTCTATTGGTCCTATGCCTTCGAAAGCTCTGCTTGCGCAACACCCTCATTCAAAATTTCAAAACGAACCAAATTACTTTCACAAAATGTGGTATTAACCGTGTTGCAGCAGAACATGCAATTACTTCTGACGGCATTTCTGTTACCAACGTAAACTACTCCTCAGGGCACAGCGTTTATGGTTGACCCGTAATTAAATCAAGCAAGGTGATAATTTACGACTTCAAGCGCTTGGCTCAGCAAAAATGCTCTTTCAGAAGATAATGTATGGTTGCATAGAGGCAAAACGGTAAGGATTTTACGGAGTAACACGTTTTACGGACTCAAATGAGTCCGCGGATTTGGCGCTGAGAATGATGGTTTGGATTGCACCGGAAAATAAAGACCGCGCCTTTTATCATTACTTCAACCTTACCTTGAGAAATGCCAAGACAACCCACGTCAAAGGTGCAAGCATTGCTTTCATGCCGATTTGCAGAAATATATAAATGAAATGAACAATTCGTTTTCCACCTTTCCCGATGCCCTGAGTCCGATTGCACAAACCTAAAAAAACATTAAGCTGACGGTGCACATCAAATTGCAAAATTCAACGCTGTTTCATACAAGATATCTGGTTTGTGAGAATAATTAGTCACACCATGTGTTGGCATAGATACCGAAACGGGACAGAAAGTGAGCAGGTCTACATACTTGGACGAGCTGTTATTTGATATAAAATTTTCAAGACTTGAATGCTGAATTTCTCATGGTTTTAAAAATGTTTGTGGAGGTCAAGTGATCAAGTAGTGCAACGGAGATGACTATTACGCTCAATAGAAAGCACTGAATGAGAACTTTAGAGGCAGCATCTCAAATGGATTGAAGTGACACTTCCGACCAGAGGCCCTTGCGTGCAGCCAGTGCAACTGCTGGTTCTTGGAAGCTTACCTAATTTTAAAATGCAAATTACTACGTAGCTGAAGCATTTGGGAGACATTGCAAAGGGTCGTTGGTATATATCAAACTAAAAGAGCGCGAAATGTGCGCTTGACTGTATAGGCGATGAATTGAAGGTTTTGTACACACGCTACCAGGTATAAGGTATAGAAAACATGAACACTGCATGAATAGCAAATAAACAGCAAGTTTGAATGCTTGGAAAAAAGATAACGGGAATTCTCGAATTTATTAATCAAAATCAATTTCTCACCTGTGGTAAGCCTCCACGTTCTACGGTTGGCTAGGTAACCCACGATCAACAAAACTGCAGCAGGTCCCCAGATAAAGACAGCTCCATAAAACTGTTAACACGTTAAACAAAGTCAGTCAAGCCTTTTATCTCGAACAAATAAACGACGCATCAGCATCAACGTTCCTTCAGCGTTAAACAACGCTATGCCGACTGTACGATAAACGGCCCTACTATCCAATATTGTTGAGATAAAAAATAGGCTGGGGGGTACAATCGAACAACCTGGGTATTTCGATGAAAGGCTGTATCACGGAAAGATTGTTGTGTTGAGGTGAACACGCTGTTTAAAAACAAAATCTTTTTTTCAAAGACGTTTCGATTGTTAAACATTATAATGAAAAAACGAAACATTTTTCAAACACTTTGGAAAAACACGCATCAGGCCAAATCATCAGAGCGAATATGAAAGAGACAAAATTTTAGGTAGAGTAACAATCTATTAATCACGATTTTTCAATGTTTCTTCCAAGGTTGTGGAACTGGAACCCAAATTTCAGGCTCTGGCTACGGATCCAGGCATCTAAAAGTTTTTGGCTCCGGCATTTAAAAATTTTGGCTTCGGCTCAAAATGATTTGGTCCAGTGAAAACTGAAAACCATTGTATTATTTGTGCAATTGTATTATTAAACCAGCGTAGATGAGTTGTCGCGAAATAATATGTTTGATGGATAAGGGGGTCACATGTAAAAACATTAAAGAAGCCCTGAACTACACATAAACGATGAAAATTACGTACACATATCGCAATCGTAGCATCCATAAGGCATGCCAGGATTTTTTCACATATTTCAATTCCACCATTTGCATTGAATGTGTTAAGAAATTCCGCACTAAATTCAGTTAAAACGACATAGAAAAAATGGTTCTGGCTCCTGTTACTGAGTATTTCCAGGCTCCGATTCCAGTCATTTAAAATTTCTTGGCTTCCGGCACAACAACCCAAGTTTATACACCAAGTGGCAAGCTTTCGAATGCCTATATCATTTGCACAATGTTCCAGGAATTCAAACTTCGCTGGAAAGCAGCTTGTCGGGCTACGGTAATTTACATACAATGTTTTCGTGGGGAAGTTTCCATCAGCATCACATTTCATTCCAAGAGATTAATATTAAATCAATAGCATACTTGATGTGTGCTGGAACTACTAGATTAACAATTCTGTCATTAGGATATCATTGAAATAAAAAAACTAAAACAAAAATGATATGGATAACCACATGTTTTGTGTGAAATCATACTGGTATCGTGCTAAAACTAAATATTAGCGTTGAAAAGGAATTCAAAAACTAAGTTTTCACAAGATCTTTTTGATAACATTTGCTTGCTTTCAAATGAGGTTTTTCATTCGTTCGCGAAAATGAAAGCAGTAATACAAAACAGTGGAAAGATTACAGCACGTTTAAAAGACCAACATACGTTTATCTTCAGTTAGAATCATAAAACTCGGCGAAAACCAAAAATTACACTTCCGAAACTTTTTAAAAGCGTTGTCTTGTGAGAAGCCAGAACCGATTTGTAAACCGCTCGAGCAGTAAGTTACTTCTTCAGCAAAACGTAAACGCCACAACTTGAGCACAAATTGCGTGGAAACAATCTATAATGACATTTTGATTTCATTTTGTCCAGTTAAATTTGCGATTTTTCGAAAAAATGTATTGCTAAAATTTGGTAAACCAGCAAGCGTATTGTTGTCTTTGACGAGTAAGCGCAGTTTACGCTTGAAATCACGTTGGTCTCTTTTGTACAAAATTTTCAGGCACAACCTTTAAATAAGAAGAAATGTTTTTTTCCAACTGCACAGCGTTGCGGTGAGACGTGGATATCGTAAAAATAAAAATCACAAGATTTGCTGACGTTACAATCGTAAGCAATAGGAGCTGCCGGTCCTTCACGGACAACCGTGCATTATGTGAAAAGGTCATCTTCAACGATGCTTTTAGCTACACATTGGACAAAATTAACTTGGTTTCAATTGACAAATGATTAGCTGTAAGTGATGCGCTTTCACGTCGGAAGCATGCACGATAATCAAACAACTTAAACCTACATACAGTCATAGTCTAAAACACATAAAGCAGTTTTGTTTTAAGAAAAATGTTAGCTACCCGGTATGGACCTGTAGGGAGCCGATTTCTCTGATTCTAGGGACCCTATTTTCTCTGATTCTAGAGACCTGATTTTCTCTGATTCTAGGGACCCGATTAACAATTCTAGGGACCGGAATCGGGTCCCTAAAACACCTTAATAAAACCTACATAAAGCATTGTTTTGTGCATTACTGGCTGAATATTCCTTAGCTAGATGACAGCACAAACAGTTACTCGCATCAACAGAACTGAAAACCGCGAGTTGGCTTTCAAATAGGGGTTTAAAATTGAGGGTCCTCCAATGACCCAAAAATAGAAAGTTCTGACTACGGGTTCATGCAGTAATTTATGTAAATGGCACGTTTTTAATGCTATGAACTGCTTCGGCTTGGATTGAAAACAAGTTTGCGTAGCAACAGAAAGACCTGGCGAGGGGTCAGCTGTATCTCATAACGCGTGTTAAAATTAAGACCGTTACAGTAGGACGATAAAAAATTGTGAACATAAAATATCAAGTTATCAAAATGAAAACTTGCGCACCATCAATAGACCTGTTATGTTGAGCCCGCGAGCTGCGAACAGCTTGGTATAACGCGCATGCGTGGAAAGGAATTTCGTTTTTTTGGGCGCGATTGTAGTTGCTGATAGAAGTTATTCCCTCTTTGCTACACCAAAAATAAGAACTTTGTCCAGATACGATTGACAGCCAGCAAGAGTGTTAATACCAGGAAATGACAGAAAGCTAGCCCTGCTTACTCCACTACGATTTGTACTGCAACGTTTGTCAAAAGTCTACAGCATACGTGTTTCGGTAAGCAAAGTCAAATTCCTTTACGGTTGCCTCAATTAGGGTTGTGATCTGCAAAAGCAAGTAGCTATTTTTGTATTCAATAAATAGACATAGAAATAACAGAAAGAAAAACAACTGTGTAAACATATAGCAACTGCACAGAAGGTAAGTTTTTCATACCAGGAACAAAGCACAAAAGTTTCAAAAAGAAAAGGCTTAGTATGGGCTGTTGACCTATTGTGTCGGCAACTCATAAGAAGCAGGATAATCCGGAAAACTTCCGTAAACGAGTCATATACCAACGAGTGATAAAATATGTCAGATTCTGGATTATTATGCGTTGTTGCTGGATTTACAGACTGCAAGAAAGCCGTTTTAGGATTGAAAGGAATTGTTCAAACGCAAATTACAAAGCATGCCTGCAGTCCACAAAAAAACAAAAACGAACAATAGATATATGTTAAAGAAACGATCAAGAAAGAACCTTATTATCTGGATAGTCGCAAGGACAATAGAAGAATATGAACTTGGTCAGTTGTTCAAATGTGATGGTAAACCCGACAATGCCGAAGTTTTGTACTGACCCTTTGTTATTTCCCACTGCCTTTCCTGTGGAATAAAACAGTAAACACTGTCACGGAAAAGCGCGGCGAACATCTGCACTTTCACATTTGTGCCTTGCACGAATTTATACGGTTATGAACAAACCAGCAGTACGAGCGTTGAAATGAACAAGTTGGTATTTACTTAATGCTTGAATGAACGATGGCAAGAAATGCAGAGACGCTTTGACGCAGTTGGCAAGAGCGTTGTGTTCAATTAAGCCTTTCTTACACGGCAGATCTCTTCTGTATCAACACAATTGGTGCAAATAGCGCTTGGGTTGTGAAAAACAATGTTCACAAGTATCGAACTGGATCAGTCAAGTAATGATCCACAGTACATTCCCTGGGGCGTACGAAGCATCAAAAACGTAAAATAACGTTGTTTCCTAAATTATTCCGTGAGATTCAAGTGAAATAAGTCGATAACAAAAAACTTCTGCGAATGTACATTTACCTGAAGCGGGTACTTTTGCACAGATCTAATATTGGTAAGATAATTTATATTGCTTCCTGCTAGTGCTTAGGCCAAGAGGTCGTACGAAACCGTTTCTGCAGTTTGTAAAGTTAGCTGTATAAATGATGCTGTCAGCTGATTTTTTTGGATTGTTACTTTGTTTTTCAACCCAAGCTCCTTGTTTGTTTTTAAGAAACACGCGCAATAAGCAAAGGACAAAAAAGCAATGCTAAGACTCAATTAACATCTCGCTCAAACTTATTTTAAACATTACTATCATTGCAGTAAACTAAGAGTCCGATTTGTTAACCGTCACACTGCCGAGCGCCTATAAATAAGTACCTATATATGCAAAACAAGGTTTGAAAGTTCCATGAAAGCATGCAAGCTTTGCTGTCTTTTCATATTTACAGAATGTTTTCCACTAGGACGTCGTACAGTGGTACTTCCAGATATTGGCGGGCTACAGCGGCTATCCTCATTTTGCCACTTTATGACATACTTCAGGCGGAGTTATGTTAACATATCAGGCATGTCATCGTCAGTCGCAGCAGAACACTTGTTTCAGTTAGTTTGGCGTGTTTCGTATTCGTATTTGGCATTAAATGTTGCGAAGAACCGCAAGACACAATTTTATAATCCTACAAACCACCAAAAACAAACACTAAGAGATTTAAGCAATCGGCTTCGTTTCACGTGAATGCAAAACACATACGACTTTTTGGGGCAGTCATAAACATTGTTTCACTGGCGTGGTTCAACCGTTATCATTCGTCTTTTGGAATTGGAACTACAATTTTCTTTATGCTATCAAAAGTAGCAAATAGAGCAGCAGCCCAGCTGAGTTATCGCAAAGACGAAAGCAACAAAAATCGTTCCAAGTCCGCGCATCAGGCATAGATATCCAAGATCTGTTTGGCCGCAAGCGAAACGCTAGACATGACGTGCCGTAAAGACCGCGACAAAGAGGTGTGGCAGTACATCAACCAGTCACCTATACACGCACGACTGGATAACAATGGGCAAAATAACTCGACGAAGGTTGTGGAATATAGACGTTGCAGCTCAAACGGTACCAGCGAAAAGGGCGCGCTACCAATACCCGGTGCGTCAGATCGCAGTAGTTAAGTTATACGAATCACAAACAACCCGCTTTGCAGAACAAGGATGCCTACTCAAAAGTTTACGAGACAAAGTTTTTCCTAATTAGTTATGGCCGTAATCTTCACGCGCCTTCAAAATCGTTCCGAAGACAAACTGTTTTCCCACAAAGATAAATTAAATGTTGACAAGTCAGCGGAGGCATGGACTTGGAACAAGTTTGTTGCGGTAAAAAGTTTCAATCAACAGAGTTATGGCACATATTTTGGGGCACCAATGCCTCGAATTCTTTAAGTTAATAGCCCAAACTGGATTCAGTCCCTTCCTGCCGCCTAAACCAAAGTGCTATCCTGTTCAGAAATAGGTACCGCGTCATCTTTTCCGGCACCACAGCGTTATGTTGCAAAAATAACTGTTTCTGAACAAGCTGCAGGAAAAAACAAAAAAAATCTACTTACCAAAGGCAGCGAAAATTTGTGACTGCGACATGACGGGATTTTCGGGAATCGTCTCCTGATCGTCGCGTGCTGGCTACAATACCCTCGGTCACCAAAGGAGTGACCACCCCCGACCACAATAACCTGCAACGGAACGAGATTGCTGACAACAAGAGACATATCCAAAGGATCGCTTCGTTACCGCTTAGATGCATACTGTTCCGCAAGCGTATATCCTTGAAAGGCAACAATGGAGCACAACGTTAAATACTGTTCAAAAATACCGCAATCGACCAATACCATAAGGACAAAGTGTTTATGGATCGCAAACTCCTCAAAACTACAGAAAATCACCAAAACTCGAACAAATGACACCGACACCAAGAACTTTGCCGTTTTCTGTGAGCAATCGATGCACATCCTGGTAGCTGTCTGCTTAACTACGGTATGTGTTGCGGTGATAAACTCTACACAAGCCTGCTCTGTTGTCTACTTCGCAAAGCGACTAACGTCTAGAATCAGTCCGCAACCGTCATCAAACAAGATGGTGACAAATTTTGCTATAACATAACTTGACCAACTAAGTATCTATCCATGCGAAAAACACTCCTACCTGCGCCCCTCGCTTCACAAATCAGCCGTACGCAGTCAATAGTAACCTAGTCGCGAGGCTTTTTTCGTACACTACAACAGACACGTCACCACAGCCATAAACCCTTCCAGACGCCCTGGTAAAAGAAGCGTGTCGGTGCCAATTACAAAACAGCACGGCTGTCAGCGTCCTTAGCCTTACTTGGCAAATGAGCACAAGACGCCGCACAGACGCAAAAAAAATTTCCGGAAAACTATTAATGAGATTTTTCGAATTTATGAAAAGCTATTAGACGTTCAACATCTTTAATTTTTGCAACCAAACACCAGCCAAAGGTTTGATCTTTCTAAATTTGCAACAAGTGTACTTGTTTTTTTTCTGGTTATTCACGAAAGAGACTGGGACGTCATTGCTTTTCTCGTGTGAATCGGTACAGACAACACGCAAAAATAGTTTTCCACTCCAACAATTTCGTTCTCATGCACTCGTTTCGGTGACAGCAACATCGCATAGCGGAGACGATGTGGGACCTACTTCGACAATTGCTCGAAATCAGCCACACTGTCCGTTTTTTTCATTCTTACGATAAAGAAAGTCTAAAGGAGAAAGGCATCCTGCTACTGCAAACTAGTAGCGCTGTACAGCAACACACAATATAAGCGAAGTGCCAACACGAATATACAATTATTTGTCTGATATCAATACCTGATAAATGCTTGCCAAACATGGATGTTAAGTCTTCGCAGTTGGATGGTACAATTCCGTGATTGGTGAACACTTCGACTGCGCCATCTGGTTAACGGAAATCAATATGTGCAACAGGCTCTCGAAAAATGAACAAGGACTTCAGTCAGTGAAAATACATCTCACCTTTTTCGAACGTGATGAGTTGCAAGCTGGGTAAATCGGTTTTCCGTCGACGTTTGATGTTCGCGCTCATCACCTGTTTTAAGCTTACGCCTACGCAAGACAGTGGCATAACCCGCAACCTACAGTTGATACCGCTAGCGTACTCTCGAATGTTTCGTGGTCCAAAGCAAGTGGGGCAGAGGTGAAGTTGATTATTTTAACTGAGTTGTAGTACTGAAACTCCACTGCCTACAGCTCCGCACAAAACTGTCTTTCCACTTGTCTCAAGCCAAAATTTTTCCACACGTGGCAATACAGAAATGAATGTGTTTTCCAAATATACTCTCCCGAAAGGCTGGTCCTGCTGATGAAGCGTGCAGCAGGAGCTTGTCTAATGGCATCAATAGACAATAAATCTGGGACCACCAAGGCATGTTGTATTTTTAAACAACTGATGGCATTTCAGAAACTGAAAATTTTTCCTCACGTCTATTTGCGGACAGCAACGGGTGGCGTTTGAAAAGCAGTAAGGCCATACGCGGAAGGTTTTACCACCAGCAGTTATTTAGTCTTCAGAGGCGTACCGAGGTCAGATGGCACCTGGGGAAAGAAACAAGTTTGGCGCTTAAATGTTCGAACTTAAGGTCTTTCGGGATCACATGTACTGTATTGAAGAGAGTACTTGCGACATTGTTAGGACTTTTCGGCGCCTCCCAGTGGTTTGGCACCCGGGGAATTGTGCCCCCTTACCCCGTCGTTACGCCCCTGCTTGTAATGAAACTGTTGAAATTCGACTGAAAGTAAAAATATGTAGTTAATTAAGCACTGTGAGCTGAACCACTGATTTCGGCCCGAGCAAACCGCGGAAAAATTCTACTTTCTGAAAGAAGTGAGCCAAAAGAATTTCCATCAACACGCAGAAAATTTGTCAACTCGGCAATTCCCAGCGCAACACTTGCTTGGAGGAATACTGCGACTTTGTTCCATGCAACATTAAGCATGACGAAAGATCGCCTTTAGCGCAAAGGTGGTGGTGGCGCTTTTGCTTTATGAAACAATTTTGAACCTAGCCTCACGGTAAAGTCTTTTTGTTGGCATATGCCTTGAAATCACTGAGGCAGAAAAACGGGAACACAGGTGCAATTCCATTCAATAAACACCTCAGGTAAAAACCAAAATTTTTTAGTTTCTGTCACATTCGTTTTTTGAAATTTTTTCCGTTAACGTAACTTTAACGAAACGTTAGTTTTTTTAAATCGCCAATCACATAAATATACTTGTCTCATAAAACCGCTTCTCACAAATCTAATCCAACCTTACGCAACGATGTCACTTTTTCGAGCAACAGCGCGATGCTCAATTTAACAAATTTCCCTTATTTTAATTATGAAAAATAGCGGCCGGTTTTATCTTTCCACTAAATATTCCAACGCCGCATTTTGTGCATCATAAGTGAAACACGTTTTCAAACTGATGATGGCATGGCAAAGAAAAATTTGAAAAGCAGCATTAAACATTCACGATTTAAGCCCGGTACACACGACTGTATAGTGACGTCAGTTGCAGTGAAACGCAGCGTATAATTTCTTTTAGACAGGGGTAGGGAACCCATTTAGTATCACGTACCACGTATACTGTGGGATATCGCTGGAGGGCCGCGATAATAATTAATTTCATCTGAAAATTTTACCCTTTTTTTTCTACGAAAATTAAATGGAGAAAATTTTGAGAAGCGAGAGATACTTCTCTTGGCTTGCTGTCTGACTATTTTCTTGTCATGGAGTTTCGTTTTGACTCGATCTTCTAATTTTTAACTAGGGTAACGAAAATTCTGACGGCCGCAGGTTTACCACGCTTGCTTAAGGTTTCACGCACGCGAAGCGAAGTGTTTCAAACGAATTTTTTTTCGGATGCACTGAATTTTCTTTTGTCTTGGCTTGCTGTCTGTGCGAACTGCGGCCCAGAGTGAAGGATAACAAATACCGGTTTTTAGAAGTTCTGTTTCACAAAACGTATTTTGCCGACGGGATTTAAAATTGTTCTTGGCTTTTCTGCCCATTTCAGAGCAAGGTTTGGAACTGGAAAGTGCAAGAAAGCGTCGCATGTGAGTGTACCCAATACTGGCCAAACGCAATGTTGACGATAAGCTGACACACGCAGTTTTTTAAGGTTTTAAGCTACTGGTGACAGTTCTACCACCATTGCCCACGAACTTTCACTTTTAAATAGTTCGTGGAATCACCATTAAATGACCTGCCCTTACTGTAAGATACGCAGACTGCATTTGCTCAATGTTGGGTAGGGTTGTTCGGTGGAAGTTTGCTGCAGTCTATTCGTGGAGAAATTTTATTCATTCCGCATGCCTACACAAACGCACGTTCTCTTCATACGTTTTTCTGTGATTATAGTTCGACACTGCATCAGGATACATGCACATACGCTCAAGTCTGAAAAAAGTGAATATGCACCAGATGTACGCTGTTAGCTGGTTAAGGCCTCTAGTCTAGAAGCTGGTTAAGGCCTCTAGTCTAGAAAAATTTTGATCTAGAATCACAAATTTTAAAAATTGGTATAAACAGTTTGATTTCACATTTACTGTAAGCGCAATTATAGGGTGGAGCTAACAGCTGCCTACACTAGGTTCCTATGCGTCCCGAGAAAAACATTAAAACTGACATAATTTCTGGATTTAGCTGTAGTATAGAGTGCTTAGAGTAGACAGTCAAAAATAGAAAACCAGCGCAGCACTCTATCGCAAAAATTCGCACAACATAATTTGCGCAAAACTTTCGCAGAAAACAGGTGGTTTCTGTCACTACTGCGAATG
>Ga0210059_1013019_pt1 | contig 12487 bp, 7 predicted proteins | sample Ectturendosymbi2_FD_188042 | JGI IMG/M metagenome (GOLD analysis project Ga0210059, IMG submission 188042) | Ecteinascidia turbinata endosymbiont from Florida, USA - Sample 2 (SPAdes) (version 2) | ecosystem: Host-associated > Tunicates > Ascidians > Unclassified | place: Key West, Florida...
TTACACCCATCGTGGAAAGTACATACTTGAATAGAGATATGTGCAAGTTTGAATCATCGCAAAAAGACGAAAGCAGATGGCAGTCGACTGATTCCTCGAAAGCATACAGAAACACTAGTGCTTTTAAGTATGCTAGAGATGATTTGCACTGCAGTGTGTTTTTTTCTTGTTTACATGAATTTATATTCTGTAGGAGCTCCCTAATTTCAACTGATCAAGCCTTTATGTAAGATTGATTGTAACTTTAGCTTGAGCCTCTTGCAAACTATGTGCATGTCTTCATTAATTTTATATTGTATTTTACTTTAAAAAAAAGGAAAGTTGACATACCAGTGTAGTGTTACAATGAAATTATGATGTCAATAAGCATTTATCTAAGGTGTACTTAAATGGAATAGTTTTTTCAACAAAATAAAGAAATAAGGTCGCTGGCCTCTGAGGTAAAGTTAAAAGCAAACGTACCCATAAATTTAAGACCAAGTTTTGAAAACTGTGCATATGACCTTGTAGTTTCTTCCAAGCAGACACGGGTTCTTACACGTAAGTGTATTATTGTCCAATATCATGTGCACTAACAGTGCTATTTCAGTGCAAACCACTTGGGTTCACATCAGAAGCTAAATAAATTACATCAACTGGTTTTAAGTGGTAACCTTGACTTAAAGTGTCGCACATTTAAAATCAGACTGACAAAACCTGTTTTCCTCTACTTGTTCATTAGATCAAGGCATATATTTTAGTTATGAACAGCTTGTTTATCTGGCAGAGAATCATCTCACTATTATTGTCGAGTGATGTGCAAAATAAGTGATTGGTAAATTGACAAATGATCATTAGTGAAGTCTGACGAAACTAAAATAATAATTTGCTTTTGGTGCTGTGATGGGCCCTAGATTCATGCCCTGTGCTATTGGGGATTTTGTGTAACGGTTTCATTTAAAAGAAAAATTTAAAGATTTTCTTACTTAATGGTCAGTTGAAATGACTTGCGTTTTTCAAAATGCGTTTTTTTTCCTACAAAAAACTTGGGAATTTTGATCATGTAGGGATGGTTGCATTATAGCACATTTTTCAGTTTAACCTTTCGTATGCTTTTTTTAAATTTTTTGTTTTGCTTTGTTTAACTTTTTGGTCGAAAGTCTTCCTTGTAGGGTTCGCTACTGTAAGAGAGATTAAGTATATTTCACAACACTGCTGTGACAAAACAATGGATGACAAAATGGCCTTGCATCGTGTTGTTTTCCGAATTGTACAAAAGTGTGGTGAATAAAGTTATTTTCGTAGGGTTTAGGGGGCGATGTTCCCCTGGGTCCACGCCTGAATCCAGGTCAGTCTGTGCTAAAAATTAGCAGTAATGCATTGCTATTACCATAGAGTGGTATTCACGAGTGACGCAAGGCGGAACAGGGAGATTTACACACGGATTAACACAGCAAACGTAGTACTGCATGAACCGTGCCGTTTTTTCAAATCGGTCTTTGTTCCAAATCATCACGTATGGTCATGAATGTTGGGTAAACATTGAAAAGGTGCAACTTCAAGTACAAGCGGCAGCGATGGGAATTTTGCACAAAGCTTACAGCGTGACACTTGGTGTCAAAGAGCGCAGCTGTGAAATTCGTACAATCTTGGATGTAGAGCCACTTCTTCGCATAGAGATCCCAGCCACGATGGTTCGGCCACGTGACCAGAATGCCCCAGGAAAGATTGGCGAGCCGGGTCTTGCTGGCCACATCCACGGGAAACCGGCCCAGAGGTCGAGCAAGGGCCAAGGTGGTTTAATTGCACCTCCTACACTTGGTCCCATTTTGGTGTGGAGCTAGCAGAACTTTCAGAGGTTGCTGAAAATCGTGAGGTGTTTCGAGACCACTTAGGCCTCCTGTTCCCTCGACCCTCCCGAGAGGAAAAGCGGGTTTGAACGTGAATATATCAATGGACGTGCTTGCCTGTTGAGATATCGCCAGCTTACGTATTTTTTCTTGCAAATGACTGTAGCATTTGCCATTGATATTTTTCAGCGAATGACGCGCAACTAATATTGCTCAAAACGTTCTTGCCCATTGTGTCTGGTTACCTCTTTAAGCTTGTGTTTGACAAAGAGTTAAATTGTTTACGAGCGTATCCCGCAAGAGGATATCAGGTAACTTGCCTATGTCTGGCTGCGCTCCATCTCACAAACAGCACGTGAATTGCTGCATCGACATCTGCAAACAAACCGACTTTCCTCAAACTCTGGGTGAGCTCTGTGTTGAAGAACCCAACCAAGATTTGCCAGCATCACATGCGGTAAAAACGATGTTGATGTGTGAATGCATGCGATTTAATTATGTTTCGCATTTCTGTTGTGCTCTGGGGAGGCGATTACCCTCGCGGTAGCAATGCAGTGTAAATAAAATCTCTTGCCGTTCACTGACAAAAGCAAAACTAATTGCTTTTTTCTGTTATGCAATTCTCACTTACCAACACTGCTGCGCCAGCTAGTTGCACTGATTATGTAATGTGCGTCAACAATTCAAACATTTTGCGTAGCATCAGCATTTAAGCACAGACATCATAATTCCTGATAGTTTTTCAAAATTGCTCTAGAAAAACATCTCGTTCGCGCTATATGTACGAACTTTTGTTATATTTTACTACAGCTTTGTTTACGTGTAAAATTCTGTTAAAAATGTTTCACGTTCTTGTTTGTGTGGATGCAGAATAACGAAAATTCCGCGTTGGTAGGAAATAATTAGTAATGTCATCATGGTTTTTGTCCTCATACGACGGTTTTGTTTTAAAGACTTCTTTAACGCATGAACTATTTCGTCTGGATGGTCTTGAATGCGACGAAATTGATTCTAGTCAAAACCTACTCAAGCCCAAACCAGACCCCAGTGATATGGATATACCAAAAAAAGTGAAAGGAAATCAGAGCGATGATCACGGAGAAAAAAACAATCTCGGCTTGAATTACAGTGATGCAGACCTGCAGGCTAGCCAAGAAAAGAAAAACGAGGTTAATGACGACATCATCGAAGATGATTTGGCTTACCAAGGGAACGCGTGCATGAGGTTTGGGCAGCCTTCCGAAAATAATTTGCAATTTTGCTCTATCCACTTGCGATCGTGTGTCTTTATTTTTGTGAAGATTCATGCTGCTTAGCGTCATACCGTGTCCTTATCTTCCACTTTTTCTCTGTAGGAAGCTCACGGCACCTCTTAAGTTGATTTCAATGTTTTTCACCGATCGCAAAAATGAGGTTATTAAAGCCTTGGTCGTTCTAGTCTACATTGGTAAGTTGGGAAGTTGTTTGATGATCTGCTGACGCATAGGAGGACGCATCTAAATGTAATTCAAGCAGCGTGCATCGCGATTTGAGTTTGTTTAGTAAGAGCAGGGGTCACCAACGTGGTGCCCGCTGGGACCAGGTCGCCCGCAAGGACCAAGTAGGTCGCCCGCCGGCCTGTTCTAAAAATAACGTTAACATGGTCGATGTCTTCACTAGAGATCGACCGATATATCGGCCGATATTTGGGTTTTACCGATATATCGGTATCGGCCAAAACGGCCGATATTATCGGCCTCAATAGGAGTGGACAAAACGCTGTTATATTCCTCACGCATCCAGACAACTTGCGCAAGAAAGCACAACGAAGCAAGTCAAGACAGTTATCTTACAACAACGCTAGCAGGTGCGGTTTCATAAACTAACAGACAAGATTAACCATGAAGCGCGCGTCGGCCGTCACAACCGAAACAAAAGCATCATCGGGAAGTTTTGCAATGCTTGAAGCCACCACGTGCAGGTGTTGTGTACGAATAAACTCCCGTTATACTTCCGGAAGTTTTCGCAGCATGAAAAGTTTGACTGGTACTTAAGTTGCAGAAGTCCAATCGATGCCAAGTTTAGCGGAGATTAATTTAAAAAAGCTTGCATGAAAAATGAATTGCGTTATGTTAAGCAATATTTATGGCGTTATGAATATCTGTGATTTCAAATGCAATCGTTACTCATAAGTGACGACACCTTTCGCTATGAAGCAGTTGCATGTAACATCTTAAAAGGATTCTACTTTTCTTAACTTGATGTATGAGGCTATAAGCGCGCTGCTTTATACTGTACGCAAACTAAAACATCGTGTTCGTAGGTTAACTTAGTCGACATTTTCCACGTGGCATGATAATGATAATTGTGATCTCACAATCCAAGCTGTTGCAAACGTGAAACCAGCGTTTGTGGATGTGACACACGAGCTAAGGGAGCGCTACTTCAACATTTCACAAATACAATACATTGAAGCGATGATTTGTTATTCGGTCCGATAGCAGCGCAGTAGTCAGTGTTCATTGTTGCATCACAATTGCTGTTGTCCGTTAAACACGATCAGCAAAAGCAGTGTTTGCAACAACGCAACTTACCCAAGTTAAAAGCGCATTGTTTGTAATTGGATCAGAATTACCGCGGCATTATTGCACAATCATCGGATGCGTAATGCGCACATGTGCACCTTAACTATTGTTATGGGCATGGCGACTTGTTCTTATGTTAATGGGATTTACTTCTGGCGTAGGGGCGCTAATCGGTTATAGCCTCGTGCTGATTTTGTTTAGGCTAGTTTGTAGATGACCGGCTAACTCACTGTAGGCTGCATGGTGAAAACGCAGATAAACTTTGCTTTCTGCATGACAATCTTAAACTGCTGATATGGAACTACTGAGAATTGACAAATCAGTTGAGGTATTTAATTTCACACCAATGCCAGTACTTCAGTTGCAGTAACTAATGGAACTAGTTTTCCTTTTTTAAGGACATGCAGTTATTTAATGTTACATTACATCAAAATTCCAAATTTGGCTCTTTGCGACTTGGATTGACCTTTCAAATTGAAAACCCACTGAGTTGCAGAAGAGTCTGAAAGGTTGATTTGTGAAATATATACAAAAACAAAGTTTTACAAGATTTATGTGGTACAGTAACTGTTAACAAACATACTATCAAAGACGAAACAAGTTACTGCTGTTTTGGAAATATTTTCATTTTTGGCAATGGCTAATTGAATACAGTGTTGTACTAATTTTAACCTCCTCAACTTGATGCTGCATTTTGTACTTCCTTTTCATTGTTCAGCACCTTTCAACTTTCAACTACTGTTTTTGCTTTTTCGGGTTTAAACACCGTAGGCAGTTCTCTTGCATTCAGTGTTCTGTTCTTATTGCTTTGTTATTTTTTGACATTCTTTTTTTATTCATGGCACTGTGTTTATTCATTGTAAACAGTGTATACTATGCTAACAAGTTAGGCTACTCAAGTATTGAAATTGCTGCAATTTCAAAAATTCTAGCTTATAAATCCTGATTTTTAAGGTTTTGAAAAAAAGGTAAGGCATAAAATACATCATATTTTTGATAATGAAACAGAAAACAAAATTTAAAAATTTTCGAAATATCGGTATCGGCCTCAAAAAATCCATATCGGTCGATCTCTAGTCTTCACGTTAACGAATATCAATACTAAAATAATTGAAGGAAATTGAGCAAAATTTTTATTTCCCAAGTGTGTATCAAACTATAGTAGTCCTTCGCATTAATCGGTACGCAAGAAGTAGCTCACAGTTTCAAAAAGGTTGGTGACCCCTGAGTTGGAAGCTAGTACGGAAAGTGTCATTTGTTCCTATAAGTTTTACGAGTTAATCTCAGCGCAGTCGCATTTTCCAGCTACTACGGTTTACATAATTCTCGCTTGCGTGCGGAACCTCAGCCGTGCCATGCCTCTTTTGGTGATCTGGTGTCTGGTTGTTGGATACAAATTGTACGAGTTTTTGAAGAGAAGATTGGGAAAAGACTTGGAAACTTTCGTACGTCCCGCATTAGGACGAATATCGACAAACTTATTTTGGATAAAATGGTAATTTTAAGTGTTTTTGTGCATGGGCGCTTAATTGTGCGCTTTTTTCCTGTGCCTTGGTAGTAACATGTGAACAACACTTTACCACTAATGTCCACATGAGACTCAGCCCTGCCATGCGCATGATAAAAAACCTTAGACGCTAAGGTACGTAGGAGTAAAGCACAGTTAACGCACAGTGACCTGAATGTACTGCACAACTTTCATAAGAGCGATTGCGCAACGTACACACAGTAACACACTGGTTGAAAGCAGAAGCACTAGGCTAAAAATAGTTTGTCCAATAATAGTGTTTTCACTATTCTTAATTTTCTTATTTTTTTAAAGATTTTGACAACAGCGCATGGGACCATCACGCGTGGTTTTATTTCGCATATGTGCGGGTTCACCAAAATAAAAACACGACTGTGGAATTAGTCTGGGAGTCAATGGGGAACACAGCTCTGGCCCAACCGAAATTGCCTCAAATACCTTCAAGCAAAGCAATCTTTTTGATTGTGATACCTTCTTTCGCATTAAACGTGTAATTACTTTCTTAGAACTTGGCATGTTTTCTACCTGAAAACGTTGACCAGAATTTGCAAATTTTGTATAAAAATGAGTCACGTAAATCATTTGTCCAAGAAAAACAAGAACGAGTGCATCTCCATCAGCACCAGTGCCCACCTTCAATTTTTGACCACTTTATGGCAGTGGTTCTTAACCTTTCTAGCCCCAGGGACCCCTTTTCTTAAATATATTGGCCTGGGAACCAATTGTTAAAGATATTGGCCTGGGTCTTGGCTTTTTGGGCCATGAGGGTTAAAAAGCACTTTTGACACTCCCTCTAAGGACTCCCAGAATTTTCACTGGATACCCTAGGGTCCACATTGAGAACCACGCTTTCAGTAAATTATTTGCACACCTGTGACAACAAAAAGTAAGTTTTCCAAATTTAGTTACCCTTAAAACTCTCATCAGGTAACCTTAATTACGTGTAACGCGATTACCAGGGGTTTGATTGGATCCCAAATTAGATTGTTTTGTAAGGTCCGGTCAAACAATATTTGGCTTTATTGCAACAACACTTGGTCAGTTTCACAAAATAATTTTGTGCGCTCAGCAAAACACGTATTTATTTTACATACAACTTTACCCTGGGGTCTCTTTAGACTCCGGTTACCTTTCGTGCGTTCAAGGGCCTGAAAACACGAAAACATTAGTGCATTGCAAATTACTGACTGGAACCGAGTGACACTTCAGGTAACCAAACATCTACAGAGAAACACTTCCAGAAATCGTATGGCGAAAAAAGCATTGACCGAGTATCACGTCAGGAAGACATGAGGTCCTAAAAGACCCATGGCAGTGTTGTAACAACCCATGGTTGCCTACTGAAGAAAAAACACACTCCATTCGACTTGTCTCCAAAAGTTAGAAAAAGTCATAAAAATAAAAATTTCGGTGATAAGATGAACACTCTGGTTGGACGTAGATACCCGAGGTTACCTGAACAGGGTGTACATCGTTCTAGCTTTCTGCTTGCAAACTCCTGCAGCAAAGTCTACTCAGCTGAGTGTAGCACGCTTAGTGGGGTGCCCATACGAAACGATGGAACGACTGATTTTCATGGAATTCGGAACGTCAACGCATTTGACAAGTGTAGTCAGTGCTCTGACGTTGCGAAATCCCCAACTGTGGCACCGCGCATACAACATGCAGTTTGGCAACATAGATTGAGAACCTACTCTTCGCTACAACCAACTGGCTGGCAATTTATATAAAACACAGTAACCAGTTGGCTGTTGCGAGGAGTAGGTTGACAACATGTTTTTTCAAGGTTGCATCAGTGATTGCTAACCTACTTATAAAACCACAGTTAAATCTATTTTTTCTCTGGGACATTTCGGTCATTGTCCGAAATAGCGAGCATCTGTCATATTTTCGTATTCGGATATTTTTTATGACTGGGAAATAGCATTATGACCGAATTGACTTAATTTCTTCGGTTATTTAAAAAAATCAGGCAATAACCGACAAATAACCGAGAAAAAACAGAGTTAAACGAAATACTTAACCATGTGCGGATTCCACCTTTTTCACTTCTCAACAGTGTCCAGGTAATACTTGAAAGCATTCTTTCTGTGTTTTCAGGTTAATGTTGGCAATCATTGTCGCCGGCCTTTCCGCATGGATTGTCTTCGATACTTCCAAGCGCCCAGAGCAATTATTTTCCGGATTGGGCTACCTGGTCTTTATTTTCTGTTTGTTTATTACTTCGAAATACCCTGATCGGGTGAGTGCTGGTGACCAGCCTTGTCTGTGTCAAATGTGTCCCCTTGCAAAATTTCGTCAGTGTACAGGCGTCACCTTTACCTGTTCATTGGGCTCGTTTTTACGAACTTTGGCTTGCGGAAATTCGCATGCTAGATTTCCTGCAGAAAAAACTGCCCAGTTGAGTTGCTGCTCTTTCGCAAAGGCTGAGAAAGATTTTGCAGTTGTTGCGTGACATAAGTGGTTGTGATAACTCTCCAACCAAGTGAGCTCAGGTTAACTGACCGGTTCTCTTGGGAATTTGAAAGGCGTCTTGGCCAAGACTGGCTACTGCAGACTCCGAATATTGCCGCGTAGATGTTTGAGTCCATGCTGAAGGATGCGATTAGGTTGCGAGATATGGAATAAGCTTGGTTACTGCGCTTAACAAGAAGCTGATGGTATATGACTCAAACGTTACATGAAGGTCAACCATACGGCAAAACCATTACTCCTGTTTTGCAACACGCTTCGCATGCAACACACTTCCACGTACACAGCCGACTAGAGTAATAGATGTTTTCACTAAATTTTCTCTTCGGTTTTCACTTTTAATTGGTTTCCAGACCATGCTTGTCTACTGCGGTGAGCGCATGATGCCGTTGTCCCCATGTTTGCTTTTCCCGGGCGCTTTACGTTTGAACGATTTGTTATATAGTCAGTATTTAGTGTTCACTGAGTATAGGAAGAAAGGGCCAAAAGCGTCGTCCGCCCTGTCCCGTTAAGAAACGTGATAGCCTCTCCTTTTTTCAGGTGTAGTGATTGCTGCTTATGAAGTAAACTCAATGCAAGGCCTTTCCTACATAATGTGTCCCCTGCAACGCCTTCCCGTGGCACCCCCTGATATCGCAGAAGGTGCTGCGCAAATGCCGCTACCGGTTTGTCCTACGGTACAATTTGGGCGGTTGCTACCATGACATGTGCAACATCAAAACAACACAATCGCGCGTCGGTCTTCGCACACGTGACTAAAGACCGCGTTCAGGCCTTAGGCGGAGGAAACCGTTCGAAAATTTCGCGACACTCTTCCCCATCAGCTGTGCACAAAGTTTTGAAGCCCGTGATTTAAGCCTGGCTCACATTTGACCGATCGCGACTGACAGTTCTCCAATTTTTTGCTATGACGCGCTGGTGATCAAAGCTGACCGACAATTGCGTGCGCCAAAATAGAAAATGTACAACCGACGTAATGAAAAAAAGGCAACCCGCGGTTTCGCTGATGGAAGATTTAATTAGAATTAAAGTAAAAATAATAGCCTACAAGGCCTGGGTAAAAGCCGTGGCGGTACGCTGAGGCGCGAAGTCCGAAGGACTTGCGGTGAAAAAATCAAATACAGTATTGGGAGAATTTCGAACGTAAACCGGATTCCAATTATCCTGGCAAGTCAACAAAGTGTTCTGGCAAACCATCCAGCGTCTCCGCGGCAAAATATTTATGATTGCTAGATCCATCGAAGACAAAAAATGGTGTCTCACTCAGCAAAAGGGAGAAATTGATTTTTTCAATTTTCCTGCTTTTGTGTAAGAGTAATGACTGTCCCGCAACTGGCTGGCGTTTCTCAATGCGCGCTAGCGTTCCTGTTATTTGAAAAAATGAAAGCGATTTCTTGGTGCAGTTAACTGTGTTCACCGCAGTGAATTTTCTGCTTAAGCCTGAACGCAGTTTGCAGACATGAATTACTGGAAACACACCATAATATTTACGCCGCAGAGGTGATTAAAGCGATATATTGCAACAAACTGTTCACAGCTGTTGAGCAACCGCCTTTGTCGTGCAGGTCCGGTGGCGTCCTGTACTCTGGGGCTTACTGATGCAAGTGTGTTTTGGAATGCTGATCATTCGCACACAAGCTGGTTTCGACGCGTTTAACTGGCTCGGCAACCTCGTGCAGACTTTCATCAACTACGTCGACGCCGGTGTGGTGTTTCTCTTCGGGCAAACCTTCTGGCAGCACTATGTGGCGTTCAAGGTGAACTTGTGGCAGTGTTGATTATTTTCTACGCTGTGTTGCAGTTGAATGGCAGCAGATGAACTAGCTAGTGTTTGCCATTGGAATCAGTACCGACTAATATTCACCGAAATAGTTTTTACATATTGCGTACGAGTGGCCTTCGATTCCTGTCGACAACTTCTTTGTGACATACAGCCTCGAGCTCCGTTTAACCCTGTGGTTCTCAACCATTTCGCTGAAGAGACCGAAACCCAGACCTGCGACTTTGTTAGAGAGCCGCTCAAAACAATTTTAAACCAAGTCAATCGGCAAGTGTTGTTTTATTACAGAACCAAATCTATTGCTCACAACATCAGAGGTTTTATTGAAAGACTGTTGAGAGCCGCGCAAAAGGTGCTCGGGAGCCGCATACGGCCGCGGAAAGAACCACTGACTTAACTAATCAGCTTAATGGGTGAATCCGGTTTAACACCATGGTAGAAAAGCAGCACAACAGCAAAGTACGCGCTTATCAGATCAAAAGCTTTCAGCCGGTAGCGAGTTTATATGGAACGTTTGAAAAAACAGCACTTGCGCGGAATGGATAAATGGTCTACTTCTACATCATTCATCTATTCCGAACAAGAGCTGTTTTTTTACTCTGTAGAACAGGGATAACCAACATGGCGCCCACGGGCACCAGGTCGCCCGCGGGCTTGTTTTGACAATAGCGTAAACACGATCAGTGTCTTAACATTAATATTTTTATCAATGGTAACATAATTGAAGACAAATGGAGCAAATTTTTATTTCAGAAGTGTGTGCATCAAACTGGTAGCCCTTCGCCTAAAACTGTACCAAGAAGTAGCTCTCAGTTTCAAAAAGGATAGTGACCCCTCCTGTAGAACATCCGTAGATCTGCACTGTAGTAGGGTGTAGAACATTCGCATGGCTTACAGCGCCTGAACAGCAAGGCCGGTGGCTGTAGACCGCTCGTGATCTGTGTTTTCTATCATGATTGTCTCTTCATCTGCGCAAGAAACTCTTTGTGCAGACAGACAGACATTTTTATTTAACATCTGAAGAAATCAGATATCAGGGGGAGGAGAATGACCGCAAGGTCTTCGAGTCATCCTCCCCCGCAAAATACAAGTCGAACTGCACAGAAGACGACCAAAAGTCTACAAAATTCATATAGGCCTACATATATCTGCAAAGACGGTGCAGACATATCCACAGGACATAAGCACACATAAACAGGACATGGAATCAAAAAGACGCGGAACAGCACAATTACAGCAGACAAGCGGAAAAATTAAGTTTTTATAATATGTGAGGATGGTCAATTAAATAGTTTTTCTGTAACCTACAAAATCGGAAATATGTGACTAGTTTAAAATCATTTGGAATACTATTCCATATTGTTGGTCCTCGGAAAGAGGAGTGATGTTGTTCATTAAGTGTCTTAGCTAGGGGAATTTTATATGTTAATTTGAAAGTTTGCCTAGGTACTCTGATTTTGGCAGTAGCAGAAATGTTGAAACCGTTTATGATATAATCAGGAAAGATATTATGATAAATTTTGTACATGTGTTTTGCTAATTCATAATTGTAAATATCCTTGATCTGTAGTATCCGTGCTGAATAAAACAGATCTCTATGTGGAATGCGCTCTCTACGATTAACTAGTAGACTACGGATAGCTCTATTATTCAACTTTGCTAGATCAGCAATACTTGACCAATTGGCTGTAGCCCAATTCAAAATTCCGTAAATTAGATGGGAGTAGACCAGACAAAAGTAAACTATTGTTAACAAATGCACATCAGCAAAAGGTTGGAGTTTAAATAAAACGCTGGCTCCACCAGCGACCTTTTTACCTAAATTTTCTAAGTGGGAGGTCCACTTTAAACTAGAGTCACTAAGGATCCCCAGGTATTTTACAGAATCTACTTGGGTGATAGTTTGCTGAGAACAGAATATATTCATACTGTGTTTTTGGCTTTATCACCGAAGAGAATAAAATTGATCTTTTCAAAATTGATTGTTAATTTGTTTGCTTGCATCCAGGCTACGATACTAGTTAATTCACTGTTGACAAATTTCTCAAGTTCACGAACACTCCCGTTTGATAAAGTTAAGGTAGTGTCATCAGCAAATGATAGCGTATTGAATTTAGTTACGGAGGGTAGGTTGTTTATGTACAGTAAAAAACGGATAGGACCAAGCGTAGAACCTTGGGGGACACTGCAGGTAACGTATCTTGTATTTGATTTAATATCATTAGCATACACAAATTGTTGTCTTTTGGAAAGGTAACTTTCAATGAATTTGTTAGTACTTCCTCTTAATCCACATTGGCTTAGCTTCCCTAGT
>Ga0210059_1013021_pt1 | contig 12486 bp, 8 predicted proteins | sample Ectturendosymbi2_FD_188042 | JGI IMG/M metagenome (GOLD analysis project Ga0210059, IMG submission 188042) | Ecteinascidia turbinata endosymbiont from Florida, USA - Sample 2 (SPAdes) (version 2) | ecosystem: Host-associated > Tunicates > Ascidians > Unclassified | place: Key West, Florida...
TTTTCTTTTCATTGAAGACATATTGCAGTGACTAAAGTGGTTGCAAACTTCAAATACTGTAAATACAGCACGCCGTGCTCGCGTCAATTGCTTATTGGTTTTTGGACGCATTTTTTCTCTTAAACGCAATTGACGTTCTAATGCTTCTTGTCAGGTTCTAATTTCTTTTGTTAAAGTCGTGTTCGGATAATAAGCGTTTCGGATAATAGGCGTTCGGATAATCGGAGTTCTACTGTAATTGCAACCTGAAAACCAAACTTAACAAATTGCAGCTTCTCTGCAGTCTGTGCCGCTATTACTACAACGCACAACACAAAGCTACAGCAAGTCATGTGACTAGACTCAGGTGTCCAGGGTGCTTGCGTCACACTAAGCGAAAGCAAACCTGAAAATTGCATGCCTTGATTCCAATCGCAATTTTGCAGTATTTTCGAAAAGCAAATATACCGTTATCCAAAAACAAAACATTTCGCTAATAAACAGACCCTTTTGAATAGAACAAGTTTTGTGCAGCCATCTACTAGCAAACAAGGTTGTTCAGCTACAAAACCTTTGCGCATTTCAACAAAAACGTACTTATTTTCGAAGCTTTTTTTCGGAAACACGCATTCAATTGTAGATTTTGCATGCTCGTTTCCCGTTCCGCATGCGTGTTTACCCAGTTTTGCCTAACGGAATTCAATAACAAAACCAAACACCTTTGAAAGGCTCTTTTAGGAGAACTAACTTGAATTGTAAAAAATCTTTGACAACGAAGGTTTGCGTGAAGTCCTTATGTTTTACTTTTCCACCTGTTTATGATTCGAAATTCAATTTGAAGTTCTGAAGTAGTCAGGTCTTTTTCACTAAAAGTAAGGCATTCATGGACGCTACGCCCTTGCTGGACTGACACATTGTTGTAATGTTTTTCACAAATCAGTTCACAGTCAATGTCTAGAAACGTGAGTATAAAAATGGCAAACTTCCAATTTTAAAATTGGCTTCGTTTGTTGTCCATTATATACCGCAGAGAGACTGTATTAAAGCAGCTTTAACATACATTCACTCAAAGATGATGCTGCCTAATCACTAAGAGTCCATAACGGGCACGGCGTAATCGTGGAACAAGTACAATGACGTAAATCGACAATCCGAACACTAAAATAACAACATTTCGATAGCAGGTGTTTCGATAACGGTGCGTTACACATTTAAGCGAACTGTTTTTTGACAGTCACCCCTAAAGGTCAAAAGATAGTAAACAAGGCAACTTGATTCAATTAATTGACTTTTTATAAAAGTCACGTCTTTAAATTGCCAGTAGAACAATTAAGACAAGGCATATCATGGTGCATTGCATCATAGACAATAAGCGAATGCTACACTTGCATGTGAAAAATGTGTTGGTCTTCAAGCACAACAAGATTGTCACCTACCTGTTTCCATTTTGAAAAAAGAGCTGCAATGAGGACGATGCACTTTATTAAATAAAGCTATGTAATGCTACTTCAGTGTTTAAATAAATCTTTTTCACTTCGAAGCACATACATTAATGTTCCTGTTGGAGACAATATTTTCCGAATTATCTGCAATTGATCCTATTCATCATCATTCGCACTTGTAGCTAAACGAGAAACACGAGCCATCCAAAGCCACATATTGGCGCGCGTGCCAAGCAGGTTTTCGTGATATTTCATGCGTGTACAATTTTCAGTTCATCACTTTAAATATCGTTTATGCAACAAAAACATAAAACATCGACTGAAACCCTATAGAACAGAAAACGTACCGTAGGAGGAGTAGGAGGAGTAGGACGAATTCCTGATTCCAAAAATGAATTCAATGGCACATTGCCGCATTCATCCTGTCCCCGTGCAAATCGGCAGTCTGCTCTGCAATTAGAAAATTTGACATAGTCCTTTTTCCTTATTCCAAAATACAAGCCTCAATATATATTCAGGAACTTTGTTAAACGATTGAATAAAAAAGTTGCAAAGGCTGGTTTCCTAAAAATTTCTAGGCTTTCTCTTACAACTTGATTAGCAGGGTATGAACAGATACATTCTCGAAATACAAATGTGTTCACAACAATCTGATAAAATGTGATGTTTGCGGGTCAGTCAAAGAGGCTTGACGACGTTTGAATCACCGCGATGCTATATCGATATGCTGCACGGTAATCAACAGGAAACCATTATTTCAATTTTAACCAAAGTACATTCAGAACGCAGTTTTTCACATCACTACAAGTCAACCCGAAAAATTGTTTTTTCTCTTCTTACCCTTCTTGTGATTTTCATTCTACTTGTTTTTGATGGTTGGTTATTGCACTTTGAGGGGTGAAATGAAGCGAAAAAAAGATCTCGTTTTTTTAACTGGTTTCGTTCTTGAACAATTTAACACACTTTTCTATCACGAGCAAAGTTGAAGCTTTAAGGTCAATGAATTTTATGTGTTTGAGAAAAGTTTATTTAAAATCTTTGGCTTACGAGTCGTTAATCCACGACAGGCTTGTCATACGTTGTCCTGACCGACTCTGTTTACTGCTTTTATTTAAATTTGGAAAGCAATCATTCATCAACTTCGTTCACTTCGACCCTCCGAGTTGTTTCCACCAATGAAAAATCTTACCACTAACCGCTAATATACTGTACAGCAAATACCGCCATCATAACTGAGCATAACAACAATAAATTTTTCATTTAACAAGGACTTCATGAAATTGTTTTTCCAATCACAACTATATTGAAAAAGTTTCTTCCAATCACAAGTTTATTGAAAAAGTTTATATATTCTCAATTGTGAAAACAGCCATTTAACTCAAGAGACTTCTTCATTATCAAACAGCAGTATTTTGTTGCACAGGATTTCTTTTTTAATTAGCTGTCAGCGTTTACACTAGTTAATTTGCAATTTTTTTTACCAGGAGTTGAATCCACCTAAAAACAACTTGCTCGCATTTTTGAAGTAGCTTTCGATTTTGTTAAACTCGCTATAAAACTTATTCATTGCATTACTCTGTACTTTAGATACCCAGCCAACAAAATAGAAAACTTGAAGTAGTTTGCTAATAAGCACAAGTTTTGATTGTGCAAGCTCTGCATAAATCTCCTAAATGTGGTCAGTACAAAAATCAAACGGACATGTTTCATAAACTGTTTACTTTCACTGCAAGATTTTCAGCAAACACTGTGATTAAAATTTTAAAATACATATACGATATTGTGAACAAAAACAAATATACTGTAGCATACATTGTGCGTTGAGGTTGAGGTTGACTGTTTTTCGGAATCGTTTGACCAACAACCCCTACAAATTCTTTACACTTTTTGTGATCGAACATTTATGGTAAAAATTGTACATACTTGTGCAAGCTCAGTAAAAAAGGGTCGGTTCTTCCAGACAGGTTCCTCAACACATTAGAACACGAGAAACACTTCACTTCATCAGCAACTCCAGTATAGAAGAATCCAGCTGCTGCAAATTGACTTGCATTGATGGGAACCGATTGTGGAAAACGCTGAAAGGTGGAGAGTCGATATCTTTCTCTGCACACGTTTTCTGTGAAAGAAAAAATCAAACTAAGAGCAAATGGCCAAATAAACATTTGGTGCAGCAAACATTCAGAACCTTCGGCTTATTATCAGTACTATTGCCTAAAAATCACCACGTTTAGCTGTAAGGTTAATATTTCACAGTGATAAAACAATATGTTTTCGTTTTCATTCATTTCTACAAATATTATTCAAATGAGGAAATGGCAGAACAATTAAAAGCGTTTGTTCTTCACTTATTACGCTGATTTTTTTCGGAGTGTTATTTTGCGTATTTGCAGACATTTATGTCTACGTTTTGACTTTTTAACCGTAATATTTACGTTTTGCACGTGTTTGCGAGCTCTTTCCAGAAGAGCAAATTGCGTATTTGTATGATTTTTTAACAAAATGTTTGTTGTGGTTGGAATGTATTAAACTAAAATCAACAAAAATTCATAAAAAGAGTGTCCACTATTCACTGTTATGTGGAAGTGATCAAAAAAATTTTTTTTCATTTACTATTATGTAGATGTGGACCAATGCAATGTACTTATTGTCATTGTTTTTTGCATCCAATGATTTTGCATCAACTGTTATGCATTCTATTGAGTATCACCATTCATCCAATTTTGTCTAGAAAAGACGCTCTGAACTATATAAAAAGGTTTAAGTCACCGATTCATTTTAATTTATCTGATTTCGTTTGACCAAGTCAGAGGTCTTCGAAATCCTTACAAATATAAACTACTAAACTTATTGCATGTATAGTTGCTGGTTTTGCTGTTTTTTTTCTGTCAGTTTTTAACAGATATTTGATCAAGAGTCAAAAAATTGTTGTGATGTTTATTTCTATTTCTGCATATATCCAGGTGTTTTAACACGATTCCAAATATCTCAAAGTACGCAACTTTAAAAAATGTTGGTTTGTCCGGCTTAAATTTTTTGTTAGCGGGTCTCAAAATGTAACGCTCTTTAAAAGAATTTTATACAAGGATCTACAGTGAGGTGCTAGTATAGGCACAAGCCAAATTGTTATGTTTCATTGCGAAGTAAACGACGAAGACTAATCTGCTAAACTGTAAGCACAAACTACTCTACTGGTATCAACAGTCAATCATTATACTGCGACAACTATACATACAAAATCATACAAACTGTAAGAATTGAGTGAAAAATAGGTAATTCCGGCATTTTTGAACAAGTTCGTTTGACAAAAATAACCTTCGTGAATATAACAAAATTTGGAAATTACTGAAAACTACAAATACTTCCAAATGCGTACAGCACGTTTGCACGATTAGAATAAATATTTAATAACCAATAAACCTTTTTTGATGAATAGCCACGTTGGTTTCGTTTTATTCTCTACAGTTCAACGATTTGGTGTTTGTGATCATAAAAAGTCGATAGAAGTTACCAAAAAGTCAAACTTTGAAATTAACACACACGTAAAAATGAAGTTTGCATCGACTAATTCCTTTGATGTATTTATCGCTAAATGTAAAGTTTGGTCAATTCGCTTTTCAATCAACAGATTAACGTGAAAAGTAAGTATTTCTAAAAATATTTAGTCTAAAAGAACACTGTTATTGAGCAGTCGTTCTCAAGGCTGAATAGAAAATATAAAACTGTACAGAACTACAAACCCGATGTAACGCTCTTTGTGTGTTTGAAGAGTATGCACCTTATTTCAATACAGTTTAATACGTTAATAAAATAAAATTTAACTGTAGATTTGCAGTTTTATGGTCAAGCGGAAAAAATTATTTAATGAGTTGTCGTCTGTGCTTCGTATAAATGGTACGTTTGACTTGGCCTTGTGGGTTCAAACTGCGACATGCTGCAAAAGACAAAATGTGGACAAATTTCACGACAATGATATACAACCATTGATTTCTAGGTTTCAATTGTTGTTGTGGTTTTTTACCTCGCATCGAAAAACAACTATATTTTTATTCACTTTATTTCAATTATAAAATTATTACAACTCACCCCTTTGCGAATCGACTGAAGGAGGCGCGTGTAATTTCTGGTCATCTTCTCCTTCATCATAAAATGTTCTGACTACACTTTTAACTTCATTTAATGTACGATACGAGTTGATAGCTCTACAAAAGTTATTTCTGTCACTGATATCAAATGTCAAAGGTATGAAGAGGCCAAGTACATGTAAAAGAAACAAAATCAGATGGGTGCATACGTTCCCGAGAACAAAAAACTGTTTTTTCACTGCAGCGTCAAATTGAGGAGAAATTAGTGACGACTCAAATTTGTTGCCAAAAATGTTTTCTCCTGTTAAGTGGAAACTGTTTTGGTTTCTCTGCATTGCAAAAGACGCTTCGACTCTGCTTTCAGACTTTTTAAGTCCACCTTTAAGTGTTCGTTTTTTCGGAAAATCATTAGAGGTGGTTTTATGCGCTTCATCAAAATCTGGATCAAGAATTATCTTAGTTTTTTCGTGAAAAGTAAATTTATGAGTACTTTCAACTGGAGCATTCTCGGTTCTGTTCGTGATTTCAAAAGTGCGTATAGTGTACATTTCATACATTTGTATCATTTTTTCTCCATGCATTCTGAAACAAACATATTTCAAGAAATTGCGAATGATCCCAGTATTTTTTAAATCAATAAATTGTTTTTTCTCTATCTGATTAACTGACGCTAGGTAGAGGTCTGTTATAAGAGGTAACTCTGTTTCTTTTTTTTCAATAGCTTCAAAATCTCGTTTACGAAAAATCGGTCTATCCATGCATCGACAAAAGACCTTATAATTTTCTAATTCACTAATCTCTTCATTAATTTCCATCGAATTCGAAATTGCATTCCTTGGATTACGTTTCTTTGCTTCTTTGATGTGACGATCTTCTGACTTCGAATGCAACTCGATAATTTTCAGCAAAATCAAGTCCTTAAATGAACTCAAAGCACCTTGCTGCGAGTTATTCAGAGTATTGTTATCTTGAATTTCAAGCTCCTCCAACATTTTTTCTTCGCCTTCACGTTTGAGTAAGCAAAATTCTTTCCATAAAATGTTTACGCGTTCGGCACTAACTGGTGAATTTTTTATGCTTTTATTCAAACAGCGAAACTCAACGCAGAAGTCACTTGAAACGTATCTTTTATTTCTTCCCATCCCGAAAATGTGAACCTGGGAACAACATGCTTTTCTCCAAGCCTCAAAACAAACCTCCACTGCAAATTTCATCTTTCTCTCTGGTATTATGCAAATCATCATCATCAGATTCTCATCTTCGAAACAGACCTTGCAACGGGAATCACGACGAAAAATCCCCGATATTAGCTTTATGGAAATCCATTGCCATTCCTCATGACAGGAAAAATTTAGTAACGCTCTCAAGCAAATCAGTACTACCATCGCGTTATAGGTAGTCAAAGAGCATGGAGGCAACTTCAAACAATTGCCTCCTTGATAAAGTTTCACCATTTCCACCGGGCTAATTACTGCAGAAATATGCACAGCGCAGGAAGAAGTAAAGCTAATCCGAAGATCGTCCCGCGGGTTGTAAGAATCAGGCTGCTTGCGGCTTTGTGGTGCGAGAGCATTGGGATAATCTCTTTGTAACATCTTCTTTGTTGAGAGATAAATACTGCATAAAAAATATAAGAAAGTGAGGCGTTATGTGAGGATGGGTTGAAAGTTCTTATCAAACACAGTTTACTTTATTGCTTATGCATCACAGATTCATTTTCAGCAGTATAATCAAGCCGCAATGTACAAAACTATAATCTGATTTCTCAAAACATTTTTCGCGATGTTTTAGTTGGGGGTATTCCGAATTTCTGCCATATAGAAGAAACCTTTGCCGTAGGGTAAAATCTGTTTTGGAACGGATGTACCATGTGCTTGGTGATTACGCTCAGGGCCGGCCCTAGCAGGTGCGGGGCCCAATGCAAGACCTGGGCGCGGGGCCTCTCTGAGCAGTGACTTTATGACGTCATCGTGTTTAGTCAACCGTGTTACGATCGGGGTAGAGCGCAAATCTACAGTAAAGCACTAATACGAGAATTGACCACCTTTTCTAACGTTCGAGAGGAAATTCGCTGGTTCTGACGAGAGCGTTTTTTGTTAACAATGAAATTTATATGGCGTTTCCACTGAATTCTCAAGCGCAAGGTGTATCTGGCAAAAATGAACAATCTACCCAAACACCATGGCGCGGGGCCCAATGCAGCTGCATCAGCTTGAGGCCGGCCCTGATTACGCTTCCATAAAATATCTTTAAAAATTACAATACTTTCAATTCACTGCAGGTCATCATGATTTTCAAAACTTATCATTATGTTAAGGTTACGGTTTTCTTAGGCTGTGGATTTAACGGGCAATATAAAAATTATCCCAGGAAAAGTAGGGCAAAATGCTTGGTTTCAACTGAGAAAAAGACGAAAATCTGCAGCAGTTCGATCAAAGAATTGATTATATCGCAAGATAAAACGGAAAAGTTGTGAAAATTGTGAAAAGTAGCTCATTAAATTTTTGCACTCAATATTACGTGGGTGATGTGAATGATAAATTCACTTTTGAAGTATTTATTCGATTGTAAGCTGCAGCGTATAAGGTTATTATCATCATTTCGTGCGACTTAGAGTCAAAGGCGGCTTACAGTTTGTTTTTGTTTCTTTACCTTATCGAAAGGCCTGAATCAGAGGTCTCCAAACGGCCCGGGACGCCATTTCAACCGGCCCGCTAAGACATTTTGCCAATAAAGAAAATGAATGCATTTGCCAAAACTTGTTGATTTGGCAGAATGTGTTGATTTGGCAGAATGTAGCATACCCCGAAACAGTTATTTCACGTTAAATGTCCGGCACTCGACATGTTGTGCAATTGCTTATGTGGCCCTCGGAAAACAAAGTTTGGAGGCCCCTGGTCTAGACGACGCTCAGTTATTGGGCCCTACAACACTAAACCTCGTTTTTCGTCACGTGAACTACAAAAATGGGTTAATGCAGCCCATTTTTTAAAATAAAATTTTCATTCAACTACGTTGATTTCACAAACTACGCAGGAAACTTAACTCTTATTCCGTGGTTTGCGCACTAATAAAGTTATTTTGTACTTCAACTTGATACTGTTACTGATGAAAGGAAAACCACACCTGAGCGGGTGGAACTCAAACCTGAGGGGGTGGACCTCACCCCAATTTAGTGTTCAGAAAAAATTCAAAAATCTAAGCTCATTTAAAATATACTGTATATTGCATTTGAAGAACATCTCCTGCTCCGTGCTGGTGAGGAAGCACGCCCTAAATGCATTACGGCCCTTAAATTGCCACAATTGCAGCGATCACATGGGAGAAAAACGCACACTGACTACAAAGCGGGGCAATTTTAACCCGAAACCATGGCCGTTTTTCCATAGGAGAAAAGCGCAGACTGCGCGAAAAAGGTTACACGCACCAGGCGAGATGTCAAACAAGCATCGGCAGCTTCTGAAGCGTGGAGGGCGCTGCTGCGTTTGTTTACATAAGAACCAGATGACCGCACCACTGACGGGGGTTGGCTCAACCCCTATATGATATTGTAGGGCTAGGCCAGGTTTTGTCGGTCAAACTCTCTTTTCGCATTCGCTTTCTTCTCTTCAGAATCACGTGCAAATCCGTCACAGGCGGGATTATCATGAACAGAAGACATTAGTAGTAGTGAATCATCATTACCAGGGTTGCCAATTAAACACAAAACGTGCGAGCACTGATAACGTACGTGACACGACAATATATCGAACGACAATTCATCAAACCGACAGTTTATCGAAAAACAGTTTATCGAACGACAGTTCATCGAACTGCAATGTATAGAAACGATATTTTACCGAAGGACCATTTATCAGTACGACAATTTACTGAACTACAGTTCATCAAAACGACAGTTTATCGAACCGACAGTTTGTTGAACTAACAGTGAGGGGAGCTTTTCGAACGACAGATTATCGAACGAAATTTATTAAAACTACTGCTTATCGAACCGACTGTGTATTGAATTTGATCAAACCAAAACGGAAGATTTAAATGCACACATGCACACAATACAGTGGAACGAATTTTATGAATGGAACGAATTGTACATAGGCTTACGCAAGGCGTTTCAAATGCACATTTCAATCGCATTCATTCAGGAACGCCGGAGCAACGGAAGTGTAGGCGAAGCAGTGATAGAGTTGAGGGAATTGTAAATTTATAAAAAAACAAAAAATCGTTAACAATTATGCTTGTTTCTGTTTAACAACAATGTTGACGTCTAAAATAATAACAGAAATTATAGAAACGCTTCAGATTTTTGTTGGCGCGCAAGTAACTGCAATAAATTTGTTTCAATTCTGTATTGATAAACCATGAAATTACTTATGGCTTTGTTGTGGCATCCGGTTGAAAGGTCAGGTGGGCAATGCCCCCGCCATCCCCCCGCTCTCTGGTGGACCTGCATTTTTTGCACTGAAGTGCAGGGGTGGCCAAACTTGTTGACCCGAGGGCCGAAGTCGCGACTTTCTGTCCACTTGATTGCCGGATACAGTGCGGTTAACGTAATCTATGCAAATAGGTTGATAAAATGTACTGTAGTACATTATCAACAATAAAATCACACCATTTTGTTTGCACTTTAATGGCGCTGCTTGCAGCTAAGTTCTGCTGCGGTAGACAAGTGAACAAGAGACACCCAGCCGCCAATGATGTTACACTGCTGTCCACAGACGGAAACGTGTTGCTTAAAAGATATGCAAGGCATTGGGGGGGCGAAATAAACTGGTTGGCCATCCGGATGCGGTCCGGAAGCGTAGTTTGGGTACCTCTGCTCTAGCTAGGGTGTGGCAGGCATGTGCCATGGGCGCAACGTGCGCAAAAAATTCTTGGCGAAAATAAAAGTTGTTTAATTAAAATTTCTGGAAATAATATTTTGCGCCCCGTACAACCGTTAACTGCAAAGCTGCATCAACACAGTGCCCTTGTATAATGCATAAAAGTCGTACGTGTTAGGCCAGCATCATCAAGTATTTTGACAAACTGCAGTATTGGGATACAATACGAAGAACAGTCACTGCAACAGAACAAAGACGCTAGTTTGCCATATCTACAAGACCTCGTTCCTTTGACGCTTAAGAAAGGTTAAATGTCAGCTTGTGCTGCTGTGTTCCAGGCAAGAGGATATTAGTCACAATCTGATTGAGACGATTATCAGTCCCGGGCTGTCAGAATCGTACTTTCAAACAAATAACTACTGTTAAGGTCCTACGGATTTACATATTATTGAAGCTGCAGCGCCCTACTCCGACTTGCGAAATTTATTTGATGGCCACTATTTCCCGATAAAGGCTAAACACAATGCCCTTGTCCGTCGACTAAGGAACCCAGTGGCGTGCAAACGGGGGTTAACGTGGCGACTGTCCCGAGCATCTAAAGCAGGGGGCATCAAAGTGAATCACAAACATTAAAATGCTGTAAGTAGATGATTTTTTCTATTGTAAGGCTACTAACATATGCCTCACGGATTTGAATTTTCGAAACTTGTTTTTTTGTCAACAACGGTTTTCACATATTATTCAAATGCCAGTAATTCGCACATTCTTCAATACCAGGGATTTACACCCAGGTGCGTGTCGCACACCCAAGCAATGACAAGAATTTTTCTACATTGTGCAACCAAGGGAAAATCACCAAAAATGATTGAAAGGTAATCGTGGACGTTTGATTGATTTTTGAGCCTAGTTTCAAAACTGCTATTTCAACTTGCTTGATCTTAGTTTCCGGTTTCGTTTGTTGATTTGGCAACACTGGATGTGCGCTGATGCAGCCGCACACCTGTGCTTGCAAAGTGTGCATAATTTCGAGCTTGGTCAGGCGGATTGATCGTAATGGCTCACACAAGCCCGCATCTGTTCCCCCAGTAGTTGTAAATATGACAGCCACATTGTTAATAACGAAACTTGTTTGCGTACTTTATGCGCATTCTCAATTCTTGTGTAGTTTAGCAAACTCCAAAGTATCAACCCTGGGTATCTTCTATCCCAGCCGCACACCATCTCTGTTCGACTGCTATTCGAACGTTTGCCCTGCCTGAGGTTATTGCAGTTGTGAACTGCACTGTCAGAGTGTTGAGTGCGTTCCACTCCACTTTTTTTGCCAAGATTTTGCAATTGTGAACTCAGGCCCGTAGCCACGAGAGGGATTCGGGGCAGTGCCCCTCCAATTTTCGTTGTGCCCAGAAAAATTTGTTTGAAACACACAATAAAAACAAAAATCGTACTACCCAAAAAATGGATTATGTTTGCAAGCAGGGTATATCCAGTAAAGATGACCACCATACGCCACTGCTCACAACCAGAATTGGGTAAGGGGGCATGGAATCAAGTATTCGCCCGGGCATTACAAGACCTCTGCACGCCAATTAGAAAAACGTAGGTAATAGTTAGTCCTCGAAACATCAGCGTTACCGCACCAGTTGAGCAAATATGTTTACTCATCAAAGAAGAGATTTGTTAGATTTGTTTAAGGCTTGAGAACGGTGATGGAAACGTCGTTCCAAATCTTGGAATTGCGTTGCAAAAAATGCTGAAGATGGCAGTATCTCTTGCAAGGTTCGAGGGATCTTTCAGTAAACTGAAACTGATCACTTCATACTTCCGAGCCTCAACAAGCCGTAAAAGAACGCGTGATCTACTATAGGCTTGATGAGCATAGAAAGGGACGAAACAGAGAATATGGCCTTTTACGAAATCATAAATGAGTTTGCTTCGATAAAAGCATGGAAAGTGTTGTTGTAATTAGCATGTTGCCTCATTAAAACAAGAATGGCTGGATATGTTGATGTTTCGATGGAATTGTCTCTTGCATTCACGGGGTTGGTTGACCAGATGACCGCCACGGTCTTTCGCCAATCCTATGTGACACAGCGCCCCTCTTTGTTTACACTGATCAGCTATTGTGCCATTGTATTCTCATTTGCTCTAATGTTCGCTAAT
>Ga0210059_1013022_pt1 | contig 12486 bp, 8 predicted proteins | sample Ectturendosymbi2_FD_188042 | JGI IMG/M metagenome (GOLD analysis project Ga0210059, IMG submission 188042) | Ecteinascidia turbinata endosymbiont from Florida, USA - Sample 2 (SPAdes) (version 2) | ecosystem: Host-associated > Tunicates > Ascidians > Unclassified | place: Key West, Florida...
AACACCAGACACTCCAATAAAGGCAACTATGTATTACCAAAAATTAGAACGGAAACCGGGAAAAAATCAATAGTTTATTGGGGCCCAAAGATCTGGCAAGAAGTTCCACCGGATATCAAATCAAAACCTTTACTGCTGTTTAAAAAAAAATATGCCAATCATTTAATTCGCCACTATATAAACAGATGATGCCTGCATTCCACGGATTTACAGTTTAGTGATCTTACAGAGCAACGTTTACTTGAAACTTCTCTTGCATGTGGATCGTATCCATTATTTCTTGGACTTTCTCATTATTTGGAATGTACAAGTATGATTGAGGTTAAAACAGTGTTCTGCTCTTTGCTTTCGCTTCTGCTGGTTAGCTCAGGGCCTTTGAGCGCGTTCGTTTAGAGTCTTTGACAACATGTATTCGGGTGGTGGCAGACGGGATAACCGAAGTGTCTTTTCGCCGCCTCCCGGCCTTACTGTGTCTGTATTGTTAAGTGTACTTGCGTTGAGGTAAAAAAAGAATAGAATTGTTGTTTTTGTTAATTAACTGTTTGCTACGAGAGGTACCTTTGCAACGATACTATACTTGTTTTTAATTCTGGAAAAGGCAACCAGCAACACAATCAATTGCGATTCAATGATTTACTATATTTTTGACGTGTGTGAACAGCGGTTCTTATAATGGAACATGCAAACGTTCCGGGTGAAATGATCTATCATTGTAAAGAATTATCAAGTGTAAGAGTATTTGTTTTTCTTCTATTCAAATGTTCAAAATGTGTTGCTCAGGTAGTATGAAATAAATAAATCAGTAGGTTATACGATTGCATAACAAAGCATTCGAGAAAACCTTTCAGTTCCACATGGAAAACCTTTGTTAATTCTCTGCAGTGGAATCTTTGAATGAGTGAAACTATTTGAAGAAACACATTTGTTGACATTTCGTACGACTGCCTGTCGTGAACTTCCCTACTGGCTGCATGCACACTGTGTAAGTATCGAACAGCATCATGTAGCACATGAACCATTTAAAGTAGTGATATATAAGTGCAAACAAACAAAACGTTATATTACACAAAATATAGAAAAACGTAATGGAAATAATTCAAAATTAATCTTATTGGTCGTTTCACCAACACACTTTCACATCATCATCATCATAATAAATTCATTAAATGAGCAACAAAACATCAGCTTACAATCAGGAACGCAGCAATCGCAATCTGCCTTCGTTCTCCCAATGGACAAATATGATTCCATTTCATGAAACAAAACGAAATGTTCGATGAAAGATGACTTTCTTATTTAAGTATCCGTTGATTATTTCCAATCTATTAGAGTTGTTTCCATTCATGATTAATTAGGATAAGAAAACTGTCTGTTACTGAGAATAATTGCCCACAAATAAAAGCAGAACAAATTTAATAGCTGTGCAGTGACGTTCTTGCAGAATAATTCCCGAGATAATGTTTCATTGGAAATTGAAACAACTCAGATGAGCAGTTCGACTTCTTCATTCGTTGTTTTCTTGTTGAGTTGGTTACATCTGGCAATTTCAATAAAGTAGAAAATATTTGTACCCTACATAAAAAAAATAACAAGCATACATTGAATAATCAGAACATGTTTAATGCGATTGTAATACAAACTAGCAGGCAAGCCAGCAAAATTACAGCTACTATTTAAAATCTTTACAAATATATTGACCGATTTCAGCATAGGTAAAACTAAAACCACTACATGCATACCAAGTTAAAATGAAAAAATTGTAACCAAGTTTCCTGAAATTATATAAACTTTAAAATTAATTATCTCCTGATCATACCTGATATTGCGGTGGTTTTTCATTGGGAGAAGGCCCAGTCGACTGAAAATTTTCATATAGTAAAATTTAGTTTGAAGCAAGTAATGATAAGCCCAAATTATGCATGAAATGAACAAGACGCTGCTATAAAAACCTTGAGTAAATCATAAGCGTGAACCGGACAAACAAATGTGAATGAAAAACTGCTTCATAGATGGGATTAACCAGTGTTTACGACCATAACTATTCAATTATCGTTGTTGCGGTAACTTACTAAAACCTTTCGTTGAGCAGGCTATAGTACAAAAGACAAAGTGAGAAATATGGTTCGTACGAATGATACGCATTACAGTGTTCTAATGTAATAAAATCTTCGAAAAGCAACAACGCTTTAGATCAGGGGTCACCAACCTTTATGTAACTGATAGCTACTTCTTGGGTGCCGATTAACGCTAAGGGCTACTAGTTTGATACACACTATTGAAATAAAAATTTTGCTCAATTTACGTTTGATTATGTTATCATTAATGATGTTAATCTGTGTGACGATACTCATCATCATCTGTTATTTTCAAAACAGGCCCGCGGGCGACCAACGTGCTTCTTGCGGGCGACCTTGTGCCCGCGGGCACCATGTTGATGACCCCTGGTTTAGATATTCTAATCTAGAGTAACTTTCCAACTTGCTCACCATCTGATGTGCAGCAGCAGCGTTGCTGTAGTAAGCTTGATTCTGGAAGCCAGGTTGTTGCATATATTGAACGTTTGGCTGTGGAGCCACAGCTGATTGGCCTTGAATGACGTACTGGTTTGGTGTCGATACTGCAAAATATTTTTTAATATCAAAGTTTGAATGCAATCGCAAAAAAACAGATTTTTAATCACTTCAGAACAATGGTGATGAACCAAAGTATTTTTAAGTGGAACCAAAGTATATTCGAGACCACTCGTGAAACTCCCGTGACGAATGCAAAAATACTAAGTCATGAAGCTATCGCATATATTTATAATTTCATATTTTCCCTTTGAAACAAGCAAGGAATTTGCTACTTTTTCCTTGACACCTACAATTCTAGTTTGAAACTTTCTACACATATCAAAACCAAGTGTTTTGGATTCGTTTGCTTTTATGACGGCGACCGCATTGCTTTGGGTTGAACGTGAGGCCGAAAGGATGTTGAGCTATGAATAGAATTATGGCAGTATTTCAGTCTAGAGCAGTGGTTCTTAACCTTTTCTCCATCACGTCCCCCTAAAGTGATTTTCCTTTGGCTCACACCCCCTTACTTTAAATAAGTTGTAAAAACAAATGTATCGCTTGGTGAATTTGTTTAATTTGTCGTTTTGTAACAAACACTAAGTCCAGGGTTTTGTTAAGGCGTTTCAGGGATCCGATTTGGGTCCCAAGAATTGAAAATCGGGTCCCTAAAATCAGAGAAATTCGAGTCCCTACAGGTCCATACCGGGTACCTAACATTTCCCTTAGAAAAAACCTGCTAAGTGCGTAGAGTACAAACATTCACCACAATGTTTGTACTCTACGCACTTAGCACAGTCTGCACAATGCAGATTGGTAAAAACAGACACAACAGAACAATTCATAGCTAGTTTGGAGGTAGAAAAACAGGGTTATAGACACTTTCCTAACACTATTGTTCACTAACCCGTAACACTTGGTACAACACTACATCCAGAGTAGGACATTGAGTCCAACCCTGGTTAAGGTCTTGTAAAGTACGGAAGTATTGTGGCATGCACACACCCTTAAACGAAAAAACACTGCAACGTCCGAGCACTCAGTCATAAAGTAAAATGCGGTTGTAGTGTTCACAGAAGAAGGAAGAATACAAACAATCTGTCTGCATCAAAGCACGCAATCACGCGTTGTTAGAATTTCTGCATCGTTCAAGAAAGTGGTATATATTTTTTCACAATAAGGCCTCAAGATAGGAATGTTGCATTGAACCTAATGAATACTAACACTCGCTCGCCACGGAAGGTTGTGTAGAGCCCTGCACACAAAATTATAGGCCACTGATTGTTTGATAATTTTGGCCAATATTTGGTGCAACATTATTTTGCAGCATTAGATGAAAAACGCTTTCTTTTAAGCGACATTGTACACGATTTACCGGTAGTCACAGATATGTATGTTCCCACTCTAGCCCGCGTACCTAATGTGTTGCGGTTGCTTGTTCTGGACTTGTGCGAACTTTTGCAAATTCTTTGTTTGTTTTATACACTCTGCATAGCTTTGCAACCGCACACTACTTCGCAGAGTGAATACAGATTACTCCGACTAATTGTATATCAGTTAAACCAGTGGTTCCCAAACACTTTCGAACCGTTCCCCTAATCAAGGCAGCGATTATGTCTTATTACCTTAATATTTCGCAGTGATCGCTCATAATACAGAACAACATTTTGGTTCCGCGGCCCCCCAAAAGATCGCATATCACCCCCGGGGGTAATTTACCCCACTTTGGCAACCACTGGGTTAAACGCTATAACTGTGTTTTCGCATTAAGATTCCAGAGTCTCAAACCATTCAAACGTGAAAAAAATAGCACGGTTAATCGCACAAACCGGATATTTCAATAGAAATGTTATTTTAATTTTTAGATTTAAACATTTGTTCCGCGCCGCTGGGAGTAGAATAGACGGTTCCGAGATTAAACAGCTGAGTGTCGCTATTGGGATGGCCAGAAAGCAAAGTTACTCTTTCTTTGGCCGAGAAGTCCATATCTTATGGTGGCCTGCAGCTGCCAAGCCTCATTTAAAAACTTATTCTCACATTCAACAATAGTGTGGCTCAAGTGCAGTTGAATCGTCATAAATATACATTGTCGCATCACAGAAGAACATGGCGAAAGTACTGTAAAAAATTAGTACCATGCATGTGTACGGCCACATTGCAGAAAGCTCGTCGAATTACATGAAGTCAAAACGGCATCACACGCTGCGTGGAGCTCTGTCAAATGCGACAAGGGCACAGATGTTATTTTCAAAGGGACTTGGCATGCCGTCTAAACAGTCCCCCTAGTTGCGCCCCTGAATATTTGCATGCAGACCCGAATTCGGCCTAAAAAATTTGAAGGCACTTAACCCAAACTTCCATCTCTGTCAGAACTGAACCGAATAACATGTAGCGGCGTAAAATTAGCGCTGGCGTAATGTTTGAAAGGGACACATTCCCGTTCAAATATTTTCTGTGTTGTAGAGCATGTAACGGCTCGCGCCCCCCGAGAGATGTTTTGACTCCCCCCCCGGTTAAGAACCACTGGTCTACAGTGAATCTGGTCAAGCGGGGAATCGGTAGTGTTACTTGATGCAACGCCCATGTGTGTTGGTGTTCTTACCTTCGATGGCTCAAGCTACACTTGCCCATAGATCTTTATAACTTGATGCTCGTTGCAAAAGCATTTCTGATACTTACTGTTCAGGTGAACTTGTCACCTGCGATTGGAAACACAAAGTTTCAGCACTTATACTTGAATGTTATTTTCGCAATACTGTGAGTGGACTCGTTTCGTCAGTGGAAGGAAAGCCATCATTACTAGGTAGAAAGATATGTTTTGTAATTGGCATAAGTTTTTTTAATGATTTGCTTCTAATACGGCCAAGCACAAATTTTGGATTGTTTTAGCGTTTTCGTGTCGTTCCACGGAGGTGCAATTTTATTTATGTTTTCAAATTGAAAAATCGCTCTGCATTGGCTGCAAAAGCCAAAAAGAAAGTCAGTATTATCAGAAAAAGTGAAATCAATCGAAATATACCTAACGTCGTAGTTTAAGAAGGCCCATCTTGTAAACGCCCTGCCTGTGATTTTTTTGCCGAAATACGTGTTTAATCACTTTTATAAGTTGCGTATCGTCACGAAAACTCAATCTTCTCACCGTAGTGAACCTGCTGTCCTGGAAGTGTTGTTACAGGTATTTGCCCAGGGATAGTTGTTGAAGTTATCACCGTTGTTCGGGGATTCTGCAATGTAAAGGGCGAAAAATAAGACCTTATAACTCTGTGCATCTTTCAATAAAGTCTTTCTGACATTAGAGAAGCGCTGCAAAACTGCACATTAGATATTCTATATATATATATACTGATCAATGTTTGTAAAGCCACATCAGTGACCCACACCAAGGGGATCTATCGCAATTTATTGCGTAAGGAAACTAGTTTCGTGTGTTACACATCTTAAGTCCTTATTCAAATAGAATTTCAGTCCTTATTCAAATAAATATATATACTGACATGCACTTTCAGACCATGCGGTAAAAAGTAAAAAAAAATACATACAAGTACTGCTAAAAACAACATTGTTGCAAACTGTTCAAACAACAAAATAGTTCTGCTTGAATCTTTTGAAAACGATAAACACCTGTTGAAAAAATTTATGTAAGGAAAGTTCAAGGTGTTGCAACCAATGTTTTGAAATATCGTTAATAACAAGGTTTATGACGAACTTAAATTCATTTCATTGCCTTGACGTTTTGGAAACCTTGTGGGTGTAAAGGGAGTTTTGACAATCGCAAAGAAAATGGTGTCATTTAATTTTCAACAAATTTTCCTGTGCTTTGCAATTCCAATAGATCACTGAATTTCTGTGCATTCACAATTGCACGAAAACTTAGGTAAAATCAATTTTTCATTATTTTTACAACCAGGGTTGCGGAGTCGGAGGTCGGAGTCATAAGGAGTTGGAGGTTTTAGGGTGGATTCGGAGTCGGATTCCTAACAACACCGGGAGTCGGGGTCGGATTTTTTCGTCCTACTCCGATTCCGGATGTCCAAGTGGATCATTTTCAACATCACACTCCTAGGATGGGAATTCCTGTTGAAATGGTACAATTTCTTTTGAAGCTTTTGTTAAAACAGAGATTTCTTGCTTTGTACCCCGATTTCCATTGATTTCAACAGGCAAATTTCATTGCCTTCATGTTAAGGAGTCGGAATCGGGAGTCGGAGATTTTGGAAAGATCGGAGTCGGAAATTTTGTAAAGTCGGAGTCGGGAGTCAGTGTTGAATATTTTACCTCCGGCTCGGCAACCCTGCTTGTAACAACCATAAACATTTCTTTATGTGAAAAATGTCTAAAAATCTCCAAGATCTATCTCCCATCTGTGTGGAAATCATGAATCAGGACTCATTTGTATCTTCCCATTTATTTTTTCACTCACTTTCAAGCTTTCCAAATCCAATCGTGGTGTTTGCACCAACACATTCTGTTCAGGTTTTAATATAAAGAAATGTTTTTGTCCTGGAGACATTGCTAGATATTTGCTCGTCGGATAGAGCTAACCACAATTATAGCTCATTTTTCCATTCGGGCAAATCTGAGGTTTTAATAAATATTTTGCTGAACAGATTTGAACTACATTAATATTCATCGTGCTGCGTATATTGCTGATTGTTCTGCAGACATTCAAATTATAGTTCCAAACATAGTTTCATCACGTAAAAGAAAAATCTATGATTTCCATAATCTTCACCTGTGAAACGTTGGCAATTTGGGTATAATCATGACCAAATGCAACATTTGATTACATGTAAGAAATCAAACATTTCATTCGTTTCTGATATTTCAAATCTGCGAAAGTGCTTTATTTTAAGACGTCCATAACTTTTTACTGTTTTGAGCAATCACAGAAGCCATGTTTGTGCAATTACAGGATGATTGGTTTTTGAGAAAAATGTTGGATCAAGTTTGTTTGATTTGTCAATTGATTAAACACAAGCAATGATACAATATCTATTTTCACTTAAGTTTCCAAATATGTGCAGCCAGTCTTTTTTCAAAGTCTTCATTAACTTACCACTACTCCACCTGAAGGTCTTGCACAGCAAGTCGCAGCGCAGCAATATGCAGAATGGACGATGGCTACAACCAATTGAATGAACGCGATCACAGCAAGAATGGCGTGAATGGCAGTCAGTGCTTTCTGCATTTGAACGAAAAATATTGATTTGTGTGAAGAGTAAATTGTCTTTCAAAAGCTGTTTCTGATGCGAAAAATTGATTTCGAAACGTTATTTCAAAATTTCTCTTGTGGAAGTTGAGTTGTCAGTCGGGCCGGGTTCGGGCTTAACTTTGTCAAAATATTTCGGGCCGATTTCGGACCTGCATTCAAAACTTTTTTATAACATTCGGAGCAACAATTTTTCTATTTCGTGACACACATTTGTTGTTCCTACCGCAGCACTTCTGTGACTGAAGTGATTGTGATTTTCTTCAGCTAATTCCATTTGTAAACTGAGTTGTGTTTCCTTGTTCTCTGCTCGGGTGAGTCTCACACTCATGTTGAGAAGACGACAGCGGTGAGGAAATCAGGACGCGGCACGCGATGAATTTTGCTTCGAAAAGATCAATCACTTACGCAATTCTTGGCTTGTTTTAAGAAACGATGGTAGAGAAACTGGCTTTCCATGTCTATTTAGCACAATCCTAAATAGTTTTAGATAGTTTTGTTTATGCCTATAGCGCTATCGTTGATAACGTCGTGTAAATTGTCCTATTTACGTGAGAAACGTTACATTCCGCAGTTTTATCGTTGACCACCAAGGAAAGTTTGCGCTTATTTTAAGGCAGGGATTTGGTCAAGGCGGTTGCTAATTTGGGTGTGATAAAAACGTTTATATGGAGCTATACCCGTACACTACGCGTTTTGATACCCCGCAGTTGCGCTTATTTTGACTTACTCGGTGAATTTGGCTTTCGGGCCTAAGTCGGACTTCAAAAATACATGCCGGGCTCGGACCGGATTCGAGAGTAAAAATGAGGCCCGTTTACAACTCTGTGTGAAACATCAAAAACGATAAAATATGTCAATTTTGTGTGGTTTTCCTCAAAGTTGTTTTATAACATGAGTGAAAAATCAATGGAAAAATTGAAAGGATATATTTGTATAATTGAAAAACTGAAAATTTCTATTTGAATGAAAAACATCTGTTTGAATAAAATTTCAACTGAAAACATCTACTTGAATAAGATCTTAGGACTGAAGATGCGCAGAGGTGCGTGAGACCGATTTCCTTCAAACACTTTCTGGATTGATCAGCTTGTGTCACTTTTGTGGGGACAAGTTGATTGGAAAATCATGCTGAATTGTTTCTACCTTAAAAAAGCTAAATTAACGTTTTCCGCATTCGTGCATGCGTCAACATATAACCATATTGCTCGTGCGTGACCGTGAGGGTGAAGAACGCCATGGGACAAAGCTGGTTTGTGCGAATGAACGAAACGTGAAAAAGAATTGACGAAAACGCCTTCGTGCAAACTTCCCTAAGAATAACGCACATGCAACAGTACTTTGAATCATTGCATTAGCAGAAATACAGTAATTTCTTTGTCAGACTTGGTGAACTTTTGACAAATGTACATCTAAACCTGCGCACGTACTTGCCCTCCTGAATGGCTGTAGTTGTAATATGTATATTGGGAGTATGAATACACCGAATATATTCTGCGGGGCACACTGGAATAAACAGCAGCTGGAACTTCAATAGAAAACATCAAACCAGCGGCAATTGCAGCAAAGATTGTCATCACCATTGCAGCAGTAATCTAAAAATTCACAATGTTTTAGATAAAGCACTAAGTCTTACATTGTTACTAGAATCGGCTACATTATGAATTGCTTGTATCTGAATGTTTTTTGCTGAGCAACACTGCACAACATGCAACTGTTTGAAATCAGAAATTTCTAGCTTAATTTCTGTCATATTTGGTTGACGTGAGATTGGTAAAGATTTTCAAACTCAACTCATTGAGTATATTGAAGCGGACATTTTAAAAATCTTTGAATGATCTTTCTTTCGATGTTGACGTCAGTAATAGCAAAACTAAATATTTTCCATTCATTCTTGATACAAAACGCAGAGGTAGTGCTCAGTAGTGAGCAGAGGAGGATCCCTACCAGGCTTTGGGGGCAGTAAGATATCCACTTGTTTGAATACCCATGTGTTGTCTGCGACAATCGTTGAGTATCACACAAACGTGGTCACCTCTTGTAGACCAATAAAGTTGCTATGTTTGTTTGTTTGTTGAACTGTACCAACATTTAGCGCATAAACACAGTTTAAAATCGCATTATATCATTATTTCATAAAATGTTTGAAGCGGGTCCCGAATGATGGACCTCGTGTTTCAAGAGTTACACATAATTGTTGGTGTCCCAAACGATCTCTCATAATATCTGCAAAAGCTGAGATATACCAAAGCATTCTGCTGTCGCTCTTTTGACTATATCCGAAGAGAGATCAGGAAAAATATTGTCTGAAACGTATTCCCGACCTGGTTAGAAGTAAAATGGCGCTTCGTACATTTCGAAGTGACAGCGCAAGTCTAATGTGACAACCATACTTCTCCCAACATGCCCACCCGGGTGCGCCATTGCTAGTGGGAATGTTACAGGTTGTTAAAATAATCTCCAAAAAGTTGGTAGGTGCAATCTATACGTGTGTGGTGTTGTGAAAAAATTATTTGCTGATTCCAAACTTGCTATGGCATTGGGAAATTATTTTGAATTACAGTATTCCGCTGCAGACGATAAACTTTCAAATGACTTTTACCGGACAGCGTCCAGGTTTTTTTCCAGAAACAACGCCCAGGATTCCAGCAGTTGTTACCTGAAAAAGATAATTCGTAACGTTTGCGTGATGCTTTTGAGAAATTTATCGATATTGGCATATACATACATGTGACAAACATTTGCAATGACTTTTTGCGATATTGTGAAGACAAATGTTAGCATTGCTTGCAGATTATAGGACTGACGATGCGTAGTGTTACGTGAAATCGATTTCCTATTAAAAATTGGTGATTGATTCCTTGCTTCTTTCACTTGTGGAGTGAAGTTACTTGAATATCATTTGAGCATTCACACAATTCGTTTTTCTTTATTGAACTTACAAGTAATCCGCACCAAATGCCACTGGACGCATGACTTAGTGGATTAAACGCCCGGTAATCACTGGACGAGATGCCAATAGCTGTACTTCCCAAAATGATGGAGAGCATTCCAGAAACAATTTGGGTGATCTGGAACATAAACGTCGGATGATTTGATTAAACGAAAGTTATTCGTTTTTTGAAACGTTTAGAGTGCAAATACAACAATAGTAAATGCTTAGTTTATTGCACTTTATACAGCAGACTGTGCAAGCAGTTTTCATTGCCTTCAGACTTATTCGAGAATTTTATGTCGCACGACGAGACATACATTATATTAAGTACTCTAAAAGAATTAGCAACATTCTTAGCATCGACATTAAAATTTGTTTTTGGCAAACAGGAACTGGTGCCAAGTAATGCGTTAAGGCCAATCTACACTGAAGAGTTGCCAGGAGTAGCCGCGCACGATTCTTTGTTTGTTTAATCACGCCCAGGAGTTGCCCTGCCGAGCCGTGCACGAGTACAGAATTACCCGACGCAACAAAACACATAAAGAATCGTGCGCGGCTACTCCTGGCAACTCCTCAGTGTAGATTGGCCGGCAAACAGCGCATAACCTCTTCAGGAAAAGACCAACGAACCTTTTCCGAAGAAATCAAGAACGACTCACCCCTAAAGCTTGGTAAACCTTTACATATTTTTTCCCAGGATGAGGACTTGGAGCTGAATTCATCACAGGTTGAGAACTGGTAACGACAACGTTTGCCATGATACACTGATTTTTTAACTTTGTTTTTTTTTTATAAACCAAAATGCTTATCTTTAGAAATAAGCATAATAAAATTGTGTCGAATATACGTGACGTGTACACATCTTGTAATATTTTTGAACAACAAAACTTTCGTAAAAGGAAAGATATGCAAACGCTACGAAATAACAACATGAGGAGCAAAAAGAACAGCATTTTTCGAGGTAAGATATGTTTCGACGGATTTCATCATTGCGGTAAAATTGCTGAAAGGTAATCAGCCGACAAAAGCGATTTATCAGCTTAACAGCATTTTTGATTTTTGCAGCAACACTGAAAATTGATGCGAATGCTGGTTATTGTTTTGCGTAATCTACGAGGAAGGACATGTATGCAACTAAATCTTTAATGATTCCTTGAAGAATACTGTCAATAGTCAAGCAAAAGAGATGCAGTTAGGATTCATTCTTTGCAACGCTACTTACAGTGATTCAACTAACCCAACTTGCTACTCAGTACCATCCTTAAATATCTCGGTCGATGTCTCGAGATCACAACGTTTACCAATCAACCGTGACACCAAGCAGGGATGTGTCCTTGTCGTTAATGTTGTTGAAAATTATCCTTGCTCTGTTGCTCATGCTCACTTTTCCGAAATCATCAGATGTATCATTGCATTGTCTAACATCCGGGAATCTCTTCAGTTATTCTCGTCTCTTTGCAAAAGTGCGAACGAGAAGATCATTCATCCCAGAATGTTTGCGGGCAAGCAATACTGTTTGTGTGGAAAAATCGTCGTCTGTACTTTAAAACATCGGCAGCTCTTTTTCCAACGCCTTTGCTGATTTTAGCGCTGCTGTCAGCCTCAGCAGAAACGTGATTTCCTCACAGGGACCAAGCCTGTCTCCGCAAATCAAAATCAGTGCAACTGTCTGCAAGTGAGTACTCTCTGCACTGCATGGCTTAGCAAATGTTTTAAAGGTTATAGATTTCACGTAAAACTACGCACCCACAGCTCTAAAAGCTTCTGTAGTTAGTGCAGGGATACGTCTT